>Ga0209066_10003342_pt1 | contig 18405 bp, 13 predicted proteins | sample All_14_2_FD_187198 | JGI IMG/M metagenome (GOLD analysis project Ga0209066, IMG submission 187198) | Freshwater microbial communities in response to fracking from Pennsylvania, USA - Allegheny Zone_MetaG_DW_15 (SPAdes) (version 2) ... | reverse complement strand
GCTCCCCACACCGCCCAAGCCAAACTGCTCACCCGCAATCAGCACGGTCGACGCCCACTGCCCTTGCAAGCGGACCCCCATCAACCACCCTCCAGGTATCTGGCTGACCCGACTGCCCCCCCACCGGAGAGCGGTCCAGCGGGTACGGGTTACCAATGGGTTCTCACTCTGGTAAGCGGTCAATGTATTGCCACTGCCAGCGGACACGTTGGTCGCCAGCGTCAGATGAGCATCCCAGTAAGCGGTATCGGATTGGTGTCTGGCCTTCAGCCCCACACTCAGCGGACGGCTGCGGCGGCGCTCTGAAAGTACCGTCACGGCCCCGCCGCCCAACGGGGCCACCGAGGTCGCATCGAACACCTTGTCTTCCAAGCCAACGGTGGCGTAACGGGTCAGACCGCCCTCGCCCCCCAAATGCTGGGTATAGAGCACCGACAACGTATTGCCGGCACCCGTGCTGGTGAACGTACCAAACTGCCCCAACACGGTTGAATCGGTCAGACTCACATCCAACATGCCGCCCTGGGCATACCAAGGCAGACGGTAAGACAGTCCAAGCTGCCGCACATCGCCCAACCTCGCCAACGAGGTGGTAAGCGCAACATAGAACTGGTGGTCACGCCCCCAGAGGTTGGCATGGCCCAGCGTCAGGCTGAATCGGTCACGCCCCGACGCCGCGTTGCCCGTGTTGGACAGACTGGCCGACCCTGTCACAGGCTCGGACGCCTGTACCCGCACAGTGGCATCGATGAGATCGGGATTGTCATCAGAACCCCTCAAGGCCACCTGCATACGCTTGGCAGGGTTTTCATTGGCCAGCGCGGTCTGCAGCGCCATTTTTTGGATGCTGGGCGTAACGCCCTCCTGCAATTCGGGCAGGCTGCGGCGAATGTTCTGCTCGCCAAAGTTGCCAGCCCCTTCAACCACCACGCGCCCGATGACAAAGCGCACCACGTTCAGGGTCAAGTTGTCGGACACCTCCTGTGCGGGTAACACGACCCGATGCAAGGTAAAGCCATTCGCGGCCAGCGCGGCCTCGAATGCGGCCGTGGCCTTTTGCAACGTGTCCATGCTGACCTCGGCGCGCAAAAAAGGCGCCACGACCTGCGTGGTGGTCGCATCGTCCAGCGGGTTGTCACCCACCACCGTGAAGCCACGCAGTCGCAAAGGTTCCGTCATGACCGCAACGGGCGTTTGTGTGGTCTGTGCCACCGCAGGCAACACCGGCTGTGCCAGCGCCGCCCCCCCTGCCAAAGAAAACAAGCCCACCACCCACAACGACGGGTACATGGTGTGCAAAGGGAATGTCGTGCGCAGTACGGTGTTCATCGGCGGCATTGGTTTTGGGTGCGCACACCGGCCTCTTCCAGAACGGTGGTCAGCAGCGGATTTGTGTTGTTGGGCAAGGGTGTGGGGTCCAGGTCCATGAACAGGGGCATCTGCAGCGCACGCAAGACCCGGCCCTCGTTGTCAGCCAGCCCCACCTCGCCCCGGCCCAGATGCACCACACCACCGCTGGGGGTGGTGATCTGGATGTGGCCGTCGCGCACGAACACGTACAAGCCCTGCGCAGTTTCATCCAACGCCGTGGTCGAGAACAAGGGCCCCACATCCACCGGCACCTGGTCTGGCCGGTCCAGCCCGGGCAGCGGCAACGAATCAATAGGGCTCATGCCCGTTGGCGACACAAACAGCCCTTGCCCTGCCTGCAAAACCTGCAACGCCGTTTGGCCTTCGGGTGTCACGGTCATGGTACCCAGCCAGGTGAAGAACTGACAACCGGCACTCTCGCACGACAAATCAATGCCTGTGCCTCGGATACCAATCGTCGCTGTCGGCGTTTTGAACGCAACGTTGCGTGGCTGGGCTTTGCCAATCAGACCGGTCAATGCACGCACGGTGCCCTTGAGCAAAGACACCAGAAAACGCCCATCCGAAGGGTTTTGCTGGTCAAACACGAAGTCATCCACCTTGAAGGTGGTCGCTGAACCCAGGGTGATCTTGGTTTCGTCGCGAAAGGCCAGCACCACCTTGGTGCGTGGCCCGGTCTCCAGCACATCACCGGGGTAAATGCTGCCGCCATGAACCAGTTTTCGTTTGTCGCCGGAATCTGAGGTTGCCGTCAGCTCGCCATCAGCCACCACGACCTTGGCGCTGGCCCGCAAGCTGGCTGCGCGAGGTACCTCCTTTGCGGTCCGGGTTTCTTCGAAGCAATCGGTGCCGCACAGGCGGGCGTCAAAGTCGGTACCCCGTATGCCAATGGTTGCCGTGGGCGTCTTGACCATCGCCGCACGGTCGTTCCCTTTGGCAATCAACCCCGTGATGGCACGGAAGCCTCCCCGCAACAGTTCGAGCAACAGGTTGTTGTCGGGTGCATCGGGGGTGTAGCGGACTTGCTGCAACACCATATCGCTCTGGGGGCGCAGCGTCATACGCGTACCGTCGGTGAGTTTGACAATGGCGGAGGCTCCCACGGCGGTGGTAAGCCGGTCACCTTGCTGCAAATTCAGACCGACACCCAGGGTACGGGGCGTCTGACCAGGCATTTGAGCAAAACCGACCCCTCTGGCAAACACCACCTCACCCACCACAGGCAGCGTTGGATCGGTGGCCGAAACGGGGGCACCAGGTTGTGCCTGCGCCAAGCCCATGCACGCCAGCACGGCCCACAACGAAACCAGGCTACGCCACCCAATCTGTGATTTCATGCAAAACCTTCCTCTGTGCAACCTGCTCCGTCAGGTACCTGTTTCAAAACCCGACCAGCGCTCCAACCCACGAGGATCCTATTGTGAAGGGCCCGGCAACGGATGTCGAACCCGTTGGCGCACAAGACGGCTGTGCTTGTAAGATTTCACACAAGAGCTGCCCCAATATGCTTGAAGCAAGCTCCCAACAAAACCATGCTTCGGGTACCAACGCCACCGCCTATGGAGGCTCGAAATGTCTAGCAGGAACCGCCCTGTCACTTGATGCAAACCGATCGAACCTGCTTCATGTCGGTCAGACCCATCAGTACTTTTTCCATACCGTCCATTTTCAGCGTCCGCATGCCACTGTCGACGCAGGCTGCAAACAACTCTGCCACACGGGCATGCTCCTGTATCAGCTGGCGGGTCAGATCGTTTGCCACCAGCAACTCATGGAAGCCCAATCGGCCTTTATAGCCAGTTCCCCGACAGGTGTCGCAACCTTTCGCCCGTGGGAACCGCAGTTGGCCTTCAACACCGTAACGTTCCACCCATCCGTTGAGCAACTCCTGGGCAGCGTCACCCGGGTTTGAGCGCCAAGCCGGGGTGCGCTGCAAATCCAGCGCGTACTCCTGAATAAAAAGCTTGAGTTCAGCAGAAGAAGGCGTATAGGTTTCTTTGCAGCGACAAAGCCGTTTGGCGAGCCGCTGAGCCAGGATGCCCAACAAAGCATCGGCGAAGTTGAAGGGATCCATACCCATGTCCAGCAACCGGGTGATGGATTCAGGCGCAGAGTTGGTGTGGAGGGTAGAGAAAACCAGATGCCCGGTGAGAGAGGCTTCGACACCCATACTCACCGTCTCCTTGTCACGGCTTTCACCGACCATGATGATATCGGGGTCGGCCCGCAAAAATGCCCGCATCACCAGCGCAAAATCAATACCCGCCTTTTTGTTCACTTGCACTTGACGCAAACCCTTTTGTGTAATTTCCACTGGGTCTTCAGCCGTCCATATCTTGGTATCGGGCGTATTCAGGTGTTTAAGGATAGAGTGAAGTGTGGTGGTTTTCCCCGACCCCGTGGGACCACAGACATAAAACAAACCATAGGGCTTGCTGACTGTCGCAATCAACTGCTCATGGTTGTAAGGCGTGAGACCAAGCTGCTCCAAAGGAATCGGCTCACCTGCCGCCAAAATGCGCATAACCACATCTTCCACACCGCCGGAAGAGGGTAATGTAGCCACTCGAAGCTCAATATCCAAGGGGCCAAATTTTTTGAACTTTATTTTTCCATCTTGTGGCTTTCGTTTTTCAGAAATATCCAGATCGCACATGATTTTAATGCGGGCGACCATGGCATCACGAAAGGCTGCCGGCACCTCAATATAAGGAATGAGAGAGCCATCAATGCGAAACCGTATACCGGTTTTCAACTTTCCAGGCATGGGCTCAACATGAATATCTGAAGCTCCCTGCTGGTAAGCATCCACGATCACTTTGTTGACAAATTTCACCAACTCATTGTCTTGTGCAGCCGACACAATGGCCTGATCCAAAGCCCCCTCTTCCTCCTCCAGTGGGCTTTGCAGATCCGCCAGTAAATCGTCAATACTGCTGACACCACCACCATCGCCATAAAACTGATTGACGGTATTGGAAAATTCAGTCTCGGTGGTGACGGCGTAAACAAAACGGGAAAAATGTGGAAATACCTGTGGCACCCACCGTGCAGAGCGTATGGCCTCCGGGTCCAGTGACATGATCAACAGCCCATCTGACGTGTCTTCAATGGGCAACCAACGCCGCGCCAGCACAAAGTCCCGCTTCAGTACACCGTGCAGCCCTTCATTGCGAATTCTCTGCTTGTCAAAAGGTACGTAGGGCACATCAAAAAATTGCGCAAGAGCAGCACCAATCAAATGCAGCGGCACGTGGCGCACCTCAACCAAAATCTTTTCGACCGATTCGGATTGAGCCCTGGCCTGCAACAGACTCTCTTCAAGCGTCTGCGCGTCCAGAGCACCCAGGGTGATCAGGTGGTCATACCGAGAACCCAACCCTCGCACCTTGGCCACCGGAGTTGCAACGCGGTGCCGGATGGCCGTTGCCAAGGTTGCACAAAGTTGCTGCACCCCGTCCAACTCCAACGCACTGAACGGCTGGTCATTCTTGGAATTGATCACCTGAAGAACACCCAGCAATTCCTCACCACGGGCAATAGGGGCCACCAGCATTTGGCGTGTTCGATAGCCTGAACGACGATCAACCTCTTTCAGGAAACTCAAGGATGGATGGATACGCTGCAATTCAGCATCATCATAGACATCGGCAATATTGAGCGTTCGCCGGGATTGAGCAACAAAGCCAGCTATACTTTGCGGCCCAATCGGCAACTTAATATCTTTGGTGGTATAAAGACCCGTCTTGACACGAGACACAATGGCAGATTTATCATCATTCACGGCATACAGCGTGAATCGATCCGCATTTAACAAGCTACAGATATCCTGGCTGACATCCAGCATCAAATTGGTTAAATTTTCAGTATCGTGAATGCGGGTTGTCACTTGCTGCAAGCGCTTGTAGAACAGCGCCTCAAACCTGCCCAAATTTTGTGCCACCGAAGGCGACCCCACGGGAGGTTTGCTGTTCTCAGTCATGCAGTCAACTCCTGTTTTTTGACCCAACGATGAACGCATGACGGGTACAAACCATGGACGTTGTGCTGCGGCCACCCAACGGCTGCTTCACGCATGAGCGGCCCTTTCCCAGCCGACTTGGTGTAAGCGATGCCGGCCGCTGATTTTCCAGAGAATAGGCACATATTTTTTTGCCAAGCAGGCAGACGGGCGTCCAAATGCAAATAACCCCACCCTAAAACCAATAACGTATGCGGTGTAAGCAAAGCCATGAAATCAAGATACAAGATATGGGTAAAAAGGAATAACCAATACCAGCGGTGTTTCGATGAAAAATTGATGAAATACGATCGCAATTTGTTTAACACCCAAAAAACAACTTATTTTGATTGAAAATGAGTTGTTCCATCCCATGCCGGATCGAAAGGAAGATGCCGCCGTTCAGACACGCGATCGGCATAGAATCGATACAGAGCGAAGTCAGGGTTCATTCGATTAAGATTAAACAGCATGGTGTCACAGGCATCCCAGTTCTGATGGCGATAAGCACGCAAAAATCCAGCCCACTCGGCCAATTCATGACTCAGGTCGGCCTCCGTTTGACCCGCTGTAACCTGACGGGGGGTGTATATCGCAACCGCCTCCTCTTTTCCCTTGACCACCACGCGATCCAGCTCTTGCCAGTGAAAGCCAAAAGCCAAACGCCGAACAGCATCACCAACCACAATATCAACCCCATAAATACGGGACAGCGCTTCAAGACGGGATCCCAGATTGACGGCATCCCCAATGACCGTGTAACTTCGACGAAGATCGGATCCCATATCACCGACAAACATAGGCCCGGTGTTGAGTCCGATTCCAATGCCAATCTGCGGCCATCCATTTTTAATGAATTCCTGGTTTATTTCGGACATGGCGACAATCATATCCAATGCAGCCTGAACGGCTTGCGTCGCATGGTCAGCACTTTGAATGGGTGCTCCCCAAAAAGCCATGACACAATCACCCATGTATTTGTCAATTGTTCCGCGGTGCTTTCGGATAACCCGCGTCAATCGACTGAACAATCGATTGAGCAATGTCTGCAACTGCTCCGGGGTCAGTCCTTCGGACAGATGAGTAAATCCTCGCATATCACAAAACATGACTGTCAACTCACACGACCTCGCCTGCATGGTGTAACGGTCCGGATCCTTTACCATCTCCTGAACCAGTTCGGGAGGCACGTATGTTCCAAACAGTTGCGCTAGCTCACGCTTCGAACGGCTTTCAGAAAAATAACCATAACTCATGTTGAAAACAAAAGACGCCACCACCATGAAGAGGGCTGTAGCCAATGGCAATACAAGTCCATGCTGGATATAGAGCCACAGATTCAATGCAATGACAACCGTCACGATGATCAAACTCAAAGCTACTGCTTTGGGTGCTGACAACCGTGGCAACAACAGCGTCAACAAAATTCCACACACCACAATGACGACCAACTCGTATCCCAAGGCATAGTCTGGAATAACCAAGGTATTTCCATCTAAAAACCCAGCAATCAAATTGGCATGCGCCTCGACGCCGGGATAAGCTGGCCCAACTGGCGTTGTTCGCAAATCCAGCAGTCCTGGTGCCGTTGTACCGAACAAAACCACCTTGCCCTTCAACAAGCCGGGAGATAGACGTCCATGAAGCACATCGGTGGCAGACACATACGTGAACGAACCTCCCTGGGGACCGCCCCGACCACGGTAGGGAACCAAGCTACCGGCGCGATGATCGACGGGCAAAGCCAACGCGCGTCCATTTTCCCGAATAACGATACTTTCCAACCCATCGTACCCACGTGGCAAAAACCGGGCAGAGGGAAACCCTGGCTCAATGGTGCTTTGACCCAACAAAGCACGAAACACAGCCAAAGAAAATGACTCGTAATATGCGCCCTCAAATTCGGAGACCAGTGGTATGGATCGGACCACACCATCGCTGTCTGTGATGGCATTGAAATACCCACCGCCTGCTGCAGCCTGCATCAATATGGGCAAGTTCGCCCCATAGCCTGTCCATTCAATCGATCCGCTGTGCACACGGCCAAAACTTTCCTTGGTCATCACCGGGGCAGGCAATTGGCCACTGGTTCGCCCTTCGCGGTCACTGGTGAAATAGTTGCCCAGGACCACGGGGCGGTTGGCGATGGCTTGCGCGAACAGGCGATCATGGTCCAATGTGGCAGCAAGTGCCTGGACTTGGCTGGTGAATTCAGGAATATGTGCCAATTCCCGATGGGCAAGCTGCTCCAAACGCGACAAGCCAGAACTCAGATCGGGTTCACCAAAAACCACATCGAATCCCAGAACAGCAATGCGCTGCTCATCAAACAAATGCTGGGTGATGGCCGCCAGCTTGTCGCGAGGCCAAGGCCATCGCCCCACCTCGGCCAAACTTTTCTCGTCCACATCCACAATGGCGATTCGATCATCCAGGGTTTCAGGCATGGTGGCCCGCAAACGAATGTCATAGATCAGGTTGTCGACCCATTCCAGCGGCCCTATTCGCCACACGCTGGTCACGTGCATGACCGCGAGCAACACCGGTATCAGCGCGATGCCGAGCTTGACCCATGGGCGGTTGGACACCATCAACCTGCGTTGCAATGTGGGCAAGCGGTTGTCAAAAATCAAATCAGAACAAACTGCATTTTTGTGCCCGCCAAATCAAGAATATCGCCGTGTTTGAGCATTTCTGGGGCAGTCCCAAGCGATTGGTCGTTCAGCTTGGGTCGATTGACAGCCTCCACCACGGCAACGGCATAGCCATGTGGTCGCCGGGTGATCGATACAACAGCCACGCCAGGCTTGCCCATGGTTGTCACGACCTTCACGAATGGCACCTCCCGCCCGGCTGCCGCACCAGACAGAATTTTGATCGCCGCTTGACCAACGGGCTCTGGTTGAACCAAGGGTTTCACCACCGGTGAACGAATGACCATGGTTTTATCGAACACGGCGCCAGCAGGCTCGCTCAGAAACTGGATTTTGTGCTTGCCAACCTCGATGGTGTCGTTGTGAGCCAGCAACTGCTGCTTGATCGCTTTTCCATTGACATAGGTACCGTTGGTGCTGGCCAAGTCTTCCAGATAAACCTCTGAACCACTCATTTTCAACACGGCATGCTCACCGCTGAGCGCCAGATTGTCGATCACGATATCGTTGTACGGTCTGCGTCCCAACGTGGTGCGGTCTTTGGTAAGTTGCACTTCTTTGATGACAACGCCATCCAATGAAACGATCAATTTCGGCATATCCAATTCCTGTCAGTAGGGGTCTTGTGGCTGGCAGTCATGTTACCTTGCGAAACAGCCAGGGGAGCATACGGGCGGCGCCAGTTTTTTCTTTTACAAAAGCCAGCAAAACAGAAATGTTGTCTCGACCACCTGCCGCATTCGCTTGTCGAATGAGCGCTTTGGCTTTCTCAGACAGCGGCTGCACCCCATTCAGCGTTTGGGCAATGGTTTGGTCGTCCACCATGTCCGTCAAACCATCCGAACACATGAGGTAGATATCACCAACCAGAGGACGATGCTCTTGAATATCTACGCGAACCCGTGCTTCCACCCCCAGTGCCCGTGTCACCAGGTTTTTTTGCATAGACAGTTTGGCCTCAGCCGATGAAATATAGCCTGCGTCCATTTGCTCTTGCAACAGCGAATGGTCTTTGGTCAGCTGCGTCAGAACACCACAGCGCCATACATAGCAACGGGAATCGCCTACGTGACCCAGTGTGACCCGATGGGACTGGAAGATGCCTGCAACAAGGGTGGTACCCATGCCGGAAAACTGCGAGTGGGCTTGAGCCGCATTGAAGATAGCGGTATTGGCATGGTTGATACACGCCTCCAACGCCTGCCGTGTGTCCGCAAAGAGCGGGCGGGCGGTCATTGCGCGCACCGCCTGAACCAGTTCATCACGAACGAGCGTGACCGCCATCGCACTGGCAATTTCTCCTGCGTTATAGCCACCCATGCCATCTGCCAAAACCGCCACACCCTGCTCCCCATCCCAACCCACAGAGTCCTCATTGTTGCTGCGCACCAGTCCCGTGTCGCTTGCATTTGCAAACTCGAACTTCATGATGGCCGACGCTGTTGATCCACCAAGGGTTGGGTAACCGTATCTGAAAAAGACTTTTCCTTGGGCAAGATCACCGTGGTGCCGTAGCCTTTTGGGCTAGATGTGTCAGGGTCTGCAAAGTCCATTTTCTCTGTGGCCATGAACAAAGGTTCGGTCCGGCTCTCGATGGCGGGAAAAGCAGGAGTTTCTTTGCCTGCAGGTACGGGCCGTGGATGCCCGATCTCGGCAAGGGATTGCTGCAAGTCGCTCGCAAACGCTCGGCCAGATTCGTAACGAATGTCCAGCGTTTTCGCCAAGGCTTTGGACACGGCGGCAGCCAGTGCAGCAGGAATGGCGGGATTGACCGAACGAATATCGGGGGCCGGTTCGTTGGCAATCTTGAACATCAATTCGGTCATGGAATCGGCATGGAACGGCAGGCTCCCACTCAACAACTGGTAGGCCATCACCCCCAAAGAATACAGGTCGGAACGGCCGTCTACCTTCTTGCCCGCGATCTGCTCTGGTGACATGAAACTGGGGGTTCCCAAAACCATCCCTGTGCGTGTCCGGCTCGCATCGGTGACGCGTGCTATACCAAAGTCCGTGACCTTCACAGCCCCGGTCGCAGGATCAAACATGATGTTTGCTGGCTTGATGTCTCTGTGCACGACATTCAATCCATGCGCATAGTCCAGCGCCTCGGCAACCCGGACCAAAATACCCACGACCGTTTCAACCGGCAGGAGTTGCCCGGGTTTGGTGTAGTCCACCAAGTCTTTGCCTTTGAGGTATTCCATGGCGATGTAGGCCAATTCGTGGTCCTCACCAGCATCAAAAATGGTCACAATATTTTGATGCTGCAAGCGACCAGCCGTTTCCGCTTCGCGAAAGAAGCGTTGGCGGGCATCGTCAAGCTCAGCACCTTCGAACTCCTGAGACAGTGCCATGGTTTTGATAGCGACCACCCGGCCAATTTTGGGATCTCGCCCCATGTAAACCACACCCATGGCACCCTTGCCCAGCTCCTTTTCTACTTGGTAGCGGCCAAGCATCGGCTTCTCGATATGGTCCCCATCCAGCAGGAGCGTGCCGCCTGGGTGACTCCCCGACCCACCCAGCATGACGGTTTCGGACAAGGCCTTGACGCGTTTCAGTCTGGCGCTCAGATCCCGGTGAGCCGGGTTGTGAGCCGCCATGTGCTCGTAAACAGCCTGTGCTTTGTTGAACTGGCGCTTGCGTTCAAAATCCAGGGCCAGATTGGACAGATTGTCCATGAGCGCGCTGGTCATGGGGACGCGGCGAAACCGGTCAAATGCCAAATCCAGTTGCCCTTGACCTTGGTGTGCCAAACCCATCATCCGATTGGTCTCGGCCGACTCCTCGTCCGATTTGATTTTTCCTGCTTCTGCAAACAGAAATCTTTTGGTCGTTAGCCCCAGATACGCCACAACCAACACAACCGCCGATTGGGTCAACGGCACCCACATGTGGCTCGACGCGATAAGCCATGCTTCGCTGACCAGCAAGGCCACAAAACTGGCCCCAGTCACGGCAGCAGCCACGCCGGCTGACAGGGCGGGCAGCACCAGCGCAACCAACAAAGACACAGCCACTACCGCACCCACACTGACCCAAGCGCCCCAGTCAGGCGCAGAGAAAAAGTGCCCATTCAATAGGCTGGACGTGGTGTGAGCCAGAACGACGGGGGGACTGGTGACGGCAGAAATGGGGGTCACAAATCGGTCCCCTACACCTGTTGCCGTCGCCCCAACAATGACGATCTTGCCCTCGTATTTACTGGCAGGAATTTTTCCCGAATAGACGTCAAAGAACGAATCCACAGCAAAGGCCTCACGGCCATCTTGACCAGGATAAAACTGGGGGTAAAACTGTCCCATCCCGTCCAAGGGCACCACCACACCGCCCATTTTCAGCTGATCGGATGGGGTAATCTGCAGATCTTTTGCGGTGAGGTTCAGGCTGTGCACAGCCGTGTGCATGGCCAGACTGCCAATCCAGAATCCATCGTGTTCGATGAGCAGTTGCTGGGCACGCAAGGAACCATCGGCAGGATCCGGGAGCATATTGAGGTGCCCCACACCCGCCGCACGGGAACCCAGCACCGGAAGCGGCGTATAGGCCTTCACACCGTACAAAGGTTGCAGGTTTCCCTCCGGTCGCAGCGCGTGCCGGGTCACAAAATCGGGAAGCGGTTGCTCAGCTCGCCCTAAAGGCTCTCCCAGATCAAACACCATGGGCAGCATAACGCGCTGGGATTGCTGCAAACTGCCGGCCAAGGTGGTGTCGGTGTCCAAATCCCGAACAGCAGCGTCCAAGGCCTGCGTCAAACGGGGAATCACGGGGTCTGACGGGTTCGCTGAAGCCACCAAACTTTGCAATTGCTGCAAGTGAGGCAAGCCTCGATCGATTTGAGGTTCGAAAAAGAACGAGGTGTGCACCACGGTCTTGGCTTTGCCCTGGGTCAATTGCTCGACCACCTTGGCATGCACATCACGCGACCAAGGCCAGCGACCGATGTTGGCAATGCTCTCATCGTCGATGGCAAGCACCACAATCTGGCTCGATGGGTTGCGGTGCGTCAGCAAACTCACACTGTCAAAAAACCGGTTGTCAACCGACCTCAGCAAGCCCGTGAACGCCTCCAGCGCCACGACGACCAACACCAGCGCCACGACAAGGGTACCGTCGGATTTCAGCTTCTTAAAAAACCCACCAGAGGGTGAACGTTGCATAGCTTTCTCTCGCATGAGCCACCTTTTTGTGATGCGACCTCACGCCCCAAAAGCGACGGCATTGTTGGACCCAACACTTTTGTACGTTAGCAGAGCCAGCCAGAGCCAACAAGGCATAAATTCACGGCCGTTCCACATTGTCGATGTCCCCATTGGGTTCACGAAAGACCTGTCGGGATTGTAAATTTGGCGCTTTGCAAGTTTATAGATCTTTGCATGTCAGGTAGCTGCTCAGCCAAGGCATGCACAACCTGGCACGCTGAGTCTGCTCAAGCTTCACCCCGCAGAAAGCCCCAAGCACCGGCACACCCAAGCACCTGATTTGCACAAAGGAACTACAGTGCATTCCACAAACCTCTGGAACCCCTTATGACCCGCACTGTGCTTGACGAGAAACACCTGCATCCCGCCATTCGCCAAAAGGTGGCGGAGCTGCACAGCGATCTGATCCAGCAGGTGCTGGCAGCCATCCACACCCATCCAGTGGTGGTGGTGGTCGGTATGCACAGCAACCCGTTTGTGCGCAAGGCCCGCCGCACCCTGGACGCCGCTGGCGTGGCCCACGAATACTTGGCGTTTGGCGGCTACGCCTCGCAATGGCGGCGGCGCAACGCGCTGAAAATGTGGACCGGCTGGCCCACCTTTCCCATGGTGTTTGTGGGCGGCATGCTGATTGGCGGGGCCGCCGAGTTGCAGCAACTCATCGTATCGGGTGAACTCAAAGGCTTGCTGGCACCATGAACCGCCCCGCCAACCAGCCACCCCAGGCCGAGCTCTGGCGCTGCGACGCGGGCAGCACCACCGTAGCGGTGCTTGACATTCCGGGCGCGCTGGACCGGCACCGCACGTTCGACATTGACGTGACCCTGGTGGTGCGTGTGCCCGCTGAGTCAGCCCCCGCCTGGCACGAACTGCGCGTGGAACTGGACGGCCAACAACAATGGCAGCGCCGCACTGCCAGCCACAGCCCGGGGCAGACCGATGGGCTGGACTACCACTGCCGCATGCGGCTGGAGACCGGACGCTCGCTGCGCATACGCGCCACGGCGGCGGTGGATGGCTCGCGCGTACAGCAGTTGTGTATTGAGGCCCGGGAAGATTGTTGAGGCGACGCTGAACACGTCATCCGTCGTACCACCCCAAGGCGCTGGCCCTGAAAAACTTCAATCCGGCAAGAACAGGCTCTGCAAATCGCTCAAAAAGTCAAACCCGCGCTCGGTGGGCCACACACGCTGCGCATCGCGCGCCAGCAGGCCCTGCTGCGCGGCGCGGCTCAAGCCCCGCTCAATGGCGGAGAGCGGCAAGCCGGTCCGGTCCGAGAAGTCTTGCAATTCGAAGCCCGCCTTCAACCGCAGGCTGTTGAGCATGAATTCAAACGGCAGGTCGGCCCGCGCCACTTCGTCGGCGCTCACCACCGCATCGCCGGCCAGGGCGCGCTCCATGTACAGGCGCGGCTCGCGCACCCGCACCGGGCGCACCACGCGGTGGGCAAAGCTCAGCTTGCTGTGGGCCCCCGCGCCAATACCCAGGTAGTCGCCAAACTGCCAGTAGTTCAGGTTGTGCCAGCAACGGTGGCCATCGCGGGCATAGGCTGAAATTTCGTAGCGCGCCAACCCGGCTTCGGCCGTGAGCTCGGTGATGCGGTCCAGCATCGCGTAGGCATCGTCGTCGGGCGGCAGCGCGGGCGGGTACTTGGCAAAGTAGGTGTTGGGCTCCAGCGTGAGGTGGTAAATGGAGATATGCGGCGGCCTGAACGCCAAGGCGGTGCGCATGTCGGTCTCGCAGTCGGCCAGCGTCTGCCCTGGCAGCGCGTACATGATGTCCAGGTTGAAGGTGTCGAAAGCTTGCGCGGCCTCCTCCACCGCCGCCATGGCCTGAGCCCGGTCGTGCACGCGGCCCAGCGCCTTCAGGTGCGCGTCGTTGAAGCTTTGCACGCCAATGGAAAGCCGCGTGACCCCCGCCTGGCGAAAGGCACGGAATCGGTCTTTCTCAAACGTGCCCGGGTTGGCCTCCAGCGTGATCTCGGCGTCGGCGTCCAGCCGCACACGCGCACGCACATCGGCCAGCAGCTGGTCCATGGCGGCCGGCGAAAACAGGCTGGGTGTGCCGCCGCCGATGAACACACTGTGCACCGGGCGACCCCAGATCAGCGGCAGCGAGGCCTCCAGATCGGCCCGCAAGGCGTCCAGGTACCTCTGCTCGGGCAACGCCTGCCCAGGCTCCGACGTGGCGCTCCATTCGTGCGAATTGAAGTCGCAATAAGGGCACTTCTTCAGGCACCACGGCAGGTGGATGTAGAGCGAGAGCGGCGGCAGGCTGCGCAACTGCAGCGTGCCGGGGCGCATCCAGTGGCGGATGTCGTTCACCGGCACCGCACCGGCGGGCGCTGCAGCAGGCGCGAGGCCACCGGGCCACGACATGGGTACCCCGTTGCCCAGGCTCATGCGCAGGCAGGCGGTTCGGACAACCAGCGCTCGCGCATCAGCGCCAGCATCTGCTGCGCGGCTTTGCCACGGTGGCTGTTGGCGTTCTTCATGTCGGTGGAGAGCTGGGCAAAGGTCCTGTCAAACTGGGGCAGATACATCACCGGGTCAAAGCCAAACCCGTTGTCACCCACGGGTTGCTCGGTGATGAGTCCCGGCGCACGGCCCATGGCCACCAGGGGCTCGGGATCGTCGGCGCTGCGCAGCGCCACCAGCGTGCTCACCAGCGCGGCGCGGCGGTCGGTCTCGCCGGCCATCTGCTCCAGCAAGGCACGCACGTTGTTGTCGTCGCCCTTGGCGTAGCCAAACTGGGTGGCGTAGTAAGCCGTGTTCACCCCAGGCAGGCCGCCAAAGGCTTCCACACACAGGCCCGCATCGTCGGCCAAGGCCGGCAAACCACTCAGGCGCGCCGCATGGCGCGCCTTGGCCAACGCATTTTCAATGAATGTGCAGTGTGGTTCGGGTGCCTCGGGTATACCCAGGTCGGACTGGCGCACCAGTTCCACCCCCAGCGGAGCAAACAGCGCCTGCAATTCAGCGAGCTTGCCCGCGTTGTTCGAAGCCAGAACGAGTTTCATGGGATCTCAAGTGGTTCAACCTACGATCAGAGCCGCTCAGACCAAACCCAGCGCCTGCCGTTGCAGCATCACCAACTCGCTCACGCCCTTTTCGGCCAGTGCCAGCAAGGCATCCATTTCGCGGCGGCTGAAGGCCACGCCTTCGGCCGTGCCCTGCACTTCCACGAAATGGCCGGCACCCGTCATCACCACGTTCATGTCGGTGTCGCAAGCCGAGTCTTCCACATACTCCAGGTCCAGCAAAGGCACGCCCTGCAAAATGCCCACCGAAATGGCGGCCACAGGGCCTTTGATGGGCGAGGTGGCTATTCTGCCGTCGGCCAGCAGACGCGACACCGCGTCGTGCGCGGCCACAAAGGCACCGGTGATGCTGGCGGTGCGCGTGCCGCCGTCGGCCTGCAACACATCGCAGTCCAGCGAAATGGTGCGCTCGCCCAACGCTTTCAGGTCAAACACCGCGCGCAGCGAGCGACCAATCAGGCGCTGAATTTCTTGCGTGCGCCCGCTTTGCTTGCCCTTGGCGGCCTCACGGTCGCTGCGGGTGTGGGTGGCGCGCGGCAGCATGCCGTACTCGGCGGTGACCCAGCCCTCGCCACTGCCGCGTTTGTGCGGCGGCACCTTCTCTTCAACCGATGCGGTGCACAGCACCTTGGTGTCGCCAAACTCAATCAGCACCGAGCCTTCGGCATGGATGGTGAAGCCGCGCGTGATGCGCACCGGACGCAAGGCATCGGCGGCCCGGTGGCCGGGTCGAATAAATTCGCTCATGGGAATACCCTCAGGGATTGCGTTCGGCAGCACGCCGTATCGCTGCATTGATTTCGGCGATCGAGCGTTCGATCGCCGCGTCGTCCATGTCTTCGATGGTCGGATCGGGCACGCCCGACTGAATGGTGGAGGAGAAAAACCCTTGTTGCATGTCTTCGGAAGACACCAGAGTGCTCTCAAACGCATCGGGCGTTTCCCACTCCATGGCGAGCACGGTGACGTTGTCGCAACGGGGGCCGCCGCGCCGCAACGCCATTTCTACCAGTTCAGGCACAGCCTGGTTCAACGGATGCGCAGCCAACTCGGACGCAATTTCATTGTCGTTCACCGTGCACCACAAACCGTCTGAACACAACAGCACGCGGTCGCCCTCCTGCAGCTGCAGCGGACTGGACAGGTCAAATATGGGCTTGGCCGGCGAACCCAGGCAGGTGAATAAGATGTTGCGGTTGATGTTCTGAGTGGCTTGGCCCAGATGCGCTTGCTGCTCTATATAGGAATGATCGCGGGTGCGGGTGAGCAGCTGGCCGTTGCGCACGATGTAAAGCCGCGAATCACCACAGTGAATCCAGTGCATGCAGTTGTGCTCCATCACAGCCACAACCAAGGTCGTGCGCGGCGTGTCAAGCATGCCTTTTTCGGCCGCGTACCGCAAAATCTGATGGTGTGAAGCCATCAGCGCATTGGTCAAAAATTTGGGCACATCCCCCAGGAAGGGTTTGGCCGCCTTCTGGAAATAAGCTGAGAACGTTTGCAGCGCGAGCTGGGCAGCCATGGCCCCCTCGGGGTGGCCACCCATGCCATCAGCCAGCACGAAAAGGCCCGATTCCTGGGTGTAGGCGTAGCCAATACGATCTTCGTTGCGCGGTCGTCCGCCTTGGCGGCTGATCTGGTAGACCGAGAACTTCATCGAAGACGGGTCCCTATGCCCGTCTTGCCTGACGATTTTTTGTTGTCTGACACGATGTTGTCAAACTGCAGACGCATTTTTTCGGCAACGGTGAGTTTGGTGTAACTGCGCTCTGTTTCGCGGTTCAACTCTTTTTGCAACGCAAACACCGACTGAGGGCGAGAGAGGGGATCCAGCGACATGCACCACTCCACCACCTCAATAAGGTTGTCGGAATAGACACCGCGCAAACGGGAAAGCGCAAGAGAGAGGCGGTCTTTTTCCAGTCGCTGCGGCGCATCGTTGGGCGGATAGCCTTGCATGCTGGCGTAAATGCAAGCGCCAATCGCGTAAATATCGGTCCAGGGGCCCATGCTGGAGTCACGCCGGTACATCTCGGGGGCCGCAAAGCCTGGCGTGTACATCGGACGGATGAAGTTGCCCTCTTTGCTCAGCACCTCGCGTGCTGCACCAAAATCAATCAACACCGATCGGTTGTCGTCTGTGATGAAAATGTTGGCCGGTTTGATGTCCAGGTGCAGCATCTTGTGCTGGTGCACGATACGCAGACCGCGCAGGATTTCGTCGTAAAGCGAGCGGATAGTTGACTCGCGAAACACCTTTTGCTTTTTGAGCTCGCGTGCCGTGATGATGAACTCCTGCAGGGACGCGCCCTCCAGGTAATTCATGACCATGTAAACCGTTTCGTTCTCACGGAAAAAGTTCAGCACGCTCACCACCGAAGCATGCGAAATTTGAGCAAGTGCCCGACCCTCTTCAAAAAAGCTCTTGAGGCCAAGCCGGTACAGCGAGAGCTTTTCAGGCTGCACCTGAGGCAGCAATTCACCCGGCCCTCGGGTGGCCAGCGAAGACGGCAAATACTCTTTGATGGCAACCTGCTGGCCTTCGGCATCAACCGCCAGATACACCACACCGAAGCCGCCAGCCGCCAGCTTGCGCACAATACGGTAGCCACCGATCACGGTGTCGGGAGGCAGCGGGGCAGGTTTGACCTTTGACATAATTCGGATGGGTTCCGGAACGCCTCGTTTTGGCCCAATCAACCTGATGGGACACAGTTCAATGGCAGTTTACAGCATGACCGGCTACGCCACAGCCCAAACCGGCGGGCCTTCTGCCGCGAATGCCGCAGAGCCGGCGCGCGAAACCAAGCACCCGCTGGGCATCGAAATTCGTTCGGTCAACAGCCGTTTTCTGGACATCACGTTCAAGCTCCCGGACGACCTGCGTGCATCTGAACCCGCCATTCGCGAGTTGCTGACCGCCAAACTCAAGCGCGGCAAGGTGGAAGTGCGCGCCTGGGTAGAAGGACGGGCCGATGTGGGGCCGCGCGCACCGAATGCCCTGGAACTGCAAAAGCTGTTGGGTCTGCAAGACAACATCCGTGCCTGGCTGCCCACCGCCGCGCCGCTCTCGGTGGCTGAGGTCCTGCAGCTGACCTCGCGCCAGCAAGGCAACATGAGCGAATGGCATGAAAC
>Ga0209066_10003341_pt1 | contig 18414 bp, 17 predicted proteins | sample All_14_2_FD_187198 | JGI IMG/M metagenome (GOLD analysis project Ga0209066, IMG submission 187198) | Freshwater microbial communities in response to fracking from Pennsylvania, USA - Allegheny Zone_MetaG_DW_15 (SPAdes) (version 2) ... | reverse complement strand
TAGAGAAGCCGTCCGTTCGACCAGAACACGACGGCCCCGCGGAGAGGTGGCAGAGTGGTTGAATGTACCGCACTCGAAATGCGGCGTGCCTTTACGGGTACCGGGGGTTCGAATCCCCCCCTCTCCGCCACCGGCTCTGTCCGGCCAAGTCCATATGATTCCGATAGAAGTGCTACAATCCTATGCACTATGGGCTTTTTCTCATTCTGCGGTCCAACTCGTGACGTGACCCCCTGAAACTCCTCCAGGATTAGCTAGAGTCCGCCCCCGACAGGGCGGGCAAAATGAAGCAATCTCGGTTCACGGAAGAGCAGATCATCGGGATCCTGCGTGAGCAGGATGTTCTGCGATGCGAGCGCTGTCCGCTTCACAATCGGTCGCGCTGTTGTCCGTCGAAAGCTCGTGCACGATGAGTGATTTTAGGTCCACGCTCGGCTCGCAGCTCCTTCGTCGATCAAGGGAGCTTCACCGGGTCGCGGGCGGAGTTGGCCTCGCCAGATGCCTTTGCCCTGTCAGTTTGGTCCCCTGGCCGACGGCTGAGCCCTGCCCCTAACGGCCAAGCGTTACTCGTCTATCAGGCGATCTCGAACCTCCGAAGGCGCCGCCTCAGCCCAGACGAGGAGTTTGTCCAGAACCGGACACAGTGACTGTCCCCATTCCGTGAGGTGGTACTCCACTTTCGGGGGTACCTGTGGGTGGACGATCCGGCCCACAACCCCATCCTGCTCCAGCTGGCGCAGCTGCTGTATCAGCATCTTTTGGGAAACTGCCGGGATAGCGCGCTCCAGCTCTGAAAAGCGGCGCGGGCCTGAACCGAAAAGCTGGAAGAGGATGACCAGCTTCCAGCGGCCCTCGAGAATCTGGATGACTTTCTGCGCGCTCGAGGCGGCGGTCTGCGGCGTGTAGTCTGCACGCTCACCTTTGGGTGAGTACCTTACTTTAATGTCAGTACTTGCCATGTTGCCAGCTTATTTCCAATTCTGGCCCGGACGCAACATCCACGCCGGAGATTGAAACGATGCCGCCACTTCCCAAACCCATTGCGGACTATGTCTCAGCCAACGCCCGTCTCGATCCTGAGGGCATGCTCCAACCCTTCGCGGGCGATGCGATCGTGCGCGACGATGGGGGCGAGCATCACGGGCAGGCTCAGATTCGCACCTGGATACAGGAGGCCACTCTTGCAGCCCGGGCCATTTTCACGCCTGAGACCTGCCGGGACGATGACGGTGCCCTAGTGGTCGACGGTCTGACCCACGGAGATTTCAAGGGCAGCCCGATCCGCTTTACCTTGCGCTTCACCCTCGACGACGATCTCATCCGCGTTCTGGAGATTTCGTGATGATGGCCCATCCGGATCCCACTGAGTTTGAGGGCCTTCGGGTTCTTGTAACAGCCGGGACGAAGGGCGCCGGCCGGGCCACCGTCCGCCGTCTCCTGGCCGGAGGCGCGAAGGTCATAACGGCGGCCCGCTCAGCGCCCGATGCGCCTACCGGGGCAGAATTTGTGCAGGCAGATCTGACCACCGCGGAGGGCACCGCAGCTTTGGCAGAAGCGGCGCTTGCCCGGTTTGGCGGGGTCGATGCCCTCGTCCATGTCGTGGGCGGTTCATCGTCACCATCAGGTGGCTTCAGAGCCCTGGGGGACGAGCACTGGCGCGCAGAACTGGACATCAATCTTATGCCGGCTGTCCGTCTCGACCGATTGCTTCTCCCGCAGATGATCGAGCGTGGTGAAGGCGCGGTGGTTCACGTCTCGTCCATTCAGGGCCGACTTCCCCTTCCCGACTCGACCACCGCCTATGCCGCCGCAAAGGCGGCTCTGACCACCTACAGCAAAGCACTGTCCAAGGAGGTCGGTCCTCAAGGTGTACGGGTCAATGTTGTGTCCCCCGGCTGGATCATGACGGAAGCCTCGGGTCGTTTGCTGGAGAGGATAGCCAAGGGCTCGGGGGGCACGATCGAGGAAGCGAGACAGTCGGTCCTCGATGGTCTTGGCGGGATCCCTATCGGTCGTCCTGCGGAGTCCGAGGAAGTTGCCGAACTGATCGCGTTCCTGGTTTCAAGCCGTGCGTCGGCTATCCACGGCAGCGACTTCGTTATTGATGGCGGGTCTATCCCAACCGTCTAGCCTCAATGGAAGGGGCGAGCGGCCCCGAGAACGGTAAAGGGGAGGCATGTTGGGTTCCTCCCCCTACCCTTCACCAGTTTCAATGAGCGCTATCGCCAGCGGACGCTTCCAGGCTCCGTGCCCCGGATGATGCCGACTGGCCGCTGGCAGAGAGAATACCTCGACGGCCGCGCGCCTTTGGTTCGAAAAACGCAACACTGAATTCGGTACCCAGGCCATGATCGCATCAGCTGCGATTGGGCCTTGGGCGCGTCGACCCAAGGCCCAATGATGTGCGGCTAGCTCTGGATGAACGCGAGGATGTCGGCGTTCACGATTTCGGGGTGAGTCGCGAACAGGCCATGAGACAGGCCAGGATAGGTCTTCAGCATCCCGTTCGGCAGTAGCTTGATGGCCTCGTGAGCCGACGCGTCAATCGGCACGACCTGATCGTCTTCGCCGTGAAGCACCAGCACCGGAAGCGATACGGCTTTGAGGTCGTCGGTGAAGTCGGTCTCCGAGAAGGCCTTGATGCAGTCGTAGTGAGCCTTGGCACCGCCCATCATCCCCTGCCGCCACCAGTTGCGGATCAGGCCCTCGCTGACGTCGGCACCTTCGCGGTTGAAGCCGTAAAACGGACCTGCCGGGACGTCGAGGAAGAACTGGGCGCGGTTGGTGCTCAAGGCCTCGCGGAAGCCATCGAACACGCTCATCGGCAGACCACCGGGGTAGGCGGGGGTCGCCAGCATGATGGGAGGCACCGCGCCAATCAAGATAGCCTTGGACACGCGTCCAGGGCGACTGCGCGCGACGTAGCGGATCACTTCGCCGCCGCCGGTAGAGTGCCCGATGTGGACGGCATTCTTCAGGTCGAGGGCCTCGGTCAGCTCAGCGACATCCGCTGCGTAGGTATCCATTTCGTTGCCGGTGTCGGTCTGATCCGATCGACCGTGGCCGCGCCGGTCATGGGCGATAACGCGATAGCCCTTGCTGAGGAAGAACAGCATCTGAGCGTCCCAGTCATCCGAGCTGAGAGGCCAGCCATGATGGAAAACGAGCGGCAGCGCATCCTTGGGACCCCAGTCCTTGTAAAAGAGGCGGGTTCCATCGGAGAGAGTGAGGTAGGTCATCGGAGTATCCTTTTCGATTGGGTGAGTACGCGGGTCAGGTGGCCTTGCGCCGGGGCGGATCCCCGGGCGCAAGGTTGGCAGGATCGCCAATCAGCTCGACGGGGAGCTGGTGCGCCGCGCCGCCTCGTCGATCACATCCGCGACGGCGTGGGGATGTGAAATCATGGGGACGTGGCTGGCCGGAATGTCGACGCGGGTGGCGCCGATCTTTTCAGCCTGCTGGCCGAGCATGCGCGGATCGATAGCCGCGTCTTCCGTAGCCACGATGAACCAGCTCGGACGGGACCTCCATGCCGCCTGGGTCACCGGCGAGGAGAAGGCCGACATGGCAATCGGCACTTGAGAATCCGCCATGAAGGCAGCGTCCGCTTCGCTCAGATCGGCAGCAAAGCCAGCGCGAAAATGCTGAAGGCTGAGGTAGCCGAAACCATCGGCGCGCTCTTCGATGACGAAAGTCGAGGGAATGCCGAAACCTTCGTATTGATCCCCTGCCGTTTCACCGACGTCGGGGGTCAGAGCCGAGACGTAGACGAGGCCTTTCACCCTGTCGTCCACTCCAGCCTCGGTGACGACCACGCCACCCCATGAGTGGCCGACCAGGATGGTTGCGCCATCCTGGATATCCAAGGCGCGACGGGTCGCCGCCACATCGTCTTCGAGCGAGGTCAGCGGATTTTGCACGATCGTCACTCGATACCCTCGGGCCGTCAGATCGTCGTACACGGCCCTCCAGCCCGAACCGTCGGCGAAAGCGCCGTGGACGAGAACGACATTCCTGACGGATTGGTCAGCCGGTATTTGGCCGGGGGTTTGCGCCTGAACGGCTCCGCCAACGCTGACGGCGCTAACGGCTGCGAGAAGGAAGCTGCGAAGTTTGGTCATGAGAGTCTCCTGGTGAGCGGGCCTGGACGGAGTGTCCCTGGCGTGTGTTGGCTGTCGCGATAACATTTATCGCGATAGCCCTATATTCCTTCTCGGAAACCGCCATTGTCAAGACATTTTTTATCGCGATATATTTTATGGCCTGTCACGAGAATGGGAGATCACTCATGAGCCGATCCAAGGGACCCGTACCGATGGACGACCAGCTATGCTTCACGGTCTATTCGACCAGCATGGCCATCCAGCGTGCCTACAGGCCCCTGCTGGATGCGTTGGGCGTGACCTACCCCCAGTATCTGGTCTTGAATGTTCTGTGGCGGCAGGACGCCAGAACCGTTGGGGACATCGCAGAGGAACTGGCCCTTGAACCGAGCACGATGACGCCGCTTCTCAAGCGCCTGGAGGCGTCGGGTTTCGTGCGCCGGGACAGAAACCCCGCCAATGAGAGGCAGGTCGTGGTCACTTTGACCGCCGCCGGCGTCGCATTGCGAGAGAGGGCAGGATGCCTGGGTGATGCGCTGCTGGAGGCGTCCGGGCAAACCGGCCCGGAGCTCGGTGAGCTCAATGAGCGAATGAAGGCCCTGAGGCATGCGATCTACGAAAGTCTCGCCGGCGACCGGGGGCGAACTATTGCCTGATATTCTGCGTTAGAGCCCTGCCCTGCCTTCAGACCCACAGGTGGGCGCTCCTGCAATCAGCGGTCCCACCATTGCCATGCGAACCTGTACGGCAGGGGTTTCGAGGGGACGCAAGGTGTACACCGGCTTTCCAAGGCGGTCCCTCACCTCGACGGCTAGCGGAACGGCAAATCGATTGGCCAGTTCGCTCCAGGCTGTCAGCTCCGCAAAATCTTCACCCGCCGATGCCGTCGAATAAAGAGAGACAAAGGGACTGGCGGCCAGTGCGCGGTAGAGCTCCGGCATGCGTGCGGACGGCAAAGGTGGGGCCCGCCGGTAGGGAGTTGCTCCGAGAATTCCGGAAGCCATTGGCTCAGCCAAGGTTCGATAGTCCGGCCAGATTGCAGCGAACGGTCGAACATCCGAGGTAACGCCGTACGCCCGATCAAGCACATGTGTCGCTTCATGCATGAGGAGGTAAGTGAGGGCTGGCATGTCTCCCGCCAGGACGTGGACGGTGTAGCCGGACCCATCGTCAACGAAGAGTGACTGCTCCTTGCGCGTCAAAAACTCTGTGAGGGACGCATCCAGAACATCCGCGCGCACGGTGATCTCGAACATCTCTCGCCCATCCGGGCCGGTGAAACTGCGAGTCAGGGCTGTGCCGGCGCTTCCCGGCGCTTCAATGAAGCTCAGTCGAGCCAGCCGTTGTTCAAGGACGCGTTGAAGCGACGGAGGCAGATCCGCAATGGCCCGCTCCACGAGCGCCCACTCCGCAGCCGTGAGCTCATGCCCTCGGGCTTCGTCGGCACCTGACTGCAAATAGGCGTCAATGACCTCAGGGTCGGGTTCCATCACGCGAAGGCGTAGATCTCCACCGACGGCCCCGACTCCTCCAGCGTCCGGAGAGCGATGAACGACGTCGGGCCGCACTCCGCACCCCGCACTCGCAAGGATGCAGATCACCGCACAGGTCGTCCGAATGCCCGGAAAACCATTGCGAATCTCACTGCCCATTTTCGTCTTCCTCGGTGGTAATCGGCCGGGCGACCGCAGCATGGAAATTGCCGTATCTGCGCCCTGGCTTGCGTCGACTGGAATAGTAGAGGCTGATGTTCAGGCGGGGACGCGTCCAGTCCGGCGGGACCCTTATCAAGTGGCCTGAGGCCAAATCATCGCGAACATCGGGTTCAATGAGAAACCCCAGGCCGGCCCCTTCGAGAACAGCTGCTTGGACCAGACCAGCATCATCGAGCGTTAACGGGCCTTCGACGTCCACCTCGAACTGCCACTTGTAAATGGCTCCCCGGGGCAGTCGCACACGGATACAGCGGTGGGCCAACAAGTCAGCCGGGGAGCGAGGCATGCCGCGAGCGATATGACGGCCGCATGGACTGACGTCGTCCGTTCCGAGCGTCGCGGCATCGACGTCTGCAAAGAGAGTCTTGCAACGTTGGCCGGCGACAGCCGAAGCCGCCCTACCCTCCCAACTGCTGCCCAATGCCGTCACGCTGGCTGCCTTATCCGAGCCCAGTCGTGCAAGTTCAGGAAGACGGCTCGTTGATCGTCAAGTTGGACACAGACGGCATGCTGCAGCGTGCTCGAGGTAACGACGGTCCAGGCACCAGCCTGGACCGTCGCACCACCCTCAGTCCGCTGGGGCTTCGGGCTCGGCCACAATGATCGTGCGCCAGGCCGTGTCCGGACGGAGGTAGCGGCGAGCGAGATCCTGGAGAGTGGCGGGTGTCACCGCTTCCAGGTCTGCCATTACGTCCAGAGTCTCCCCCACCAACTCTGGCTTGATCCCCACATCGATCAGTTGGCTGATCCACCAGGTGTTAGAGTTCATGCTTCGACGGGTAGACTCGATCAGGGGGGCGCGTGCACGTGTCAGCTCATCTTCGGTGACCGGTGCCTCCCTGAGGTCTTCCACAATGGCGTCGACAGTCTCGAAGAACGCCGGAAGATTGCCCGGTGTGGTCGCCGCCTGCACAGCGACGTAGCCGTAGCCGGGATAGGTGTTGGAGAAGTCCGCGCTGACCCCAGGTGAATAGGCGATTGCAAGTCGCTCACGAATCTCCGCGAAGACCCTGAGTTTGAAGACCTCCTTCAAAATGGTCAGCTGACGCGCCTCGGTATGATCGTCGCGCGTATCAGCGGTGGGCCAGGCCACCACACCAAGGGCCTGTTCCGCTGGCCCCTCATGATAGAGAACCACCGGAGTGGCTGACCCTGCCGGAAAGCTACGGCGGTCAGCGCCTTCAGCAGCTTGCTGCGCAGGCCCTCTTGGTGGAAGCGCACCCAGGGTTCGCGCGGTGGCCGCAATCGCCTCGTCGACCGAGACGTCGCCCACGATCACGAGGCGGAGCGGTCCCGTCGATATAAGGGCCTTCAGATCGTCGCGGATTGGCTCGATGGTCCACTGCTCCACCAGCTCCAGTGGAGGGGGTGCCTTGCGGACGTCTCCTCCCGCCAGCAGCGGCGCAGCTTCCATCCCGAACACGCCCCCTGGAGTAGCCCTGGTAAGCGCCACAGCGGCCGGATAGGTGGACTTCATCCGATTGAAGGGCGTGCTGCGGAAGGCGGGGTCAGTCAGGAAGGCTGTAAGAAACTCCATTTGCAGACCGAAATCTTGAGGGCGCGTCGAGCCTGAAAGCAGGAACCGATCCTCCATGGTGGTCAAACCACCGCCGACCACGCGCCCTGAGAGGGCATAGCTGATTTCGTCAGCGTCCAGCAGTCCAAGTCCACCGGATCTCAAGGTGCCGATCGCTGACTGACGCGGATCTTCCTCGTCGGGGGAGAAGGCTTGTTCTCCAATCCCCGTGGAGATGGCGATCTGGATTTCGTCCTCCTTGAAGTCGGTCTGCTTGACGGTGAGCTGGACGCCATTTGCGAAAGTCACCACCGTTGCACCAAGTTCGGGGATCTCCCGCCGTTCGACGACGACGCCGGGCGCGCCAAAGTCGGTGTACGGCCAGTCCAGCCGCGTGACCTCCACCGGCGGCGAGACCGGCCGGGCCTGCGACTCCGCCAGGGCGATGGCGACCCCGGCCTCGCCCTCGGGAATGGGGGTCGGCGACGTGATCATCGTCAGGGGCCCACTCCCGACGAGCGTGTCGCGGAGTGCCGCATTCACATCCTCAGGGGTCAGGTTGGCGACGACAGCCTCGAACAGAGCCAGATCAGTCTCGGGCGAGGTGAATACGCGTTGGCCGTTCACAGAACTCAGCAGCCCTCCGGCCAGGGTCGATGCGTCGCGGGTACCGGCGCGATCAACACGGTTCTCGAGGGAAGTGCGCCATTCATCGATTTCACGCTGCAGCTCGGTCTCTGTCACGCCGTACAGCAGTAGTCGCCGGACTTCCTGATCGACGGTCTCCAGAGCCGGGCGCCACTCGCCGGGCAGGAAGGTCGCCGAGACTGTCGCGACGCGAATGCTGTCCACCAGATCGTCGGCGCTGCCGCCTCCCGTCAGAATGGGCGCATCATCGGCGCGGGACAGGGCTCCGAACCTGCGGTTCAACACGGCAAAGCCAAGTCCAACCAGGGTCGACTCCCGACGCTCCTCAATCGAGTCGCGGTCATTGTGGGGCGGCGACGTCCAGAACAGGCTCACAGAGCTTTGCAAGCCGCCGCCGACGATGACTTTTGTGGCGGGCTCACGAGACTGAACCTCGCCGAGATCGGGTTCGGGGCCGGGAGGGCCGACGGGCGTCCAGTCCGAGAAGGTCTCGACGATCCGCCGCTCCATGTCATCGACATCGATATCCCCGACCGCAATAAGTGTCGCCCGTTCGGGCCGGTAATAGCCGTGATAGAATTCGACAAAACGCTCGCGGGGCGCGGTGCGGATGATGGCCAGGTCGCCGATGGGAAGGCGATCCACCACCTTGAGACCCGGGGCGATGAAGGCCAGCTGTTCCTGGCTTGCCCGGAACTGCGGCGTATCCCGAAGTCGCTGCTCGCCCTCGATCACTCCCCGTTCGGCATCGATATCTTCCGGGTCCATCAGAGCCCTCGATACCTGCTCCCTCAGAATCGTCAGCGCGGTGTCGAGCGTCTCATCGTTTGCGCGCGGCAGCTGCAGCACGTAGGCCGTCTGGTCAAAGCCGGTGAAAGCGTTGGTGTCGGCACCGAACGCCAGCCCGAGCCGTTCGAGGATCGCCAGAAGCTCGTTCTCGGGAATGTTGGTCGTCCCGTTGAAGGCCATGTGCTCCATGAAGTGGGCCAGACCCAGTTGGTCGTCTCCCTCCATCAATGAACCGGCGTCGATGTAGAGGCGCAAGGCAACCTGACCAGGAGGTGTGCTGGCACGCATCACGGCGTAACGCATGCCGTTGGGCAGCACGCCGAACCGCACGGCGGGATCCACAGGCACGTCACTTGCGGCATGCGCCCAGGGGTCCGAGGGAGCGACCTGCGCTACTGCCGGTATGGCTGAGCAAAGGGCAACCGCCGAAGCAGCTGCCAGCAGGAGGAGTCGACTTCTTGCACGCATTCTCATCATCTTTCCCTGAACCGGCCGCCCCCGAGGCACCGACAATTGCGCCCGCCTTACGCGGGGTCAGGGAGAGCTTTTGGGAAGGAGGACGGCGCGTGCAACTTACCTAAATATAATGTTACAGAAGTGAAGGAACTCCGATCTTCATTCGTCTTCCTGTCTTATACGACGTGAGGTTTCTCCAGAGCTGCAACATGCAGGACGAATCCCGACAAAGACTGGTGGCATGGGTCACTGCGAAGGTCATGCCGCACGAAGCAAGGGTGCGCGGCTGGCTTCGACAACGCGTGCAGTCGTCTGAAGATGTCGAGGATCTCATTCAGGAGGCCTACACTAAACTTTCGTCTCTAAAGTCCTGGGATCACATCGCACGGCCGGAGATCTTCTTCTTCCAGATTGTGCGCAATCTCCTTATCGACCAGGTGCGGCGTAGCCGTGTGGTGAGGATTGAGGCCGCCACAGAATTCGACACGCCGTTTGTCCATGACGGCGTGCCGACCCCCGAGACCATAGCGGGCGACCGGCGCGAACTTGGCAGGGTCGTGGAGCTTATCGACGGACTGCCAGAAAGATGTCGCAAGGTGATCATGCTCCTCAAGGTGGAGGGGCTTCCGCAAAAGGAAGTGGCCGCGCGCCTCGGGATCACAGAGAGCATCGTCGAGAATGAAGGGGTGCGCGGCATCCGGCGCATCCTGCGTGTCATGAGGGAGGAGACGGGAGATCCCGGTTATCGAGTCAAGTTGCGGAGTGAACGTGCGAGAAAGTCCTGACAAGATTGAAGAGGATGCGGCCCGATGGGTTATGCGCATCGACCGCGAAGGCCGCGGGGCGCTGGCGCATGAGCTCGATCAATGGCTGGCCGGCGACTCGCGCAGAGCCGGGGCTTTGCTCCAGGCCGAAGCCGCGTGGAGCATTCTGGATCGTGCCCGACTGGCCCCCCCTCGCTGGGACCGGCGCACGCCGATCACATCTCGCCGACGTTTGATCTCGATCGCCGTGGGAGGAGCGGCCGCGGCAGCGGCTGCGGTGGGTGGCGTTGCCTTGCTGAGCCCGGGACAGACCTTCGTCACGACGACCGGCGAAATCCGGAGGATCCCTCTGCGAGACGGGTCGACCGCGGCGATCAACAGTGGGTCCCGGCTGGACGTCCGTTTCGATGATCAGGTGCGCCGCGTACGGCTCACGGATGGCGAGGTGTGGTTCCGCGTTGCCAAGGACGAACGTCGTCCCTTCCTGGTGGAGGCGGGGCTGGTCAGGATCGAGGCAGTAGGCACAGCCTTCTCAGTTCGTCGCCGGGATGATGGCGTGGAAGTTCGAGTGACAGAAGGTGTCGTCGAGGTATGGGTGGATGGCGTCGCGGGACAGGCGATCCGGGTACCCGCCGGCGTATCAACCTTCGTCTCCACCGGTGCCACATTTGAGAAGACCACGAAGCGGGACCCTGCCGAGATCGAGCGCTCTCTGGCATGGCGCACGGGCTGGATCGATCTTGCCGGCGAAACGCTGGCAGAGGCGGCAGAAGAGCTGAACCGCTACAATACCCGCAAGCTCTACATCGACGGCGATGCGCTCGGTCAGGAGCGACTGTACGGGACTTTCCGGCTTGATGACCCGGAGGGTTTTGCCGCCAGTGCGGCGCTGAGCCTGGATGCCGATGTGACGAGCGACGCGGAGAACATCAGGCTGCGCCGCGCCGAAGAATAGACGCCGGCGACTGAGTTGTCGCCGGCGTCCATCCCCTAGAACTGCTTGGTCAAGGTCAGTCGGAAATGCCTCATCCGCGGGTCTCCGAAGCGGCTGTAGAGGGTTGACGTCGACACATCGACCGGGGGTTCAGCATTGAAAATATTGCTTACCCCCACTCTCAGATCGAGATCGGGATAGACCTCCCAGGTCGCAAACAGGTCGTGGTAGATCTGGCTCGGGATTCTGGCCGAACCCTGCAGGGGTTGGACCGTTCGATCCTGCCGCAGATAGTAATCATTCACGAACCGGGTGTTCAGGCCGACCGACCACACGTCACCCGTCCAGGCGATGGTGGAGTTGCCCTTCCAGGTCGTCCCGCCGGTCGAACCGAAGCCCCCGGCAAATATCCCGCTGACAACCCCGGCCCACTCGTTAGGCTGGCTGCTTTCGGAGAGCTGAACTGTAAGTTCAGCGAGATGGGTCGCATCGACCCTGAAGTCCAGCCGCCCGCCCAGGAACTCACGGCTGTATTCGACAGATATGTCCCACGCCTCAATGTTCGTCCCCGCCAGGTTGGCGATCGACATATCGGCGGCAATGATCGGCCCAACGGCAAAGCCGTCGCTGGCAGGCCCGCGGATGAAACGCTCCGGATATTGTCGCAGGAAGTCCTCGAACAGCGCCTGGCCTTCCGTATCCCCGGCTGCGGGTGCCAGAAGCGTGCGCGGATCGAAGTAGTTGTCGCGCTTGTCGATTCTGGTCCAGTCGATCGAGACTCTCAGGTTCGGCGACCAACTGGGGGTGAAGATGACCCCGGCCGAAAGGGTTTCGGACCGCTCCGGCAGCACGTCCGGGTTCCCGCCCAGGAAGTTGCCGGGCCCCTGCAGGATGTTGAAGCCCGGGAACAGCGCCGTACCGATCTGCTCGCCACCGCGCTCCGGATCGGTCACCCGAACGATGTGGAGCGGGGTCGGTGCCTTGATTAGCTGGTGCAGGTACGGAGGCAGGTATCCCGTTCCGTATGAGGCGCGGAACGTCACGTCGGGAACGGGCGCCCATTTGGCCTTGTAGGTGGGATCGGTGCGCGACGCCGTGGAGTCCTGGTATTCTGGAGGCGTGCCGCCCGGCGGACAGGCGCTTGCCATCTCCTCGTCGGTGAGCGGACGCGGGACATTCAGGCATGTGATGCCACTGAGAGTGCCCCGGCTCTGGTACTCGTCGTAGCGGGCCGACACGCCAAAGCCGAACTCGTACACGAGCGGAATGTTGTTGTCGGGTCCGACGACTGGGGCCCAGAGCTCGGCATAGGCGCTGTTGGTGTCCTGCCACCGCGCCGGCGTGAACTGGATGACCGATGAATCTGCGGTGTTCTGGACCAGCACCGACTCGCCAACGGACATTTCCGTGCGTTCCAGCAGCAGGTTCAGTGTCGGACGTCCGCCGGGCAGGCTGAATGGCAATGGACCCGCAAGCCGCAGAGACAGGGCCTCGGTCGTGGACTCCGCAGGGTTCCGCAGCGTGCCGACATCGAGATAGCTGTACGAAAGAGGGTCCACGAGAGGATCACGGATGACGTCTACCGCTCCACTACGGAAGCCCGCGAGAGTGGCTGCGTCGGCCCCAGGAGAGCGAACGCGATCTGTGAACCGGTTCCAGTTGTAGGCGTAGTCGATATTGCCGTCCCAATTGTACGGGAGGGAGACGATCCCGCCCGCGAGATAGCGCCGCGTCTCGCTCAGGGATTCCCCCCTGCCGTCAGCGCCCACGTGGGGCACCGCCACGACAATGGCCTGTTGGAAGGGATTGTTGGGGGCGTTGGCAGCGAGCGTGATCGAGCTGGGCAGGCGTACGAAATTGCTGCTGCTGCGGGTCTCGCTAGCCTGGACCTCGCCATAGATGCGCAGCCACGGCGTCAGCTCCCGACGGATGGCAAGCGAACCGGCCAGCACCTCCTGTCCTGACGTCAGCGTCTGGCCGGCGCCCTGTGCGTTGGGGGCGAGGTCGAGATTGTACGCGCCGGCATTATCGATCAGGGCAGCGACTCCGTCGGTCGCGACGCCGCGGTATCCATACGGCGCAAAGGTGCGGTTCGAGCCGAGCGAACCCCCTCCGTAAACGGGGTCCAGGGTGAGGTCCGCGCCGGTCTGGCTTCGGATGTTGGGGGTCGCTCCGAGGACCAGGTTCTGATCAAAGTATGGCGTGCCCGCGTCGAGGATGTGCTGATAGCCGCGCGCGAGGAAGTTGCGGTCTCCCATCCGCAGGGGACTGGCGTCCCGGTAGCTCAATGAGGCGGAGATATTCGTCCGACCCTCATCAAGATTTAGGCCGCCACTGAGGTCAAGGCGGTAATCCGCCGCTTCACCATCGACCACGTCCGCGTAGGTAGAGGATAGCTCCACGCCACGGTAATCACGCTTCATGATGATGTTGATCACGCCCCCCGTGGCGCCTCCGCCGTAGACGGACGAGGCCGACGAGGGGAGAACCTCAATGCGCTCGATCTGAGCCATCGGAATGCCAACGATTGTCGGCTGCTCGAGAAAGCCCGCACCGGTGTTGACACTCGCCAGACGCCGACCGTCAACGAGGATGAGTGTTTCGTTCGGGCCGAGACCCCTGAGCTGGATCTGGTTTCGCCCGCGAGTCTGCTCGGTCTGCTCGCTGGAGACCGGCGATACGTTGGCGCCGAGGTTGTCGCGGAGAAACTGCTCAAGGCTCACGGCGCCCGACCTCCGCAGGTCCTCAGCGGTGAAGATCTGGTAGGGCTGGGCGTCGTCCTCAGTGTGCCGAACGCTGGTGTTGAGCGACCAACTTTCTGTTCCACGAACGACGATCTCGGGCAGGACCGTCACGCCAGTGTGCACTTCGGGTTCGAAAGGGACGACAACGTAGGTGCCGGGAGATGGGCTCCTGACCGTCAGACCCGTCCCCTGAAGCAGGGCGGCCAGCCCACTGCGAACGGTATACTCGCCCACCACCGCGTTGGTACGGCGACCTGAGGCGTCGTCCTCCGATATCAGGATCTGGACATCCGCCTGCCTGGCGAAAGCCGGAATCCCGCTACCCGCAGCCTGCTCCGGAACGTCGAAGGTCCTTGTCTGCGCGCAAACGGCTGTAGCCGAAAGCATTGCGGTGGCGGCAACGGAAACGACAAGCGCCGCTCGGGTGCTCGAAATGCCAGTGCTCAACATCGTGTTACTTCCCCCCTATGAACAGAGGCTCTAGCGGCCCCTCCGATACAGGACGAACAGGCGGAGCTTTTCCTTCACCATCCAGAGCAGATTGCAAAAATGCTTCGTATCATGGGGCGCAAGGTATCCGCGGCACAGCAGCGCTCACGTCCCAGCGCAGGTCGTAAGCAAACCAACCACGGCGGGCGGACGCCAGCGGCCAATGCTCCACCCCTTGACCAGCTACGACTACCAAATCAAGGAGGGGCGGTTCTGTTGGCTCGACTGAAGCGAAAGCTGGCCGAAGCGGTCCAAAACTGTCCAATCAAACCGTCGCACATGTGGGGGTAGAGAGAGGGGTGAAACCTCGGTTCGGCCTGAAAGTATTGTATGTATTGGAAACCTACCCCCCCCTCTCCGCCATCGTCGGCTCTAATGCCACCACCGCAATTCCGGTGAGCCGATTGAGGCCCCGACCCGGAGAGCCGTAGATGCCTTTGGACGACCAATTCCTGACCCGGGCTTTCGGCCTGCTCTGGGATTCTGATCGGCCGCTCGACCAGTTCATGGCGTCGAGCGAATCTGGTGCCGCAGATGTCACGGTCCGGCGTCTGACCCATCCTGAGGATCGCCCCGGAGGCACGCCCATCAACAACGGCGAGGTCTTCCCCGATGGCGCTCGCTTTCGCTTCGGCGACGCGACATTCGACGTCTTTGGTGGTGAGCGGGTGAATTGGGCCTCGCCGAGAGATGACGCCGTACCCGCTGCCTTCTTCGGGACGGTCGTCGCCATCGTCCTGGCGTGGCGCGGTCTGGTGCCATTGCATGGCTCGGCCGTGGAAATCGACGGACAGGCCGTGCTGCTTGCTGGCCCCTCGGGTGCCGGGAAGTCCACGCTCTGCGATGCGCTTGTGCAGCGAGGCGGCAAGCTGGTGTCCGACGACCTGAGCGTCATGAAGCCCGTGGCAGACGGGGCCGTACCCGTTCTCCTGCCCGGGCGCCCTGCCATCCGCCTGTTCCCCGGCGGCAGCACGTCCGAAGGTATCAAGCACCTGCAGCCCGCACCGATGGTCGATCTCAACCGGGAATTGCCTCTGGGATCCCTGGTCCTGCTCCAGCCGTCAGCCGTATCTCCCGGCCCTGCGGGGGCAAGCGAAGCCCTCAGCGCCCAACTCTTCCGGCCCCGGTGGATGCAGGTCCTGCCCCACCGTCAGACCCGCCTCGCGTCCCTCTTCTACGCATCGCAAAGCATCACGATGTTCACTCTGCCGGGCGCGAAGGATCGGCCGGACGTGTCGATCGACGAGAAGGCGGATCACCTGATGTCGCTTCTCTCGAACGCCGATGGACACGGCTCCCGCTTTGAGGAATGACTGACGCTGTGACGACATTCTCGCTGGACATCGAACCGCCGCTTCCGCTCGCCAAGGCCCACGAGGTGGACCTGCTGCGCAAGGCCGTCGCCGGCAATCCGTCCTCCATCACCCTCAGGGGGCGGCTGGCCAGACTGCACTTCATTCAGGATCGGTTCGACGAGGCGATCGAACTCTACCGACAGCTTTGGGACGAGGCGCCCGCCGCCCTTTGGGCCACCATGCTGGCCGAGTGTCACATTTCCAGGGAGAGCCCGGAGGACGATCGCCTGGCCGAGCGCATGGCGCGTCTCGCCCTGCCCCTCGCGGCCGAGCCCTCGGATCGGGCCCAGGTTCTGGCCGTGCTGGGCAAGGCCCTGGTCCGTCAGGGACGGCACGAAGAAGCCCGGACAACCTTGAAGGCGGCGCTCGACGCGAGCCCGTCCAATGCCAATGCCTACAAGCGTCTCGCTGCCCTCGACCTTGCGTCCGGATCGACCGCCTCGGCCCTCGACACGGCCGACCATCTGATCGGACATGGCGTCGCGCACTCCCGGGTTCTGGCAGGCAAGGTGCTGGCGCTGGTCGGGCAAGGTCAGTTCGAAGAGGCCCGCAAGGTCGTCGATCTGGACCGCTTCCTGCATCGGTCTCATCTGTCCGCGCCCGCCGGATGGCCGGACCTGGCGTCGCTGAACCGCGACGTGCGGAACGAACTGGAGCGGCACCCCGACATTCGATTTGACCGCTATGGCACCGCGTCAAGCAAGACCTGGCGCGTCGATCAGCCTGCGTTTGCCTCATCGGTGGCCATCCCGGCCCTGCAGGCCCTGATCCGCGAAGCTGTCATCGATCATGTGAAGCGTCTCGATCAGGAGGAGTCGGTGTGGGTTCAGGGCCGACCGGCCCGGGGCATCCTGCACAACTGGTGTGTGATCACGGACGGTGATGGGTATGAGGAGTGGCACGTCCACCAGCATGGGTGGATGAGCGGGGTCTACTATGTCGATGTTCCGGACAGCGTCACCTTGGGCACCGGACCCGGTGGCTGTATTGCCTTCGGCCTTCCCGAGGACCTGGTGGGGGATGAGGCGGCCCGGGAATTTGGCCAGACCCTGGTCCGGCCCGAAGCCGGTCTGATGATGTTGTTCCCCTCGCACACCTATCACCGAACCTTCCCCCATCACGGAGACGGTCGCCGCATCTGTCTGGCCTTTGACATTCTGCGTGGCTGAGCGACGCGGGATGCTCTGCACCGCCTTTGGCCTGTCCATCCGCACGGAATGCGCCCTGCCCGGCGCCATGCCCGCGCCGGCGAGCGTCACCCCGGATATCGAGATTGCCTACGGCGTACCCCGTCCATGGACAGAGAGCGCCGCCTGGGGCCCCTACAGGGTCCGGGATGCCGATCTGTTCGAGTTCACCATGCCGGACGTCGCGCGCTACACCATCGAAGACCGGCAAAGGGTGACCATCACGCCCTTGGATGACGCCGACGACGCCTTGATCGGCAAGATGCTGGTGGCGACGGTTCTGCCGTCCCTGCTCTGGGCAAAAGGTGAAATCGTCCTGCATGCCTCGGCGATCGCGAGGCCAGACCGGAAGACAGGCCTGCTGTTCATGGGGGCCTCGGGCTCCGGAAAATCCACGCGACTGCAGCGGGCCGTGGGGCGACGTGCCCGAGCCATCGCCGACGATTCCGTGCGGCTTTACACCCGGGACGGCGCGGTGCTGGCCAGCGGCCTGCCCGGCGGACTGTTCGTCAGCGCAGGCGACGCGACGGACCGCCGGGCGCTGGTCCCGGTGCCCCGCGCACAGCAACTGGAGGAATTTCATGTCAGGGCTGTCCTCATCCTCGACCCGGACGGCGGGCCCGTCCGCAGGCTGACAGGCATCGAGGCGCTGGCCGCCCTCCTGCGGCACCGACACCGGCCCCGAATTCTCCAGTTGCTCGGGACCGAGCCAGACCTTATCGGAGCCATAGCGGACGTCGCGAGCCGGCTCAGGATTGCGACGGTCGGAACCCGCAAGGGCGCGCGTTGAGCGTATCAAATGGAGAGTGTGGGATGCCGAGCTGGAAACGTCGCGAGGATTGGGTCGGCACCGAGGTCGAGGACCATCTGGTGATGCTGCACCTCGAAAGCGGCCGCTATGTCGCCCTGAACGATACGGCCGCCGAAGCCTGGCGCTTGCTGGAGTCTCCGCGCGACGAAGCCTGGCTGGTTGAGGCCATGGGCAAAGTCTTTGCAGTTGAGCCGGAACGCTGTAAGGAATCTGTCTCTAAACTCTTGGCCCGAATGGATAGCCTCGAGCTCGTTGAACACGTCGCCTGAGGCGACTGATTGCTGTTTTTCTTGTCGACAGGGGAAGTCGAATGACCGAAGTCAAGTCCACCGCCACCAACGGCCAGCGCGAATGGATCGAACCGGAAATCTCGGAACTGGCAGTGCCCGAAACCGCCGGCTTCCCGGGTGTCGGCGGCGACGGTGGCGTCAACCCCGACTGCACTCAGAGCTGATCATCGGCCGTTGATGTTCTGATCCCGCCACCAGCGGAAGAATTCGGCGGCGACAGCCGTCGCCTGAATTCCGAAGAGCTCGGTCGTAGTGAACGCCTTGCCGCCGGCGACGCTCGCCAACGCCTGATCAAGCCAGTCAAGATCCAGCCATTCGGCGGCACCCGTCTCGCGCTGGGCTACCAGCCGTTCACGGGCAATGTTGGCATGCGTCATCAGCAGGGTCGCATAGGTCGGCGAGAAGGGCATCTTGGACGTCCTTGAGACGATCCTGTCAGGAAGCCGACCCCGCAGAACAGCCCGCCCGATCGCCCGGGGCACTCCGTCGTGGCGCGCAAGATTTGCCGGAAGTGACGCGAACAGGGCCAGCAACCTGCGGTCCCGGAATGGCATCGCATATCTTACGGCGGGATCCCCCACGATGGTGGGGAAGAGCCCACTCTTTTCCCAAC
>Ga0209066_10003340_pt1 | contig 18415 bp, 13 predicted proteins | sample All_14_2_FD_187198 | JGI IMG/M metagenome (GOLD analysis project Ga0209066, IMG submission 187198) | Freshwater microbial communities in response to fracking from Pennsylvania, USA - Allegheny Zone_MetaG_DW_15 (SPAdes) (version 2) ... | reverse complement strand
GGTCGCGGCCCAGGTTGCCGATGAGGATGACTTTGTTGATGGAGGCCATGGCCTGATTCCTGATTGCTGAAGGTTGGTTAAAAAGTGTGCCGTTAGTTAGCACAGCGATTATCACCGCAGTCAGGATGGGCGCACTCCCCCGGTGGAGGGCGCACGGACGGGGGTGTCACATGGTGACAAAAGGGGCCGGGTTCACCCCAGCTTGAACTTGGACGACTGCTCGGCCAGCTTCAGGCTTTGCAGGCGCAACTCCCGTGCGGCCTGCGCCACCTGGGTCACCAGTTCGCCCGTCTTGTCGTTGTTGCTGTTGACCGCACTGAGGGTGCTGGTCATGTGTTCGGCATTGTTGCGCCCGTTGGCCGTGACCTCGGCCAGCCGGGCCAGGATGCGGCCCATTTCGTTGACATTGGCCTCGGTGGACAGCACGGCATCGACGGTGCCGCGAGCCAGTTGCTGGCCATGCGCGATCTCGTTGGTCGAGTCGCCCACGACCTTGCTGATCTGTGCAGCGGCTTCGGACACGCGTTGGGCCAGCCCACGCACCTCACTGGCGACCACGGCGAAGCCTTTGCCTGCGGTGCCCGCCTTGGCCGCTTCGACCGAGGCGTTGAGCGCCAGGAGGTTGGTCTGGAACGCGATGCCATCGATCAGGCTGACGATCTTGACGATCTCGCGGCTGCGACCTTGCAGGTTCTCGATCACGTCGGCCAGGTGGGTCATGGCGCGGCGGCTGCGGCCCGCGTCGGCGGTCACGTCCTTGGCGCGGTCCACGGCCTGTGCCACGCATTGCTGGTTGGACTCCAGGTAGTCCAGCGTGGCGCCGATGCCTTGTTGCAGGCCTGACATGGCATCCGTGGCTTCCTGGATGCGCGCGGCCAACGCTTCACTGGCAGAAGATATGTCGCCCGACGCATGCGAGACCGAGGCCACGCCGCGCCTGACCACGGTGAACAGGTCGGCCAGGCGCGCCAGCGAAGCCCGCAGGCTGCGCAGGGTGTCGGCGATCTCGTCATCGCCCCGTGCCAGCGCGCGGCTGGACAGGTCGCCTTTGGCCATGCGGCCCACCTCGGACTGAATCAGCCGCATGCCGCCTCGCATCACGCGCGAGAAGGCGGTCATGACGTAGGTGGCCAGGCAGACGCCCAGCAGCACCAGGCCGCCCAACCAGAACAGGCGCTTGCCAAACTGTGCTTCGTTGATGGTCAGCGCGGCATCCAGTTGCTGCAGGCAGGCGCCACGCAGTTTGCGCAGGTCCTGGTGCAAGGCCTGTGTGATCAGAAAGCCGTCAACCAGGTCGATGGGTGCACCGGCGTCCAGCGCGAACGCGCGCATGTCTTTGGCAAATGCCAGGCCATTCTGAAAGAGCGGCTCGTCGCCGCGCAGGCATCGCAGTTCGTCCGCGGCATGGGTGTGGGCGGCGCTGCGCTGCAGTTCCTGCAGAGCCCCTTGCAGTGCTTTGGCGTCCAGCAAGGCCGCCTCTGACAAGGCCGGCGTGCGCTCCGTCTGTCTGAGCAGGCCTCGCAGGTGGCCGTGCAACTGGCTGATGGCCTCGTCAACGCGAGGCAGGTGCTCCAGAGACAAGGCACTCATGTGGTGGATGCGGTGGTCTGCGTTCAGCGTCAACTGGGCGCCGTCGGTGATGGCCTGCGTCAGGTTGCGTGCCAGGGCAATGAACTGGCTGTGGGCCTGTGCGCGGCTGCTGCCTGGGGCGGCCGGTTCGTTCAGGTGCAGATAGGCGGCGTTCAGCGCCTTCCACTCGGCCGAGGTGTTGAGCTTGCTGCCAATGCGGTCCTGCAGGTCGGCCAGTTCGAGGTAGGCCTTTTCGATCTCGCGCTCCATCTTGCCGTCGGTGACATAGGCCTGATCGGGGGCGACGCTTTCCAGCGCTGTGCGTCTGGGCGTGACAGCGGTGATCAATTCGTCCACCTTGTGCACGTAGACCCAGCCTTCACGCTGCTGCTTGGCCTTGCGCAGGCTGGCCCACTGGTCGCTCAATTGCACGCTGACGACAAAGCTGGTCGGCAAGGCAAACGCTGCAGCCACGAGCAGGGTTTTGTAGCGGAAGTCCACGTCCCGCATGACCCGAACCAGGGGGGCCAGGATGCCGTGGTATCGAAAGTACTCGCGAAAGCCAGCCAGCAGCGCACCCGGACGCCAAAGCGCCATTCTCTGGCTCAGGTGAGCCGCGAGTTTCAAAGGATGCGTCATCGTCTTGTTTCCTGAGGGGGCCGGGCGCCATCGCCCGCTCACATGAAGCGTGATGGGTTTTTATCGGGCGCCCAGTCAGGTTTTTAAGAGATAAATGACCGCACATATGCTGATAAATGGGTTGGTATACCGGTTTTATTGCACGCACAGCGAAGTAGTCAGCCGGTCAAGATGGCGACCAGCAAGTCGAAGATTGCAGGCAGCCCCCATTTTTGGGTTCCGTGTCCCTCAGGCAGTACCAGCCGGTCAGAACGCATGGCGTCTTCCCCTCCTATCGAACAAGGCAGTCAGGATCAAGCTGCGGCACCCGTGGCCAAGCGCCGCTGGGCGCCTGCTGTGGTGGCGGCCGGTCTGGTTCTGCTGGCCAGCCAGGCCGGAGTCTGGACTGACCTGGCGCCAGGCGCGCTCGGCGGCATGTGTGCCGTCGTGACGCTGCTGGTCATCCGTGTGTTGACGCCCATCGCGGGTGACGACCTGGTGGCCAAACGTCCCGCCAACGCCCCACTGGTTGGCGAAGTGCTGCCGGTGTGGCGCCGTCAGATTGAAACGGCACGCAGCCATTCCGAAGAGAGCGTGGCCAGCATCCTGGCTGCATTCGGGTCGATTTCAGACCGGCTGGACCAGGCCATGGTGGCGACACAGGGTAACCAGGCGGCACTGTCCTGTCAGAGTGCGGACGAACTGGTCAAGCGCAATGAAGAGGCGGTGACCCAGATGCTGCAGCCCATGCGCGAGACCATGGATGCGCGTGATGCGGTGTACGCCAAGCTGGACCTGATCGGCGAGGCCATGAGCGACCTGCGCCAGATCTCGCTGCAGATCAAGCAACTGGCCAGGCGGACCAATATGGTGGCGCTCAATGCGTCGGTTGAGGCCAGCCGTGCAGGCGAGCGGGGCAGTGGCTTTGCCGTGGTGGCGCAAGAGGTGCGCCAGTTGGCGACCCAATCTGGCGACGCCGCCAACAAGATGATGACGCGTACCAACGCCATCGACCTGGAGTTGCAGGCACTGCGCACCCAAGCCGCCGCCCATGACGGCAGTGACGAAGCCCTTCGTGAACAGGCTGACCGCAGCGCGCGCGCCGTGATCAGCGGGCTGCTGCAAAGCCTGGGTGAGGTCAACCGGTCTTCGCGCGACCTTCAGGAGGCCGGCGTGGCCGTACATGAAGAAGTCGAGCGCGTGATGATGGGCTTTCAGACTCAGGACCGACTCAGCCAGATGCTGAACTGTGTCACCGATGACATCAATCGCCTGACCGAGTGGTTGCAGCAAGGTGGGGATTTGAGTGCTTCGCAGGCCGGTGAATGGCTGGCGAGGCTGGACGCGAGTTACACGATGGAAGAGCAGCGTTCTGAACACCATGGCAACACTTCCATCCAGCGGGAAACCGCGATTGAGTTTTTCTAGAGGGAACCAGCATGAGCAAGACCATTCTCATCATCGATGACTCCGGCAGCTTCCGTCAGGTGGTCAAGATGGCGCTGCAAAAGGCCAGCTACGAGGTCGTTGAAGCCGTCGATGGCATGGACGCATGTGCCAAGCTGGACGGGCGCAAGCTCAACCTGATCGTGTGCGACGTGAACATGCCGCGCATGGACGGGCTGGCTTTCGTCAAGCACCTCAAGACCACGAACTACAAGTTCACGCCGGTCATCATGTTGACCACCGAGTCGCAAGAGGCCAAGAAGGCCGAAGGGCGCGCGGCAGGGGTGCGCGCCTGGGTGACCAAACCCTTCCAGCCCTCGCAGTTGGTGGATGCGGTGTCCAAGCTCTGCGCTGCCTGATCCCCACGGGAGCGCCCACCATGAGCACACAGACGGCCTGCCTCGCAGGTGAGTGGACCATCCACGCCATCGCCCAGCAAAGGGAAGCCGTGTTGGTGCTGGTCAACGAAGGCCTGCACGTGTTTGACGCCAGCGGCATCACCGACCTGGACACGGCCGGGCTTCAGCTCTTGCTGGCCGCGCAGCGCAGCCTGGCGCAACAGGGGCGCGAGCTTGAACTGCAGCAGCCCAGCTCGTCGGTGCGCGATGTGCTTCAGTCGTATGGGCTGGATGCCAATCTGCTGCCTTTGATGGCCGAGGAGAGAGCCTCGTGAGCAATCAAGATATGAGCGATGACGACATCCTGGCTGCCGCCCGAGCAGGCTTTCTGGATGAGGCGCGCGACATGCTGCGCCAGTTTGAAGAGGCCTTGCTGGCACTGGACGATGACCCGCAAGACAGCGAGGTGCTGAACTCTGCATTCCGCGCTGCCCACACGATCAAGGGCACGGCGGGCTTGTTCGGGTGTGACCGCGTGGTCGCGTTCACGCACGATGTCGAGACGCTGATGGAGGCGATTCGATCGGGCCAGTATCAGCTCACCGATGAGGCGATGGCGCTGCTGCTGAGCAGCCGAGATCAGATGGAGGCCTTGCTCGGCGATGTCGAATCCGCCCATGGCGACCCCGAACTGAATGACGCCAGCCAGGCTTTGAGCGCGCAACTGCGTGGTTTGCTGGGCGGGGCGGCAACGCACGATGCGCCGCTTCAGGCCGACACCGCACCCCAGGCGGGTTCGACCGAGGGTGTCTGGCGGGTGTGGGTCAAGTTCAGCACCGACGCCTTGCGCAATGGCCTGGACCCCTTGTCCTTCCTGCGCTACATGGGCACGCAAGGGACGGTGCGGCGCATCAAGCTGCTGGACGAGGCCGTGCCGGATCTGCTGGCGCTCAATGCCGAAGATTGCCACCTGGGCTTTGAGGCTGAATACGAGACAACGGGCGACCGTGAGACCATCGCGGGCGTATTCGAGTTCGCGGTGGACGATTGCGAGCTGCACATTGAACCGCTGTCTTCTAAGGCGGCCGCCGGCGAACCCCTCGCTGTGGCGCAAGCCCTGGTGAGTGAGGTGCTGGCGTCCGTGCAGGCAGACGGTGAGCTGCTGGCCGAGGCGCAGCCCGCCGAGCGTCGCGCTAACCCGGGTGACCGCCGCAAGGCCCCCAAAGACCGACGCACCGACGAGACCCGCTTTGTGCGCGTTCAAGCCGACAAGCTGGACCGCCTGATCGACCTGGTGGGCGAGCTGGTGATCGCCAGTTCGGGCGCCCAACTGGTGGCGCAGCAAGAAGGCTCCAGCACCTTTGCCGAAGCGGCCCTGCGCATTCGCACCCTGGTCGAGTCTGCACGCGACGGGGCGCTGGCCTTGCGCATGGTGCCCATCGGCGAGACCTTTGCGCGCTTTCACCGCGTGGTGCGCGATGTCAGCAAGACCCTGGGCAAGCAGGTGGACCTGCAGATCAGCGGCGCTGAAACCGAGATGGACAAGTCCATGGTGGAGGTGATCGCCGACCCGCTGATGCACCTGGTGCGCAACAGCCTGGACCACGGCCTGGAAACGACCGAGGAGCGCATCGCGGCAGGCAAGCCAGAGCGCGGTGTGATCGCCCTGCATGCCTACCACGAAGGTGGTCAGGTCATGATCGAGGTGACCGATGACGGCCGCGGGCTCAACCGGGAACGCATCCTCAGAAAGGCCATCGAGCGCGGCCTGGTGCGAGCCGATCAGGGCCTGTCTGATCACGAAGTAGACCAGTTGATCTGTGCGCCGGGTTTCTCGACTGCCGATCAGGTCACCGACATCTCCGGGCGCGGTGTGGGCATGGACGTGGTCAAGCGCAGCATCGAGTCGCTGCGCGGGCAGATGCAACTGGCCAGCGAATGGGGCCGTGGCACCACGACACAGATTCGCCTGCCACTGACGCTGGCCATCATCGATGGCTTCCTGACCAGTGTGGGCAGCACCTACTACGTGCTGCCCATGGAGATCGTCTCCGAGTGCATCGAGGTGCCGCCTGAATGCGTGGACAACCCCGAGGCCGGCGTGGGCTACTTCAACCTGCGCGGCGAGGTCTTGCCCTACTTTGATGTGGCCTTGCTTCACAAGATCGAACCATTGCACACCGGGCGCCGCAGCCTGGTGGTGGCACGCGATGGCCAGACCCGCATTGGTCTGATCGTCGACAAGCTTCACGGTGAGTACCAGACGGTGATCAAGCCCTTGAGTAGCCTCTTCAGGCACCTGCGTGCCATCGCCGGCTCGACCATTCTGGGCTCAGGCGATGTGGCGCTGGTGGTGGATGTGCCCGCACTGGTCAGCTATGCCACGGAGGCCACCCGGCCGGTCGTGAGCACGTTCAGAACATAGGTATTCCCATGAGAAACAACCTCCCCGTTACGCAGCACGAGTACGCGCTACGCGAGGGCATGACCATTGTCTCGCGCACCGATCTGAAGGGCCGCATCACCTACGTCAACGATGACTTCATCGAAGCCAGCGGCTTTGTGCCGTCCGAGCTGATTGGCCAGGCGCACAACCTGGTCCGCCACCCCGACATGCCCGAAGAAGCCTTCGCCGACATGTGGCGAACGCTCCAGGCCGGGCGCCCCTGGACCGGCCTGGTGAAGAACCGACGCAAGAACGGCGATCACTACTGGGTGGTGGCCAATGCCACGCCCATCCGCGAGGGCAATGCGGTCACGGGTTTCATGTCGGTGCGCACACGCCCCACGCGAGAACAGGTCGACGCGGCTGACAAGCTGTATCAGTTGTTCAAGGCTGGTCAGGCCACCGGCTGGGCCATCTCCGAAGGCCAAGGCGTTCGCACGGGCGGGCTGGCCCGCTGGAACATCCTGGGTGCCGCCTGGCGCGATTGCGGCGTCGGTACCAAGCTGGCCTTGCTGGGCGGCTTGTCCGTGGTGTCAACCATTGGTGCCGCCGTGGCCGCAACGCAGGCCCAGCCACTGGTATGGGTGGCGCCGGCCGTGAGCGGCTTGCTGACTTTGTGGGGTGGCCTGAGCTTGTCAAGCCGTCTGCGCCAGGTGCTGGGTGAGGCCGAGTCGCACATCGAACGTTACGGTCAGGGCAACTTCGATGGCATCGTGAACACATCCGGGCATGACCAGCTCAGCGCGATGATGTTGTCGCTCAAGCGGGTGCAGACCCGTCTGGGCTTTGAATTCGCCGATACCCGCAAGCGCGCTGATGAGGCCACCCGCATCCGTCAGGCGCTGGACGTGGCCGCCACCAACGTGATGGTGACCGACGCCAACTACGACATCGTGTACGCGAATGCCTCGCTCCACACCATGCTCCGTGCAGCGCAAGATGACATTCGCAAGGATCTGCCGCGCTTCGATGCGCAGCACTTGCTGGACATGAACTTCGAGGCGTGCCACCAGAGCCAGGCGCTTCATCGCAGCGTGCTGGACCGTCTGAGCGCGGCACAACAAACCCGTCTGGCCCTTGGCGAGCGTCGCTTTGACCTGGTGGTCAACCCCGTCAGCTCGGACGATGGCAAGCGCCTGGGTGTGGTGGTCGAGTGGCGCGACATGACGGCCACCCTGAACGCACTAGAGGGCGAGCAAGCTTTGGCGGCCGAACATGCGCGCATCAAGCAGGCACTGGATGCCGCCGTCATGCCCGTGCGCATCGCGGACAACGAGGGCAAGATCGTGTACCTCAACGAGGCGCTGATGGGTGTGCTCAAGCGAGACGAAGCGGCCTTCCGCCAGGAGCTGCCTGGCTTTGATGCCAGCCGCGTGCTGGGTGGATCGGTCAGCATCTTCTACAAGGACCCCGGCACCGCGATGGCGCGCCTGAAGGCTTTGACGCAAACGACGACCGCGACCATGGTGCTGGGCGGTCGAACCTATGACATCACCACCACGCCTGTGCGCAACAGCGATGGCGAGAAGATCGGCACGGTTGGGCAATGGCTGGACAGAACAGATCAACTGCGCGCCGAGAACGAGGTGGCAGAACTGGTGCAGGCCGCTGTCGAAGGCGACCTGGCCAGCCGCATACAGGTTGAAGGCAAGACAGGCTTTTACAAGACCCTGGCCGAGCAGTTCAACGCCCTGATCGACACGATCACCAAGACCATCATCGAAGTGCGGGTGGCCGCCGAGGAGTTGACTGCCGCGGCCAACCAGGTGTCAGAGACATCGCAGTCGCTATCGCAATCGGCGGCGTCGCAAGCGGCCAGTGTCGAGGAGACCAGTGCGTCGCTGCAAGAGATGGCCGCGTCCGTCAAGCAGAACGCGGACAGCGCCCACGTGACCGATGGCATGGCCACCAAGGCCGCATCCGAAGCGATAGAGGGCGGCGATGCCGTGACCCGAACGGTGGACGCCATGCAGCAGATTGCCAAGCGCATCTCCATCATTGATGACATTGCCTACCAGACCAATCTGCTGGCGCTCAATGCGGCCATTGAGGCGGCGCGTGCGGGCGAGCACGGTCGCGGCTTTGCCGTGGTGGCTGCCGAGGTGCGCAAGCTGGCAGAACGCAGCCAGGTCGCGGCGCAGGAGATCGGCCAGTTGGCTGGCTCCAGTGTCAACCTGGCGGAGAAGGCGGGCGCGTTGCTCAAGCAGATGGTGCCCTCCATCCATAAGACCAGCGAATTGGTGCAAGAGATTGCCGCAGCCTCTGGCGAACAGTCCGACGGCGTGGCGCAGATCACCGATGCGATGGATCACCTCAACGGCGCGACACAGCAAAACGCATCAGCGGCCGAAGAGTTGTCGGCGACCTCCGAAGAGCTGTCGGCGCAGGCCACCCAGTTGCAGAACCTGATGGGCTACTTCAGATTGATAGAGGGTGATAGCCGATCTGTCGCTCAAGCCTCGTCACCTGCTATGGCCAGATCCAGGCGCAGCGGCACGTCCAAGCCCCTGTCCCCCCACCGCGACACCACGGTCATGGCCAGACCCAGCCATGGTTCGGTGAACGAACCCGACCTTGCGCACTATTGAGCCGCCATCCAGGCCAACGTTGAACCCAACGGAGTCAAACATGAAACAAGTTCTTTCTCGCATGATGCTGTGGCAGAAGTTTGCCGTGTTGGCCACTTTGGGTGCTGCACTGTGTGCCGTGCCCACGGGCATGTACTTGTCTGGCGTGCACACGCAGGTGGCCACGGCAGAGCTTGAACACGATGGTGTGCTGCTGGTCAAGGCGCTGGAGCCCTTGCAGCAGGCCGTTCAGGATGTTCGACTGGCAGCTCAGAAACGTTCTGACCAACGGCCCGATCTGACGCAGGTTTCTGCGAAGCTGGCTGACTTTCAAGCGGTGGCGGCTGGCCTCAAGGACAAAGTTGACATCGCTGACGCGCTGGCTGACTTGCAAAAGCACAGCGAAGCGCTGAAAGCGGGTGTCGGCCAGTCTGGCAAGGTCAACGACGAGACCGTGCAAGGTATGGCGATGGCCGTGCTGGAGACGGTGGGTGCCATCACCGACAAGTCAGGTCTGACCCTGGACCCGGACATGGACACGTTCTACCTGATGAGCGTGACCACCGACATCGTGCCGCAGGTGTACGAGTACCTGACCCGCGTCAAGGGCGACGTTCTGATGGCGGCGCAAGCGGCCAGTGGCGATGCCTTCCCGGCGCAGGAGGCCTACGCCCATGCGTACTTTGCGCAAGTGCATGTCGAAGAAGTCGAGGACCACATCAGGCGCGCAGCCTCTGCAAGCGAGGTGGTCGCCAAACAAGTGTTGCCCGCCGAATTGGTCAAGCTGTCCTTGTCTGCGTTGAAGCAGGCACACGAGGCGGCCAAGCCTGGCGCTTCAGTGGCCACGCGCGCGCAGTTTGACGAGGCAGCGACTAAGGCACTGTCAGCGATCACGAGCTTCAATGTGCCTGCGGTGGCCGTGTTGGACAACCTGCTGCTGGCGCGGATCGACCGCTTGAGAGTTGCCCGCGCAGAACTGCTCAGTGGCTTGCTGGCATTGGTGCTCGTGTCCATTGCTGTGGGCTGGTCGGTTGTGCGTTCGGTCACCCTGCCAATCGGTCGCGCCATTGAAGCGGCCAATGCCGTCAAGAATGGCCAGCTGGACCACCAGATCGTGTTGGAAGGGCGCGACGAAGCCGCCCAGTTGCTGAACGCGATCAAGGCCATGCAAGGCGGCTTGAAAGAGCGCAACGACATCGATGCACGCACCCTGGCCGAGAGCACCCGCATCAGGCAGGCGCTGGATGTGGCTGCGGCCAACGTGCTGGTGGCCGATGCGCAGCGCAAGGTTATTTACACCAATGCGTCTTTGAACGAGATGTTCAAGCTGGCCGAATCGGATATCCGCAAGGACGTGGGTGACTTTGACGCGGCCCAGGTGCTGTCGGCCGACGTCGAAGCACTGTTGGCCAAGCTCAGCCACCAGACCGGCTGGCAAGACAAGCTCGCGCAAGGCCACAAGACACGCCTGAACGTGGGCGTTCGTCGTTTTGATCTGAACCTCACCCCGATTCGTGACGCGCAAGGCCAGCCTCTGGGCTGCGTGGCCGAGTGGAAAGACGTGACAGCCGAGTTGCTGGCACAGGAGCGGGAGCAGGTGCTGGCGGCAGACAACGCACGGGTCAAGCAGGCACTGGACCGTTGCTCCACCAACGTCATGATCGCCGACGGAGACGGGCAAATCATCTACGCCAATGAATCGGTCATGTCCATGCTCAATCGCAATGAGGCCGAGTTGCGCAAGTCATTGCCTCAGTTCTCTGCCAATCGGATCATCGGAACCAGCTTCGATAGTTTCCACAAGAACCCGTCTCATCAACGCAATTTGCTGGGCGGTTTGAAGGCTGAGCACAAGGCGCAGATCAAGGTGAGCGACTTGCACTTCTCGCTGATCGCCAACCCCATATCGGATACGAGCGGCAAGCGTCTGGGTACCGTGGTTGAATGGAAGGACCGTACTGCCGAGGTGTTGGCAGAGCAAGAGGTCTCCAATCTGGTGGACGGCGCCACGCAAGGCGACTTCTCGCAACGCATGGTGCTGGAAGGCAAGGAGCCCTTCTTCCGCGCCATTGGTGGCAAATTCAATGACCTGATCGACACGATCAGCAAGACCATTGTCGAGGTGCGTGTCTCGGCCGGTGAGTTGAGCTCGGCGGCCAACCAGGTGTCAGAGACATCACAGTCGCTGTCCCAATCGGCGGCATCGCAGGCCGCCAGCGTCGAGCAGACGAGCGCGTCGTTGCAGGAGATGGCCGCTTCCGTCAAGCAAAACGCCGACAGCGCCAATGTGACCGACGGCATGGCCACCAAGGCCGCGAAAGAGGCCATCGAAGGCGGCGATGCCGTGACCCGCACGGTGGACGCCATGCAGGACATCGCCAAGAAGATTTCCATCATCGACGACATCGCCTACCAGACTAATCTGCTGGCGCTGAACGCGGCCATCGAAGCGGCGCGGGCGGGCGAGCATGGCCGCGGCTTTGCTGTGGTGGCTGCCGAGGTGCGCAAGCTGGCCGAACGCAGCCAGGTCGCGGCACAAGAGATCGGCCATCTGGCTGGCTCCAGCGTGAACCTGGCCGAGAAGGCGGGCGACCTGCTCAAGCAGATGGTGCCGTCGATCAACAAGACCAGCGAGCTGGTTCAGGAAATCGCGGCCGCATCGGGCGAGCAGTCCGACGGCGTGGCGCAGATCACCGGTGCGATGGAACACCTCAACGGCGCCACACAGCAGAACGCATCGGCGGCCGAAGAGCTGTCGGCGACGTCCGAAGAGCTGTCCGCTCAGGCCACCCAGCTGCAAGGCCTGATGGCCTACTTCAAGCTCAAGGATGAAGACCACAGCGGCGGGCGGCAGCGCGAGGTCCACACTGCGCCGAGCGCGGCTGCCAGGCCTACGACGATGTCACGCGCGGTCCAGTCCAATGGTCGCGTGGGTGGGTCAACGCCCAACCTGGCCAAGGTCTCGGGCAGCGCCATCGATGAATCCCACTTTGCACACTTCTGATCATGCAAGCCACCCTGCCTGCCCTGTTGGATGGCAACAAGCCATCGAGTGAGCTGGATGTGGTCGCATCCAGGCAGTACCTGTGTCTCGCTGTTGGCCGGGAAACCTACGCCATCGGCATCGACATGGTGCGAGAGATCCTGGAGGTCGGGCGCATGACGCCCTTGCCGCTCACGCCGGGCTTTGTGCGCGGCGTCATGAACCTGCGAGGGGCCGTGGTGCCGGTCATCGACCTCAAGGCCCGATTTGGTGCGGAGCCTGCCGTCATCGGTCGCCGCAGCAGCGTGGTGATCGTGGAGGCCGATCACCAGGACCGCGATGGGCCATTGGTGGTGGGCGTGCTGGTGGACGGCGTGTCCGAGGTGCTGGAGATTGCGCTTCATGACATCGAACCGGTGCCGGCCTTGGGCACGCGCATCCCGCGCGAGTTCCTGCAGGGCATGGCCAAGGCCAAGGGCACGCTGCTGTCCATCCTGGACGCCGACCGCATCCTGGCGCGCGAAGCCATGGCCGCCTTGATTGCGAGCCACGCGCCGCATTGACGGCATCACACCAAGAAGTGACCTGCCATGAAACTATCAGAACGATCTTTCGGTGTGGTGGCAGACGCCTTCCAGCGTGTGTCGGGCATCAAACTGCTGCCGGCCAAGCGGCAACTGGTGATCGGCCGCTTGCAAAAGCTGGCCACCGAGCGTGGCCTGGACAGCCTGGACGACTATGTCGAGCAGGTCATCCAGGGCGGTGACCAGACCGAGCTGGTGCGGGTGATCGACCGCCTGACCACCAATGAAACCTATTTCTTCCGAGAGCCGGCGCACTTCGAGTTCCTGGCCGAGCTGGTGTCCAGGCGTCGGCCCGGAAGCGAGTTCCGTGTATGGAGCGCCGCCAGTTCCTCAGGCGAAGAGGCCTACAGCATTGCCATGTTGCTGGCCGACAAGCTGGGGCCCACCGGTTGGAAGATCGTGGGCACCGACCTGTCGACCGCCATGGTGGACGCGGCGCGCACAGCCCTGTACCCCATGGAGCGGGCCCGCAACACCAGCCCGCAGTACCTCAAGCGCTATTGCCTGAAGGGCTCTGGACCTTACGAGGGGCAGCTCCTGGTCAGCAAGGCGCTGCGCGCGCAAGTGCACTTCGAGCAGGCCAACCTCACGCAAACGCTGCCTGACATCGGGCAGTTCGACGTGGTGTTCTTGCGCAATGTGCTGATCTATTTCGAGAGTGACGCCAAGCTGGACATCGTCAAGCGCGTGACGCCTTTGATCAAGCCGGGCGGCTATCTCTTCACCGGACATTCCGAGTCCTTGAGCAACCTGCCAACTGGCCTGACCAATGTCAGGCCCGCCATCTATGCTCGAACTTGACAGCAACGGCCCAGCCCGACTGCGACACCACAGCGGCGAAAAGGTCTTCCTGCTGCCTGGGCAGTGGTATTTTGGCCAAACCGGTGCCACGGTCAAGACGCTGCTGGGGTCGTGCATTGCCGTGACCTTGTGGCATCCACGTCGTCACATGGGTGGCATGTGCCACTTCCTGTTGCCCAGCCGACTGCGTACGCCGGATGGTGTACTGGATGGGCGGTTTGGCGATGAGGCCCTGGCCCTGCTGGCGCACGAGATCAAAAGCACCGGCACCAAGACCCAAGATTACGAGGTGCACCTCTATGGCGGGGCCGACACCATGCCCGACGAGGTCAAGGTCAAGTTCAACATTGGTGAACGCAATGTGGAGATGGCCTGGGGCCTCATCGACAAATACGGCTTCCAGCTGCAGTGTGTCGATGTGGGTGGGAACGAGCCGCGCAACGTGAGCATGGACTTGTGCAACGGCCAGGTGGTACTGCGGCGTGGCAATGCCCCTGTGGGCAGGAAGGTTCGAGATCATGGGTGAAATCAAGGTCATGATCGTGGACGACTCGGCCGTCGTGCGCAAACACCTGGGCGACTTGTTGACGGCTGGCGGTTTGACCGTGATCGGTGCCGCGGCAGACCCGCTGTTCGCCATGCAGCGCATGAAGCTCAACTGGCCTGACGTGGTGGTGCTGGACGTTGAGATGCCCCGCATGGACGGGCTCACCTTCCTCAAGCAGTTGATGGCCGAGCGGCCTACACCTGTGGTGATGTGTTCGACCCTCACTGAAAAGGGCGGGCAGACCACCATGCAGGCGCTGGCGGCCGGTGCCGTCAGCTTCGTCACCAAACCCAAGATCGGGCTCAAAGGCTTTCTGGAGGATGACAGCAACGGCATTGTGCCGGCCGTGCGCGCTGCGGCCAAGGCCAATATGTCAGCCTTGCGGCGGGCCATGCCCGTTCTGGCCAAGCCAGGTGCCCCGCGCATGCCCTTGGTGGCTTCGCCACAAGAGGCCATGGCTGAAACGACAGACCGCGTCATCGCCATCGGTATCTCGACTGGTGGCGTGCAAACCATCGAGGCCGTGCTCACGCGCCTGCCCAGAACCGTGCCGGGCATGGTGGTGGTGCAGCACATGCCCCCCAACTTCACGGCCAGCCTGGCTGCACGCCTGAAAGGCCTGTGCGGGCTGGATGTACTGGAAGCCAAGGACGGTGACCGCGTCATCAATGGCCGCGTGCTGTTTGCGCCCGGCGGGCGACATATGCGCCTCAAACGCAGTGGCGCGCAATACGTGGTGGAGGTCTTCGACGGCCCGCTGGTGAACCACCACCGGCCTAATGCAGACGTGTTGTTCAAGTCTGTGGCGCAATGCGCGGGCCCCAACGCCATTGGTGTGGTGATGACAGGCATGGGTGACGACGGTGCACGCGGCTTGCGCGAGATGTTCAACGCTGGCGCCAGAACGGCTGCGCAGGACGAGGCCAGCTGTGTGGTCTATGGCATGCCCAAGGAGGCGGTCAAACATGGCGGGGTGCAACAGGTCGTCACGCTCGAAGACATGCCGGGCTGGTTGATGGCAGCAGCACGTGCCACCGTCACACCCGCTTGAGGCCAACAACGAACAACATGCAGGAGCCAACGTGAGAGAAACCTTTCTGAAATGGTTGCTTCAACCGGGCATGCGCCTGATGCGGCGTTACGACCTCACGATGAAGTTTTCCGTGCTCAGCGGCATGGCGTTCGCCATCATCCTGAGCATGATGGTCTACGGCATCAGCCAGCATGTGAGAGCACTCAAGAGCACCAGCGACGAGCTGCAAGGCGTCACGCTGGTAGGTGACGTGACCCGTGTGGTCTGGCTCACCCAGGCCCACCGCGATCTGGTCAATGCGCTGGCTGTTGGCAGCGAACTGGCGCCAGATTCACTGGCCAGGGTTCGCACTGAACTGAATCAGGCCATCAGCAGGCTGGACACCAGTCTGGTATCGGAGCCTGACCCACTTTTGCTGAACCAATGGCAACCAGTCAAGAAGGTGCTGACGCAATTGCTCCAGGAGGGGAGTGCGCCGCCGTCCGATGTGGCACAGCGGTTGCGAAAGCTCGCCAGCTTTGAGCTGCATACCCAGCAGATCATGGCCCTGCGCCGTCTTTTGTTGATGGCAGGTGAGTCATCAACCTTGTTGCTGGACCCGGAGCCCGAGACCTTCTTTCTGATGTTGGTTCTGGTTGACCGCTATGTGCCGCTGCTCGAAACGGTCGGGCAGATACGTGGACACGGGGTGGCCATGGTCAGCAGTGGCGCTGTGACCTACCGCGATGAGCGTGTGATGACCAGTTTGAATGACCAGGTCAAAGCGCAGTTGGCGGACATCGCCCACTTTTTTGCTGCGCTGGAGCGCAGTGGACGTCCCATGTCAACGGGTTGGGGCGCCACCCAGGCTCTGATCGATGGCTATGCGCAGGAGATGGCGCGTGCCATCGGCAGCAATGTGCCGAAGGAGGATGCCAGGGCCGTGATGGACCGCGGCACGCAGGCCATTCACTCAGCCATGTCCCTGCATGGCACCTTGCTGCAACGCCTTGATGGCTTGCTGCGGCAACGCCAGGCCGCTCAGCGGCTGGTGATCGGTACCTACGTCGGCGTGACGGTCCTGACCTTCCTCATCATGACCTACCTGATCATGGCCATGCACTCGGCCCTGATTGGCGCAGTCAAGGCACTGACCCGGACCATCGACGACGTCAGCCAGGGCGATCTCACCCGGCCTCGCTACATCGTCGGGCAGGACGAGCTGGCCCATGTTGGCCGAGGCATGAACAACATGACCACACGCCTGTCGCGTATCGTGGCCAGCATCCGCAGCAATGCCGTGCTGGTGGCGATATCGGCCAAGAGCCTGGGTGAAGGGGCCATCGCCTTGGCACAGCGAACCCAGCGTCAGTCACAAAGCCTGCGTGATGCGACAAGCAATGTCCAGCAAGGTCAGCTTGTCCTCACCCAATGTGCGTCGTCCGCTCAAGCGCTGGTCGAGCAGGTCGAGCGTGTGGCCGCGGTGGCGACACAAGGGCAGGCGCACATGACCGATGCGGTTGCGACCATGTCAGAGATCGAGCAGGGTGCACACCGCATGCGTGAGATTGTCGGCATGATCGAGGACATCGCCTTTCAGACCAATATGCTGGCGCTCAATGCGGCCGTGGAGGCCGCACGTGCGGGTGAGGCCGGTTCAGGATTCGCCGTGGTCGCTGGCGAGGTCCGCAAGCTGGCGGGTCGCTGCGCCAATGCGGTGGCCGATATCAGTGGCCTGATCGAGCAATCCACTGTGCAAGTGGGCGGCGGGGTGCGCCACATGGCCGATATCACGCAGACACTGAGCCGCTTGCTGGAGGGCGTCGATGGCATTGCCAGCGGGGTGACCGATCTGACGAGCCATGCCGGTCGGCAGCAGGCCATGCTGGCGGCCATCGCTCAGGCCTTGGACGGCCTTGACACCATCACCAGTGACAACCTGCGAGCGGTCGAGACAGCCCACGCCACAACGGCGCAATTGCTGGACCGCGCGGCCAGCCTGTCCAAATCGGTGCAAGGCATCCGACTGGCCCAGGGCAGTGCGGACGAGGCCCAGGTCTTGATGCGCCGCGCAGCACAACTGATCAGGGAGAAGGGCCTGCAGGCGGCCCTGCCCATCTTGAACGACAGCAACTCGGGCTATGTGGACCGCGACCTGTTTGTCTTTGGTGTCAACCGAGAGGGCATCCAGCAGTTTGTCAGCGAGGATGTTGGCGCGGTGGGCAAGCCCATGCCCATGCTGACATCCAGCGACGGCTTCTTGCTCAACGATGCCTTGTGGCGTGCCGCGCAAAGCGGCCAGGAATGGGTGGAGTACGAGTCTTGCCACCCCGACACCCTGGCCATGTTGCCCAAGATCGCGTGTGTCGAGCAGGTCGAGGACGACCTCATCGTGTGTAGCGTGCTGTACAAGGACCCAGCCGCCATGAACGAGGCGGGCGAGTCCATCGCACCCTACCGGCGCAGGCTGGCCGCAACGCAATCGCGCGGTCCCGAGGCGACAACAAGCCTGAGTCTGATCTGATCGGCGTGGCACATGACCTACCTTGCTTATTCACGACCATGGATCTTGTGGGCGCTGTGCGCCCTGGCTTGCTGCAGCGCCATGGCCGGCCCGGTGGTCGATCGCATCAAGTCTGCGGGTACGTTGCGCGTGTGCGTCTGGCCCGCCTACTTTGGCATCACGTACAGAGAGCCGGCCAGCCAGAAGTTCACGGGCCTGGATGTGGACATGGCCCAGGCGCTGGCGCACGATCTGGGCGTTCGCTTGCAATGGGTTGATTCGTCTTTCGCGACCTTGATCGATGACCTGGTGACGGACCGCTGCGATGTGGCCATGTTTGGTGTGGCCGCCTTGCCGGAACGCATGGCCCGATTGCGCTTCACGCAGCCCTACCTCAAAAGCGACATCTACGGCATCACCTTGAAGGCAAGTCAAGTGATCAGGGGTTGGGAAGACATCGACAAGCCAGGCATCTGTGTGGCCGTGCAAGCGGGCACCTCCATGGCCCTGGTGATGAAAGAGGCCCTCACACACGCCAGGCTGGTCCTGGTGCAAAACGGTCAAACCCGCGAGGCTGAACTGGAGGCAGGGCGTGCGGACGTGTTCATGACCGACTACCCCTACAGCCGGCGCGTGCTGGCCCACAGCGATGCGTTCAAGCTGATCCGCCCCACGCGTGTCTTCTTCGAACTGCCCTACGCCTACGCGGTCAAGCCGGGCGATGAGGAGTGGCTGGCGCGGATGGACACCTTCGTGTCCCAGATCAAGCGCGATGGGCGGCTGGCCACCGCCGGTGCGGTCCATGGCCTGACTGACATCGTGGTGGGCAAATGAGCGCGCGACAGCACGGCGGTTAACATGGCTGGCTGAGCCGCCGGGCTCGTCAGGAGCACCACGCCATGTGTCAGCTGCTGGGCATGAACTGCAACACGCCCACCGATATCGTCTTCAGCTTTTCAGGCTTTGCCACCCGTGCCAGCGAGCACGCCGATGGCTTTGGC
>Ga0209066_10003338_pt1 | contig 18430 bp, 13 predicted proteins | sample All_14_2_FD_187198 | JGI IMG/M metagenome (GOLD analysis project Ga0209066, IMG submission 187198) | Freshwater microbial communities in response to fracking from Pennsylvania, USA - Allegheny Zone_MetaG_DW_15 (SPAdes) (version 2) ... | reverse complement strand
CTAGGAAAGGCACGCATGAACCTTTCACGGCTGATGCTGGGGACGGTGCAGTTCGGGTTGGACTAAGGGATCGCCAATACGGCTGGGCAGCCTTCGTTTGGGGCCGCTGCTTGCGGATGTTCTCGGTCGCGTGCGTGCGCGCCCGACCTGCCCGAGTCGCTGGTCCGGCCCGCGCTCTGGAACACGAGAAACTGAAATCGCCATTTCTATCAGGATTTCCCGGCGGGGAAGGCCCCCGTCAAAATCAAGCGGGTGGAAGTATGCCTCCATTAGCGAAAAGACCAGAGAAGGTCTTTGAAGCGACGGCGTGTGTTTCGGGCTATTCGGTTCTGTGCTGACGACGCATGGGCTGGGGCCGGTCTGCCAGTACATGGGGATCAACCGCGGCGACCGCATGGAGCGGCTCGTTTCACTCGAGTCGACCGAGTTCGGCCTGAGCCATAGGTGATCAGATATTTCATGGTTTTGCTCGGCCACGCTGATCATTTGGCGGCGTGAGGCGTGATGCCGCCCAGCGGCAGTTGATGACTTTCTCCACGAGGTCGTGCGGGGTGTAGTAGTACTGGTTCGAGGCTTCGAAACCGATGCGCGAGTCGCGGCTTTGCAGGGCGTGCAGCCGGATCGCGAGCGCGGCCTCGGCCGCACACAGGCGGCGTAGCGTGTCGTGATCGCCGGCGTCGCGCGCGACGACGGCGCGGCTTTGGTTGGCGACGCTGGCGAAGTGAATCGCGGCAGCCTCGGCGAAGCGGATCTCCTCGGCCAGCACGGGCGGCGGCGCGGCAACCGCGCTTCGAAGCGTTGTGATCGCGCCTTCGAAGCCTGCGGCGACCTTCTCCAACTGCGAGGCGAAGATCTCCGCCGGATAAATCGAGCGCCACGCTTTGAGATCGTCATACGGGATGCCGACCATACACGCCTTGTAGCCCGTGTTCGTGGGCCAGAGCGGATTGGCCGGCCCCATCTGCAGCGGTGCGCTATACACGCATCCGATGTTGTAGGGGAACTCGCGGAACGCGGCGCTGCACTCGCGCCAGAAGGTGGCTGCGGCGGCTGCGTTTGCTTCGCCATGGCGCTTCTTGGCGAGGGTGTCCAGCGTGCCCCCCGCGTAGATCTCGGAGATGGCTTCAATGTTGGGCGACGGATACCCGCCGAGTGTCCAGCCGAGCATGATGTTCTGCACGTCGGCATCGCGCAAGGCGGTAGCATGACGCGTGATGTTCTCCAGCACGGGCAGATACGGCACGGCGGAGAGTTCCCAGGTGTTGCCGCATTGAATTTTGGCGGCCACGTGCAGGCCGCGCTTCTTCGCCGCCTCCCAGTGACGTAGCGCGCGCGGGCCGGGGCCGATGGAGCTGATGCTGTACTCGCCAACGGCGGATTTTATGCCGCCGCGCTCAATGGGCAGGCTCCACTCGCTCACGCTCATAAGTTCGACGCTGGAGGGCAGCAGCGCTATGGCATCAAGGGCCCACTCGTCCCTCCAGCCCCAGTCCCAGGCGATGTAGCGCTGCTTTCCGCCTGCCGCGCGGATACCTTCAGCGAGGGTCGCGCTGACTTCGGCGATGACCTCAGCAGGCTTGCGTTCTTTGCAGCGCGGGCACTTTAAGCCCTGGCCATGCGACCAACAGCTCGTGAGGTTTTCGGAGGCGGTGATGGTGAAGAAGCCGCCCAGGTCAGGCACCGCACGGCAGAGGCTGGTGATGGCGTCGCGCAGAGCGGCGCGCACCTCGGGAGAACTGGTGCAAACCGCGTTGGAATCCCTCTCCGCCGTGCCGCGCCAGTCAGGGTGCTTTACAAAAACCGGCGACACGGTCGGCAGCGAGCGCGGCTCATTGAAGTAGAGGAATATCTTTATCCCGTGCTTCGTTGCGCGGGCTACGAGTTCGCGCAGGGCGGCGCGGCGCGGCTCAATGTTCGCTTGATTCGCCCAAGGCAGTGGCGCGAGATGTCCCAATTCAACATGCAGCCACACCGCGTTCTCGCCGACCGCCGCAAGCCGCGCGAGAAGACCGTCGGGATACGGATCGAGCGTGGGATCGAGCAAAGGATCGCCGCACAGGGCGAAGTAGGAGTAGCCCATGCGCAGCGGGGCTTTGCCATCGACAGGCGAGGCCTGCGATACCGGCGCGAGCGGCGACTTCAGCGTGTCGATGAATGAAAACAACGGCTCTCTCCCCTCCAGCCCGCCTTCGGGAAACGCTTCACGCACGAGCTGCGCGATCTCACCTGCACGCGAGGTCTCCGCTGCTGTTGGCGGAGCCCAGCGCAGCGGCAGGCTCTTCGGTTTGAGGCTCCCAACCTTGATGAAAAAGAAGTCGTCCTCGCGCAGCGTGTAGGCGAGCTGCTCGGATGTCCAGCCGAGCAGCGCGAGGATCTGGTCATAGGGCAGCAGATGCCAGTTGCGCCGGATGAGGGTCAGGTGTACGCGGCGGCGCTGCAACTCGGTCAGTCCACGCGGCGGCTCCAGCCCCATGCTGTGACCGATTTCTGTGATGTCAGACTCCTTGGCTCCCACCACTTCTGCCAGACGCCCCGGCGGCACAAGCGCCCAGTTGCGCCACACGAACGCGTGCAGACGACTGGGATACCACGACGCCTCCAGCGGCGCGGGCGCGCTGCCCATCGGCAAGATTTCAGCAGGTTCAGCAGCCTGAGCAGGCCGCGGGATGAAGAGCCCAACGGCGAGGCCCAGGAAGGTCCGTGCGAAAACAGGGCGGCGAAACAGAACGCGCATCATAGGCCCCTTTGAAGAAGACAGCTCCCACTTTCTGGCCGATACCGTGATCGTTGCATTCATTCTTCTTAAACCCTCCTTTATCAAGTTAACTGTGATACAATATAACATCTTCCATGCTAAAGTCAATAAGGCTTTGAACTCAAATGAAAAGATATACGTCTCATTATAGTCAATCATGTGATTGACATTATCACATAATTTGTTAATGTAAGCACCCGTGAAGAAGAACTATGAGAATGCCAAATCGCTGACAGCCATCGCGGAAGCGTGCGGCGTCAGCACCATGACGGTCAGCCGGGCTCTGCGCAGCAACTCGCCGGTGAAGGAGGAGACGCGTGCCCGGATTGTCGCCGCCGCGGAGCGCCTCGGCTATATCCGTTCGCCGCGTATGGGACGCCCGGCAGCGCCCGCCAGCCACGCCCGGCTGAAGATCCAGTTGGTAGCCGGAACGATGGGACTCAGACTGCCGATCTTCGATTCGCGTCTGCTGATCTCGATCGAACAGCATTTGGCGGAACGGGGTCACGAATGTGTGATCAGGACCTGCAACGGAGACTACTCCCAGTTCCTGCAACTGCTCGAAAACATCCGCCATTCAGACGCTGACGCCACGATGATTCTAGGCAGTTTGGTCCCCGAGCAACTCCGCGCTTTACTGGAGGCTGTGCCTGAAGCGGTCCTGTTGGACAACCCTGGCGATCCCTCCATCGAGACCCCCTACGGCTCTTTTGCTTTCGACAACGTGGAAGCCGCCCGAATCGCTGTGCGTCATCTGCTGGCCTGCGGGCGCAGCAAGATTCTGCTGGTTGGCGGAATCCGCAGACACTTCTTTACCAATGAGATCGAGCAAGGCTATCGCGAAACGCTGGCCTGCCGAAAAATAGACATTGATGAAAAACTGATTTTGCATACGGATTATACCTCGGATGGCGCCTACGATGCGGTGTCCGCAGCACTGAAGGGCGGCCGGTCTTTTGACGCGGTGTTTACCAATGACGAAATGTCGTCGGGTGTCTACCGCGCCTTGCTGGAGCGTGGCATGACGATTCCGGGCGATGTAGCTGTCTGCGGCTGTGACGGCTTGCCGGTGGGCACGCACCTCTTCCCCCGGCTGACCACTGTCTTGCTCGACTACGAAGCGCTCGCCACGATGGCGATCCGGCACATCTTTGAAAAAAGCAAAGAGTCCCATACGCATTATCACGTGAGGATCCTTCCGGTTTTGGAAGTCAGGGAAAGCACCGTTTGTTTAAAGAACGGTAAGTAAGGAGACCACAGCATGGGCTATCTGATTCAGCAGGAAGCAAAAAGGCGTTTGGAGAATGTCAGGAAACTTCTCGACGCGAAGCGGCTGGATGCGGCGCTGGTGTATTACGACGAGTTCAACATCGGGAACGGCTGGTACATGACCGGCTGGTGTCCGCAGTTCGAGAGCGGCGCCGTGCTGGTGCCCCGCAAAGGCGCACCCATGCTGCTGGGCGGTCCCGAGAGCGAGCCCTTCGCCCTCATGGACAGCGCCATCAAGAAAACCCGCAATTTCCCGGTGTTCATGGTGCCGGACGAGGAGTACCCGAACGCTACAATCATCGGCTTCCCCGCGCTGTTCGCCGAGCTGAACAAAGCGCTCGGCAAAGTCAAGCGCGTGGGGCTGGTCGGCGCCTGCCGCATGCCTGCCGCCTGCTATAAAGGCGTTGTCGACGGTTTTGCCGGCGTCGAACTCGTCGACGTCACGGACGATTATGTCCGGCTGCGCTACCACAAGTCCGCGTGGGAAATCGCGCAGATCCGCGCCGCCTTCAAATTAGCTGACCATTGTTATGACGCGATGAAGGCCACGGTCGCCCCCGGCGTGTCGGAAATCGAGATTGCCGCGGCCGGAGAATTTGCCGCCCGGAGCCGAGGCGCGAGCGGATTCGGTTTCAGCGCGATCGTCGGCAGCGGCACGCGCTCCAACGCCGTGGTCCCGACGGCCAGTTCGAAAAAAGTCAAGGCTGGCGAGACGGTCATGATCGGCCTGGCCCCGAAGGTCAATGGCTACGCCGGTGTCATGGGCGACCTCCTGCCGGTCAGCGGCGCCTATACCGCACGGCAGAAGGAGTGCGTCAAAATCCTGAAAGAGGCGTTCTACCTCACGAAAGAGCAGCTCGCAGTCGGTAAGATCGGCCGCGAGATCGATGCGCCCGCCAGAGCCTTTTTCAAGAAACGCAAGTTGTCCAAGTATCTGGTCTGCCCGTTTGTGCATACGATCGGCCTGCATGAGGCGGAGTCGCCCTTCTTCGGCCCCGCCAGCGACGACGTGCTGGTGCCCGGCATGACCGTCTGCGTCGATGTCAGCTTCTTCGGCCACCCCGAGTTCCACGGCGCGCGGATCGAGACCGGCTACGAAATCACCGCCAAAGGACCGGTGCCGATGAGCGTCAAAATGGACCGCATCTGCACCGGCGGCTGTATGACAGGAACGATGTGATACGCAAAGCGGTTCATTTTCAACAAGCAAAGGAGAACGGGCTATGACCAAACGCGTGTGCATTCCAGAAGCAGAATATCAGGAACGTCTTCAAAAAGCGGTTGCGCTCGTTCAGAAGCGGGGACTGGATGTCCTCGTCGTCAACTCGAACGAAGCGGATTACGCGAATGTTCGCTATTTCGCCAATTTCTGGCCGCTCTTTGAGACGGCGGGCGTGGCCATCAGCCCCACCGGAAAAGCGGCCCTGATGGTGGGTCCGGAGAGCCTGAAGTACGCCTCAGACCGGAGCATGGTCCAGAATATCTTTCAGTTGATGGAGTACCGGGAATCCGCGGATCCCGCATACCCGGAACTGAAGGCGTCCACCTACACCGACGTTTTCAACTCGATCGGCGTCAAAGGGAAACATCTGAAGATCGGCGTCGGCGGATACCTGGTCAGCAATCCGGTTCAGCTGGCCGGCTTGAGAGAGTGTTATCCGGAGGCTGAGATCGTGCGTGCGGACGACATCATGGTCGCCCTGCGCAGCATCAAGTCAGAGGCTGAAATCGCCTGCATCAGGGAAGGCTTGCGGATCACAGAAATCGCCACGCAGGAAGTCATCCGCCATATTCGGCCCGGTGTGACGGAGCTGCAGATGGTGGGCATCGCTCAGAAGACCATCTATGAGAACGGGGCGGAGTACGAAGGTCTTCCCATGTACGTGTTCAGCGAGAAGTCCACGCGGCATGCGATTTCCCGCTCCACGTACCGCGAGATTCAGGAGGGGGATATCGTCCAGTTGAACCTGTCGGCGAAGGTGGACGGCTACTCGCCCAGCATCGGCATGCCTATCAGCATGGGTCCCTTGGTTGGCCGCAAACGGGAGATCGTAGCGTTCGGCCTGGAAGCCCACCGCTGGACGTATGGCCAATTGAAGGCGGGCGTCCTCGCGGCCGACGTTGCCAAGAACTTCATCGAACTCTTTAAAGCACGCGGCTACTACGATAACTACCTGTATGGCCCCTGTCACGGGACAGGACTGATTGAGGTCGAAGCGCCTTGGATGGAGAGCAGCTCGAACTATCCGCTCAAGGAAAACATGACGTTCCAGGTCGACACTTTCGTATCGACCGAAACGTTCGGCATCCGCTGGGAGACAGGGGTCGTGATACGAAAAGGCCGGTCCGAGTTGCTGTCGCAGCCGATCGGGAAGATTGTCGAGATCGAGGTGTAGGATCAATTCAGGAAGGATCAGCCGCCATGACAAAGACGAAAACGCAAGTGAAATCAACCGATGTTAAGGATTCCGCGTTCGACGTTGTTTTCGGATTCGACATGGAGACCGACATCGGCTCCTTCACGCCGTTTTACGAAGGCGTGAAACACGGCACGCCGCACCTGCTGGAGCTCCTTGCCAAGCACGATATCCGCGCGACGTTCTTCTGGACCGGCCATGCGGCGGAAAACAACCCCGAGACGGTTTGCCGCGTGCGCGATGCCGGGCATGAGACGGCCTGCCACGGGCTGTATCACGAAACCCTCGGCGACCCGATCTTCCCCCTGCCCAACAACTGGCCGATCCTGCCGTCGGAGGTGGAGGGCCGGCTGCGCGAGGCCACGCGGATCGTGCGGAAGGTGAGCGGTGTGCAGCCCACGAGCTTCCGCTGCCCGCGTCTCTGGGGCAGCACCAAGGTGCTGAACGTGCTCGAGAAGCTGGGCTATCTGGCCGACGCCTCATTCCCGCTGTACTTCTATCGGACACCGTTTGTGCCCTATCACCCGTCGGCAAAGAACTGGACGAAGCCGGGCCGGATGCGGATCGTGGAAATTCCCAATTTCTGCGACCTCAGCATGAAGAGCAACGACCCGTATCAGCGCGACCGGGATCAGTGGCCTGTCTTTCGCACCGAGTCCGCCGAGTTCCTGATGCAGAAGGCCGACAGCTTCATCCAGTACGTTCAGGCCAATGGGAAGCGCCCCGTCGTCTGCTTCTACCTTCATCCCTGGGAGTTCCATCCGATGCCGAAAGGTGCGCTCGACTTTGGCGAAAGCAGCGTGACGCCGCTGCCGTTTATCGTCAAGAACTGTGGCCCGAAAGCCGTCAAGCAGCTCGACCGCGTGATCGCGATGTTCAAGCAGCGGGGCGGCCGGTTCGTCACGGCCAAGGAGCTCGCTGCCGAGTACGCATAAAGGGAACGCATATGGAACAGCTTCTGGGCATTCTTCTGTTGGTGGCGGGCGGCTTTTCAGCAGCCAGCTTCTACGTCCCTTCCCACGCGATCAAAAAGTGGTCGTGGGAGACCTACTGGATCAGCCTCGGCTTTATCGCCTGGCTGGTCATGCCGCCCATCGCCGGCCTGCTGACCACGCCCGACCTGTGGGACATTCTGCGTTCGAGCCCGGCGAGGAGCATTGTCGGCGCCTATGGCTTCGGCGTGCTGTGGGGCTTCGGCGGACTCATGAGCGCGCTGGGCCTACGGTATCTGGGCCTCTCGCTCGGGCAGTCGGTCTGTTTGGGGGTCTGCTCGATCGTGGGCACGCTTGTGCCCGCGGCCATCGACGGGAAGATCGGTCTGCTGTTCAGCACGGTGCCGGGGGTTGTGGTGCTGGTGGGGTTCCTCGTGTGTCTGGCCGGCACCGCGCTGTGCGGGTATGCGGGCGTGCGTAAGGAAAAAATGCTCAGCGACGAGCAGAAGAAGGCGTCGGTCAAAGAGTTCGCTCTGGGCAAAGGCGTCTTGATGGCTACGTTGGGCGGCATCATGAGCGCGAGCATGGCGTTCGCCTTCACGGCCGGGGCTCCGATCGCCCGGGTGGCGGTGGACGCCGGCACGGCGCCGGTCTTCAAGAACATGCCGCTGCTGGTCTTCGCGCTGGCGGGGGGGTTCACGACCAACTTCATCGCCACCATGATCACCACCGCCAAAAAGAAGGCATTCGGCGACTACGTGGTGAAGCCCCGGAGCACCCTGTTCTTCAACTACTTCCTCGCGATCGTCAGCGGCGTCCTGTGGTACGGCCAGTGGTTCAGCTTCGGCACGGGCGCGACAAAGCTGGGCGAGTACAGCTACGCGGGCTGGAGCATCTTCATGGCCGCCATCATCATCTTCAGCAATCTTTGGGGCCTGGTGCTGAAAGAGTGGAAAGGGGTCGACGCGAAGACCCGCCTGTACCTGTGGCTGGGCATCGCCGCGCTGGTCGTGTCGGTCATCATGATCGGCGTGGGAGACGGGCTCGCACGCGCCGCCTAGTAGCGTGGTCAATCAGACAGAGGTCAGGATAGGATAAGATTATGATTAAGAGCAAGATTACGATTACGAACTGCCCCTGCTCCGTCTTTGCAGCCGCAGTGCTGCTGACGGCTTGTGTGGCAGCCGCGGCTTCAATGCGCACCATCGACGCGACTTGGCCGATACCTCCGGGCGAGGAGAGCTGGACGTTTGTCGAGGATCTGAAAAAGCCTCTGCCCTTCGTGCTGTTCTGGAAGGACGGCAGCGCGCCGCAGCCGGGCCAGATCGACCTGCGCGCCGGTTTAACTGTGAAACGGGATTTTCCCGATGAGAAGGGCGTCCTGAAAACGGCCTATGCCGACCTCGACGGCTTTATCGCTTTTACAAAGCTCGGCAAAACAGGCGGCCTTTCTGTCACGACCGAGAAGGCGGCGACCGATGTCCTTGAGGCCTACTCGATCGAGGTCTCGCCGACTGGCATCCGGCTGCTGGCTAGCGATGCCGAGGGTATCCGCCGTGCGATCTTTCACCTCGAAGAGCTGATCGCCGCTGCGGACGGCCCCTTTCTCAGCCTCGGGGTCATCACAAAAAAACCTTGGCTGAAAAACCGCATCACGCGCTGCTTCTTCGGGCCGATCAAGCGCCCGCCGCTGAACCGCGACGAGCTGATGGACGAGGTGGATTACTATCCCGACGCGTACCTCAACCGCTTGGCGCACGAGGGCGTGAACGGCCTGTGGCTGAGCGTCGAATGGAAGGACATCACGAAGACCTCCTTCCGCGAGCCGAGCCCCGACATGGAGCGGCGGCTCGCGAAGCTGCGGCGGACCGTCGAGACGTGCGGCCGCTACGGAATCAAGCTGTGGCTCTACTCGAACGAGCCTGAGGGCTTCTACTCGGCGGACGACCCCATGCTCAAGGCGCACCCCGAGATGGCCGGCGCGGGGTGGCCCTCGCGCCGCTACATCTGCCCGAATTCCGAAGCCGGCCAGACGTTCATCTATGAGTCGACCCTCTGGATTACCTCTCGTGTTCCGGGATTGGGAGGACTGATCAACATCTCGCTGGGCGAGCACGGCTCCTCCTGTCTCGATTCGATGGGCGTCGAGGCGGACCGGCGTCCAGTTTGTCCGCGTTGCTCACTCGTGCCGAACTGGCAGACCCTTGCCGCGGGCCAAGGCGCGTGGGCTCGTGGAGTCACGGAGGGCGACCCGAGCGCGGAGTACATCTGCTGGCTCTACATGCCGTCGTGGAAGCCGCTCGCCCCGTGGGTGTATGAGCTGGGCGCCCACATGCCCAAGGGCGTGACGCTGCAGGTTAATTTCGAGTCCGGCGCGCTCAAGTACCAGCTGGACCGCCCGCGCATCGGCGGCGACTACTGGCTGTCGTTCATCGGTCCGTCCGAGCGGTTCGCCCGGATCGCCGGTCAGGCGGCTGCCAACCGGACCCCGATGTCCGCCAAGCTTCAGGTGGGCTGCTCGCACGAAGCGGCGACCATCCCGTTCATGCCCGTGCCCTCGATCCTGTACCGCAAGTACAAGGAGATGCCCAGCATGAACGTCACCTCCGTGATGCAGTGCTGGTACTTCGGCAACTATCCGGGCGTGATGAATCGCGCCGCGGGACGGCTGGCCTTCGAGGATTTTTCGGGGACGGAAGACAGCTTCCTGCAGGCGTTGGCGCATCCTGAATGGGGCGGCGACGCGGACACCGTCGTGAAGGCCTGGAAGCACTTTGCGGACGGCTTCCAGCATTTTCCGCTTTCGACGCGCTTCCAATGGTGGGGGCCGATGCATGCGGCGCCCGTCTGGCCGCTGCACCTGAAGCCGGCGCTCAAGCAGCTGCAGCCCACGTGGCTGGTCGGCGGCCCCTGCGGCGACGCCATCGGCGAGGTGCTGGACAACCACACCCTTGCCGAGGCCGTCATCCTGGCGCGTCAGATGTCGGAGGATTGGGACAAGGGGGTCGCCCTCATGAAGTCGCTCGAGCCCAAATTCAAGGGCAACCGCGAGCGCCTGCTCGACATCGGCCTGACGGAAGCGATCGGCCTCCAGTTCGCAAGCGCACATAACATGATGAACTTCTACCTGATGCGCAGCCGGCTGTTCGACCTGTCGCCGGCGGATGCGCTGCAGCTCTTGGCGACCATGGAGGCCCTCGTCCGGCAGGAGATCAAGAACAGCGAAAGGCTGGGGGTTCTTTGTGCCGCGGATTCGCGCCTGGGGTTCCACTCCGAGGCCGAACGGCACCAGTACTCCGGCACGCGGCTCACGTGGCGCGTGGACGTGCTGAAGGACCTGCTCGTGACCGAGATTCCCGAATACCGAACCGCCTTTGAAGCTGGAAAGCAAGTGTCGCGCTTCGCCGAGGGGCGGGCGGTGTATACCTGCGGCGTGGGGTGGGCCGATTGCAGGACGTACCGGTGGCAGGCGGAGCGGGACGGTGGCGATCTCGTGCTGAAGGTGGAGATGCAGGCCCCGAAGGCGGCGGGATCCTTTGCCGTGTACCTTTGCGACACGTTTGTGACCGCGCACTTCTGGGAGATCCGCTTCTCGACTGCGGGTGCCGTGTCGGATTCCCGCGAGATCGGCCTGCGGGCCGAACCGTACAAGACGCCCGCGGGCGTAAACGGCGTGACGCTGCGCATTCCGGCGGAGGGACTCCAGACCTTCGATCCGTCCGGCCGCGCGGTGGCCTTCAACATCTTCAACAGCAGCCTCATTAAGGACAACTGGCCCACAGGCTTGGACGAGTCGGACCTCGGCAAGTACCGCCTGGCCCTCGGTCTCTTTAAGCCACAGATGATGGGATACCTTCGCCTGATTCCAGCACCGTGAAGACGAAAGAAAGTGACGCCATGAAACCAGCGCAAAACAGATGACCGGAAATGAACTAATCGATCTGATGCTTGGCTCGCACCGTCGGGTCCACGTTACGGGGACCTCGGAAAACGGCGTGATCGCGGCTTTGGATCTGGAAGGCCGCCTTTTTACCGTGGTTAACGGCAAGGTTCTCAGCCGGGTCGTCCCCTCCGCCATTGTGAACCGCACGAACAGAAGCGCCTATCTTAATCCGGGAGGCGACACCCTGTGGCCGGCGCCCGAGGGCACCTGTTACGGTTACGAATACGGCACCGGAAAATGGCGGGTGCCTCCTGCCATCACCGGGGCCGTCTGGGAAGTTGTGGATCAGGCTGAACAGAAGGCCGTGATCAGGGCGGAAATCGATCTCGTCAACAACCGGCAGGTCGGCATCCCGTGCGAATTCGAGCGTCACATCGCAGTTCAACAAACAGGGGAAGGCCTGACCCAGAACGTTACGGACGTGATCCGGTATATCGGCAACCAAACGCTGGACCACCGTCACTTCAGGCTGGCGCCGTGGTCGCTCTGCCAGTTCGACTCCGGCGCAGGAAGCACCATCGTGATGCCGCCGCCCGCGGAGGAGGACATCTGGGACCTGTACGACTCCAGTCTGTCGCAGCGCGGGATGAGGGATGGCAGCTACGTGGTGAACGCGCAAACGCCGTTCCGTTTTCAACTGGGCCTGGGGGAAAGCGTGCCGTGGATCGAGTACCGGCACGGGTCAGAGTTCCGGGTCAGGCGGAGTGTCGGGGCGCTGCCTTCCGGACAGCGCCATAGCGACATTGCCGATGCGCCGCCCGAGCAGATGCCCTCCGCTCGGGGCGCCAAGCTCAGCGTCTACTGTGACCCCTCCGGGTTCATGGAGATCGAGGGGTGTGGCGGCTGCCCCGATACGCTTGTCCCAGGTGCCGAACTCAGCGTCGCGATCACGACGGAATACGCGCTGGGAACGCGGAGGTGAGTGCCCGTGACGAATAATTTTTCTTTTTACGCCCCCTCCACGTATAATGCGCGGTCATGAACGCCTCTGGGACTCTGCCTGCCGACACGCACATCCACACCGCTCTTTGCCGCCATGCGAAAGGCCTGCCGATCGACTATGCCCGGGCCGCCTTCGCGAAAGGCCTGCCCGAAATCTGCATCACCGACCACGCGCCCGCCCCCGGCGGTTTCGATGCCGGCAGCCGGATGGGTGCGGAGTTTTTCCCGGTCTATATCGAGTCCGTCGCCGAGGCCGCGCGCGCGTATCCCGGACGGGTCAAGCTCGGGATCGAGGCCGACTATCATGCCGGTTGCGAGGCCTATCTCCCCCGCTTTTTAGACTCTGCTCCGTTCGATCTGGTGTTGGGGTCCATCCACTTTATCGGGGATTGGGGGTTCGACAATCCCGCGACCATCGAACGCTGGAGCGGTGCGGATTTGAGGCAGGTTTGGTCCGAGTATTTTGACCTCATCTGCCGCATGGCAAAGACGGGTCAGTTCGACGCCGTCTCACATTTCGACCTGCCCAAGAAATTCGGCCACCGGCTGCCTGAGCCCGATTTGCGCGAGTTGCTTGCTCCGGTGCTGGAGGTGATTGCGGCGGCGGGCATGGCGCTTGAACTGAACACCGGAGGCCGAAGAAAGCCGGTCGGGGAAATCTACCCGTCCCTTTTCGTTCTGAAGCTCGTCCGGGAGCACGGCATCCCGATCCTGTTCGGCTCCGATGCCCATGTGCCAGCCGAGACCGGCGACAGCTTCGCCGACGCGGTGAGCCTTGCCCGCGAAGCCGGCTTCGATTCCTACGTGCGCTTCGAGCAGCGCAAGAACCGCCCGTTCCCGCTCTGATTATGAGTACACGCAAGAACCATCTGGGCAATGAGGGAAACCGCAAGCCCGGCTGCGCAGACCAGATACAGTTCGGTGGCTGAGCCGCTGCGCCGCATCCACGCGTCGCCCAGCGCGATCCCGGCGACGGAGCCGAACCCCACGAGGGCCTCATTGACGCCGATATTGAATGTGCGCCGGCCCGAATTGCTCGCATAATAGACGGCGCAATAATACACATAACCCGCGTAGAGCCCCAGCAGGCAGAGCATGGCGAAACACATCCAGTAGGTCGGCCAGAGCCACATGGCGCACAGCGCGGCGACTGCGCCGCACTGGATGATGAAGAAGGGCGTCTTACGGTACAGCGTGTCACGGAACCGGAACAGGGTCAGTCCAAAGAGCGCCGATACCGCCATGTGCGTGAAAAGCGGCAAGCTTGCCCACAGCGAACTGACCCCCTGCGAGGCGAACAGGGGCGGCAGGAAGGTGAAGAGCGGGCGCTGGACAAACGTGACCGTGAAGATCATCAGCCAGCCGACGGCGATATAGGCGCTTGAAACCGGATATTCCGGGCGCTGCCCGTGCTCGACCGGCTCGTCGTCCGGGTGTCCCTCCGCTGGCTGCCTGACCGGACGCGCCAGCAAGACGGCCATTGCCGCCGTGACCAATAACACCGCCGCAATCAACGCGGAGAGTCCCCGCTGATAAAGCCAGCCAGCCGTCACGGTGCCCAGGGCCGCACCCAGACACCACGACAAGGTGTAGAGGGCTACGGATGTCTTAAGGCTGCCAACTGCGCCTTCTCCCCGCATGAAGGCCTGGAACGAATTGAAAAACCAGGCCACGGAAATCCCGAACACCAACAGTCCGGCGGCCAGCGGGAGAAACGTTTTAGAACACATGGCGGCCACGCTCGAAGCCCCGCAGACGAACGTACTCGCCAACAGGAGGCCCCGTGCGTTCCGCCGGGTGATCATGTGTCCAGAGACGAGGCTGCTCACCATGTAAGCCGCCTGGTAAAGGATGCCCAGCCAGCCGCACTCCCGCATGCCAGCCCCACGGGCTCCCGCCGCGTAGAACACGGCAAAGGAGACAAAACACACCATCCAATCCATCAACGCCGGACTCAGATAGATCAACGCTTTCAAACGCCGCTCCGGGATGACCTCCGTTTTTCGATCATTCGGCACTCCTGAGGACTTATTGGACTTATTAGTGTCAGAATTATACATTATCCGGTTCTCACGCCATCCAGCCGCCGCATGACGCGGGCGAGAATCCGTTGCAGGCCCTTGTCAGTCTTCAGCTTTTCGCCTATCCTTGCACAGGCCTTCGCCACCGCCTGGACCCCCATGCCGCCGGCGTGTTCGCCAAGCTCCCGCAGAGTCAGGCCGCAGCGCCTCCGTCCGAGGTGCAGCGCCAGATCCCGGCCCCAGTCGCCTTGGCGGTCGACAAACGTCTTCCACGGCTCGCCTTTGACAGCCTCAACCGCTTTCACGACCTCCCCGAAAGGGGGAAGGCGGCGCCACGCCCGCGCGTTCGTTTCCCCGCCTGCGCGGCGGGGGATTTTCTTCCTCAGCCCCTCGATAAACGCCGTGCCTCCGATCGCAACGGCGGCGGACAGGCGCGCGGCGGCACCCTCCTCAACGCCTTGCCTCAGATAATCTTTCAGGTAGCGCCGATAATCCTCCTTGAGATCCTTTCCGCCCGTCCCCGCCCGCAGCCACAAGCTCTCGCACGCCAGCCACTCCGGCTTCGGCGCGTAGCCCGCGTACGCCGGATAGGAGCTCCACCTGTGGCAGCGGAGTTTGGCCAGCCGGGATTCCATCTGCTCGGCTGTCGGCACCTTCGGCAAGAGCCCGGTCTTCTCCCGCTTCCGGTCCGCCTTGCCCAGCCCAAACGCCTTGACGCGCACCGGGTTCAAATGGATGTAGACGCTGCACGCCAGCGCCCACGAGCCTTCGCCCTCTACGGGAATGCTTTTGAAGCGCGCCTGGAACAATGGCCCCGAATGATTTCGCTTCGACTTATACCACATGCTGTAGCTCAGGTTGAGCCACTGCAGCGCCCGGCTTGCGTTTCCGGACGGCGTTTCGATCAGCAGGTGGTAATGGTTCTCCATCAGCACGTACGCGTGCAGAATCACGCCGTAGCGCCCGACCATCCCCGACAGCAATTCCACGAAATGCTCCCGGTCGCCGTCGTCCGTGAAGATCGCCCGCCGCCCCATCCCACGCGCCGTGATGTGGTACCACCCGTCCGCTGTGTGATGCCTCAACTGTCTAGCCATGCCGGCACTATACCAAACGCCGCACAGCCCTGCAATGGCGATTTGTAGAATGTCGAATTACGACCCTTGGACGACCCTTGGCCGCTCGCGGATTCTGTCAGACAGCGCCGCGCAGGCTCGCTCGGTAGGCCTGTGGCGAGTGTCGGTGGATCTTTTGGAACTCGCGCTGAAAATGTGCGGGCGAGAGGTAGCCGCAGGCGCGGATGATTTCCGCGACGGTCATGTCCGTCTCCGCCAGCAGGCGGCAGGCGTGGGCGATACGGAGCCGGTTGACGTACTGGGGTATGGTGCTGTTCGTGCATTTCTTGAACAGGCGGCTGAAAGCGCTTTCGCTGAGGCCGGTCATCCGGGCGAGGTCGGGAACACGGACGGGGGAGGTCAGGTGCTGTTCGATTGTGGCGCAGGCGGCGCCGATGCGGTCGGAGGCGTAGGCGGGGGTCTCCATACGGAACCCTTCGGAGGAAATCTCGGTCAGTTGCCTGGAGTTCGCCAACAGGTCCAGCAGTTCAAGAAGCAGGATCAGGCGGCGGATACCGTGTGCGCGCACCATCCGCAAGAGGATGTCTTCCACGCGGTCGCGTGTGCGGCCGCCGACGCGCAAGCCGCGGCGGGCACGATCGAACAGCCGGCGAAGAGGATCCAAGGTGGCGTGTTTCTGCCAGTCCTGTCCGAGCGCATGGGGCATGAAATGAACCACGACCCACTCAACCGACTGGGGTCGCCGATTTGGCAGAGGTGCGTTGCGATAGTCGTGTGGCAGATCCGGGCCCAAAAAAACGAGATCGCCGGGCACGAGCGGGTCAAGCCGGTCGCCGACCCAGCGCGCCGAACCGCCCTTGCGCACGAGCGTGATTTCGCAGGCGGGGTGGTAATGCCAGACATCGCCGAATTCCCGGCCGCGTACAAGGTCGCACGCCACGATATCGGAGGCGGAAAGGAGAGAGGATTTTTCGGCGATCAGTTTCATGGCTGGAACGAGGATACAGACGAGGTCGTGCGACTTCAACCAGAAAACGGCACAAACGCCAGAATCAGGGCCTACTACGCCGGAAACGGGTCTTGTTAGAGCCTGCCGGCTGTGCGATACTTTTGAAGGTTAATCAAGAACCGGGAGGGAATTCAGCATGCGAACGGCAACAAAAAAGACGAAGAACGCGGTTTCAGGAAAAGCGTGCGCCTTGGCACTGGAAGGCGGGGAGAAAGTGTGGGACACGGGCTTCCCCATGTGGCCCTCGTTTTCGGAAGAGACGATCCAGGCGGCTATGGAGCCGCTGCGGACCGGCCGGGTGAACTATTGGACCGGCGCGGTGGGGCAGAAGTTTGAGGCTGAATGGGCGAAGTGGCTGGGCGTGCGTAACGCGATCAGCGTGGCCAACGGCACGGCCGCTCTGCACACCGCGATCGCCTCGCTGGGAATCGGTCCGGGGGACGAGGTGATCTGCCCCTCTTACTCCTTCATCGCTTCGTCGTTCTGCGTGCTGCAGGCGGGCGCGCTGCCGGTCTTCACGGATGTGGGCTTCGACCACCAGATCGATCCGAAACGGATTGAAGAGAAGATCACGGAGCGGACTAAGGGTATTGTCGTTGTTCATTTGTACGGTGTTGTGGCGGACATGGGCCCGATCATGAAGGTCGCCAAGAAGCACAACCTGAAGGTGATCGAGGACTGCGCCCAGTGTTTCGGAGGCGTCTACAAAGGCAAGAAGGCGGGGACGATCGGCGATGTCGGCTGTTTCAGTTTCTGCCAGAGCAAGCACTTCACGACGGGCGGCGAGGGCGGCATGGTCGTGACAAACGACGACGACCTCGCGTGGGAGTGCCGCTCGTTCCGCGACCACGGCTATGATGTGAAAGAGCGACTGAACCTGCTGGAGATGGAAGGCAAGCTGATGTACATCCACAAGCGCGTCGGCTTCAACTTCCGGATGACCGAGATGCAGTCGCAGATCGGGCTGTGCGAGCTGAAGCGCTTCGATTCCTGGAATCTCAAGAACCGCATCCGCAACGGCAAGATGCTGAAGAAGGCGCTGGAGAAGCATCCGCTCGTGCTGCATGCGCCGGTCGACACGAAGGAGCGCCAGAACTCCTACTGGTGGGCCCCGTTCGTTTTGGACACGGACCGGCTGACCTGCACGGTCAAGCAGTTCATCAAAGCGGTGTCGGCGGAGGGCGTGCCGGTCTACAGCGTGCTCTGGCCGGAGATGTACAAGGAGCGGGCCTACATTGAGCGCAACGGTTTCGGTGTGGCGAAATATCCTTTTTTCGATCCTAAGGCGCGGAATATCGATTACAGTCAGGTCCATTGTCCGAGAGCGCGCTGGATGACCGACCGCACGATGTGCTTTTTCACGCACCCGGTCTACACCGAGGCGCACATGCAGGCGTGCATTGACGCTTTCAAAAAGGTGGCCGCGGCGTATATGAAGTAGAGACTGGAAACTTGAAACTGGGGCGGAGGTGATGTTGCCGAGTTTCAAGTTTCCAGTTTTCTTTAGGGAGTTCTATGATCACCATCACCTGGCTGGACGCGTGGATCATTTTCGGGTTTCTCGCCTCCGTCGTCGTGGTCGGCTCATGGGCGGCAAGGCGTGCGGGGCAGAACACCGAGGCGTTCTTTCTTTCGGGGCGGAACATGCCATGGTGGCTGCTGGGCGTTTCGATGGTGGCCTGCACGTTTTCGTGCGACACGCCGAACCTGATCACCGAGATCGTCCGCCTCAACGGGGTGGCGGGCAACTGGGTGTGGTGGGCGTTCCTGCTGACCGGCATGCTCACGGTCTTCGTCTACGCCAAGCTCTGGCGGCGGTCGGGGCTGAACACGGACCTCGGGTTTTATGAACTCAGGTACAGCGGGAAGCCTGCGGCGTTTCTGCGCGGTTTTCGCGCGATTTATCTGGGCGTCATTTACAACCTGATCATTTTGGGAGGGGTTTCGCTGGCGGCGATCAAGATCGGCCAGATCATGTTCGGCCTGTCGCCGGAGATGTCCCTGCTGTACGCGATGACCGGGGTCGCGATTTACGCGACGCTGGGAGGGCTGACGGGTTCCATGTG
>Ga0209066_10003337_pt1 | contig 18434 bp, 25 predicted proteins | sample All_14_2_FD_187198 | JGI IMG/M metagenome (GOLD analysis project Ga0209066, IMG submission 187198) | Freshwater microbial communities in response to fracking from Pennsylvania, USA - Allegheny Zone_MetaG_DW_15 (SPAdes) (version 2) ... | reverse complement strand
CGGCCTCACTGGCGACTATCTGTGGAGCGAGATGGACAAGCCCCGCGAGCGGTTCAGGCCGCTCCGCCTCCATCGGAACGGTCGGGATGCTTAGCGTACGTTTTCGAACATTCTCTCACCGGCCCCCTGGACGCTACATGCAAGCTGGATCGGCTACGCCTCTGCCCTTCGCCTGCAGAATCTCGAGATCGACGAAATCGATATTATTTCCCGCGAATGCGGCCTCCAGCTGGCCGGACGGCAGCGCCTCGAAACGGTGGGGGATCCGATTTCCGCGATTGAACCCTGGCGCGCCCGGCTCGCCAAGAGTGAGGGCCAGCACTGGAGCGAAGACCTGCCCTTCACTTTCGATCCACCCTCAGGTTGGGAAGAGGCCCCTGCCCTCGCCCCCGCACTCGCCCTGCTCGATTGCTGGGCGCGCCCCGATGCGACGATCGCGCCATGGCTGGCGTTCCCGGTGGTTCTGCGGCGCACGGGGTTAACGCAGCGCGCCCTGCCGTGCTCAAACGGCTGCTCAAACAGCAGCGCCGTGGCGCCGAGGACGGTTTGACCCGGCTCGAACGGCTCGAGGATGCCGTGCAGCGCGCCACCGCGACAATCGGCGTGCAGCATCGTCCCGGCAAGCTTGGCTCGACCTCACCGTGTCGGGCGCGGACAAGCTGCTCGAGCGTGCGACCCGCCTCGGCCTGCTGGTCGAAATATCCAGGCGCGGAACCTGGCGCTCCTATGTCACCCCCGACATCGCCGTCTCGCTCGGTCTGGTCGCTCCGATGCGGGGACGCCCCCGTCTGATGCCCTCCCCTCTCACGCGCCGGATTCTGTTCTGGCGGCGTTTGATGCCGAACTGGCCCGTGCGCTCGGCATGACCCGCCGCACTGCCTCACAAGCGCCTATGGTGCTCGAGAAGGCCGATCTGGCCGCCTTGCGCCCCGGAGATCATGCGCTGGCTCCCAAACGCCACTAAATCGCCTCATGGCAGCCTCCCACGGCTAGAAGGAGGCTTTGCGGTATGCCACCCCTATCTGTTTGGGCGCGCTCGCCCGGCGGTGCAGCAGTTGGCCAGCAAAGCACGAAGCTTGATCATCGCAGTTAAACGAAACCGCCCTCTCCTGCCCTTTCGTCCCAATCCGCCCCCAAGCAAATTCGACGATCGACGCTCCGAACAGGTCGCGGCTGAGTGCTACTGAGTAGCGCCGCGCGATATTGCGCTCAGCGCAGATCGCCTCGAGACAGATGAGACTTCCATGTGTGAGCTTGTCCATGCGCGCAAGAATGCCGCCGCACGAAACGCGCAACCCAACGGAAATTTTGAATCAGATTAGGAGGACTGATTCACCCAGGCGATTTGTTGCTATCCCATGCGCAAAGCAACCGCGGTTCACGTCCAGTACTGGTCTAACACCGCCCGTACAGCCTCTTCCGCCTCTTGCCGCGTCGCGCCGCCCTTGCTCAGCAGCGTAAGGCGGATCCCCTTGCGATCAGTCCCTTCGATCCGGAGCACCGGCTTGCCACTTGGGCTTGCGACCGTTTCCGCTTTTCCTGACTTCTTGGGGGAACCTGCCTTCTTGGGGGGGTCTACAGCCAGTGATAGTGCCTTGATCACATCAATCACTGGCATCGACTGCCCGGTTTCCTCGCGCACGGAAGCTAGACGCTCAGCCTCCCGGAAGGCGCGTTCCTTGCGTTCGTCTGGCTTCAGAAGGGCTTTGAGGGCAATGGCATTGCGAATGCCAAGCTCCTGCGGCTCGGCAAATGCCCTGGTCAATTGCTCTGGAAGTCGGGCAAGATCAAGATATCGCGTGAGCCAGCTTTCAGAGACCTTCAATCGCTCGGCCATCGTCTTTTGACGGCCGCCATAATAGGCGGTGAGCGCCCGGAGATAGTCTCTTGCCCTTTCAAGATCGGTGAGATCGTCCCGGGCGCGATTCTCGATGTCGGCAAGCCTGAACGCCTCTTCATCGCCAATCTCGCGCACATCGACCAGGAACTTGAAGTCCGGGTAGTTATGGGACCTCAGCCAACTGATCGACCAATGTCTCCGCGCGCCGCAGATTACCTCAAAGTCATAATCCTCGTTACCGGAGATACGACGAACAATCGCTGGTATTTCCTGTCGGCCCTGTGCCTTTATGCTCTCGATCAAGTCCGAACACCGTTCTTCGTTGAGCAAGGCGTAATCACGGTTATGTCCTGACCACATCCGGCATTTGGCAGGATCCACCAGCTCGTGCGTCCGATTAACAATCGCCCCTGACGCAAGGTCGGCAAGCCGGTTTGAACGCCCGGTAAGAACGTTCGAGGCAATGCCCGATCGACGCGGCGCCGCGCCATCATCGGTCAGGTCGATACCTGCCGCCAAATCGGCCGCAAAACCGCTGTTTCTCTTACTCATGCAACCCTCCCGATAGCAGAATTGCACGCGTGCAATTTTCTGGCTCCTGGTGAACTCCACCACCAATTGCACGCGTGCAATTCCGGGGCCTCATGCCAAAGCCTCCTGGCGCAGGCGCTTGTGATGACTGGGCCACATCGAACGAATATCGACTTCGATCTCAGAGTTCACGCCATCAAGATAATTCAGGCATCGGTTGCGCACAGCCGAGCTGGTGGCTGGACCGTCGAGCTCATAAACCGTCATCAATCGCGCCGTTGCGTTGTCAATCTCGGCCGAATCCTTGAGTGGTGTGCGAACCATCGCATGGCCAAAAAGCGTGCGCATCAGTTGCAGCAGCTCCTTTTGCATTGATTTGTTCTCATCGACTTTCGATGCGACGAAGCGGAGAAACTTCAATTCCGGTGCGAGCCCTCGATCCGCAAGTTGCTCGATCGTCTCATCAAGCATCGAGAGGAATGCTGCCGTCGATGAGAAATCCATGACGGTGGGCGGCACCGGCACCACCAATGAATTTGCCGCACGGAGCACAGATAGTGATATCGCGCCAAGCGCCGGTGGAGGATCCATCACGACGACATCAAAACGATCCGAGATACTTTCAATCCCCTCCTTCAGCCGATCGAGCAGGGAGCCGTTGCCTTGTGCCATTCGCGCTGCGAGCTCGTACTCGGAATTGAACAGGCGAAGGTTGGCAGGGATCAGTTCCAATCCGTCAAAATGCGTTTTGCGAAGCGCGTAGTCCAAGGACGATCGTTCGCCTTCGCGAAGGAACGGGTAGAGGGTGTCATCTTCGGTAAGATCAAGATCCGGGACATAGCCGAACAGCGTGGTTGCCGAGGCCTGACTGTCGCAATCAACCAGCGCGACGCGGTATCCCCGAATGGCAAGATATTGGGCCAGGTGGACCGCGAGAGTGGACTTGCCGACACCTCCCTTGAAGTTCTGAACCGCCACGACGCAGCAAGGATCGTCTGCGGTCCGATAGGGCCTCGTTCCAAAGACACCGCGCATGTCGTTGAGTTGCGCCAAAGTATAGCGCTCGCGCCTGTTGCTGTCGGTCCTCGCCGGCTCAGGAAGCCTCCCATCCTTCTCGGCATCGCGTATCGCAGCTGGCGTTCTGCCCACAAGCTCGGCCGCCTTGCCAATGGTGAACGTCGGTTCGCGGCGATCATCGGCCCGGGCGCTACGTGCAGAATCCCGCAGCTTTTCGAGCACGGACGAGGTCCGACTGGCCAACGTCGCGACTGACACCAATCGCTCCGCTTCCTCAATTTGTAGTCCGTTAGACACATGCCCACCTTTCGCAATTGAGCGTGTGCTACACCCACTTGTGCTTTTGGGTCAAGAAATTCACAATTTTCGAAAGTTAGGGCATCAAATCGGGCTTAAATTGCCCTGATTCGGCTCCAACCTGACTCGGTGGGGGACGGCGAAATTGCACGCGTGCAATTTGCCTTCTTCACGGCCTGCCCCGACGATTGACCCACCCTTCACAAAACCCCTTCCACGATGCAGCCAACTTTGCCCCACGAAGCTTTTCCAATCGCTCACCCATCTGCGCGCGAAAACCATCGGCAATCATATCCACATCCCAACCGCCGCCATATTGCCGGCCAATCGAAAGGAATTCAGATTCGTTTTCCCCATAGCGAAGCGATCCTCTCGGAAAGCTCGCCTCTGCGGGCTTTCTGCTTGCGACGGCCTTGCGCGCGGCCGGGATAGCCCCCTGCACCGCGTCGATCGTTTCGACCGTCCCTTCCCGTCGCGCTTGCCGGCCCGAAGAATGTCGGTCCAGTTCGTCAACCGTCTCGATAACTTCAGGAGCACCCTTAGGCTCAAACCTGAACTCAAGCTCGGTAACCGTCCTGCCCTGCCGAATTTCACGCCACTGAACGCGGAAGTGCGCCAACTGGTCGATCTCTGATTTTGCCTTTTCAAGGACTTTGCGGCGAAGCTGGGCAAAGTCGGTGTATACTTCGGGAGGAATGCCCAGGGCAGCCCTGAGCGCCTGCATGTCACCCCGCCAAGTTGCCTGACGACGATGCAACCGAAGCGCCCCGAGTTCATAAAGCTTCAGCGCGTAATTTGAGCGAAAGCCAAGGACAGCTTGCCGATTGAGAACAGCATAAGTCTCTGACGCCTGGATGAGTTTGCGCGCGTCAGGCGTAAACTCCCACTCGATCCAGCCGGCTTCGCCACCTTCTTCCTCTGTTTCCTCGCGTGACCGGGAAATCAATGAGAACAGGAGCGTAGCCTTTTTCCCGCGCCAAGACTTGTCATCGACGGCAAAGAGCGTTCGGTGCAACTCCTGGAGCATATCGGTGATTCGCTCATTGCCCTTATGACCGCGCCGAATGTCAGCCTTGCGAATTCGGTGTGGTCTGTCCTCCCAGGCATCACCCCCCGCAGTCAGGATCATCAGTGCCAGTAAACGAGATGCTGTGAGACTTAGAGATTCGCCTTTGACAAATTTAATTTCAATGATGCTGCCCGGCTTGGCGAATTCCTCACCGCCCTTCGCTTTCAGAGCTGCAGCAACACGCATGGCTCGGCCTGGAGATGCTTCCTCCAGATCCTCTTCCAGCGCTTTGGCTATTTGGCCAACTTCACTTTCCATGCCATATTTCGATCAGAACGTGATTCTCGGGTATTCCTTGCTGCCTGACCTGACCTCCTTCGTCAAGTCAGGTCAGGATAGCGACTTGTTCAACGCCCCCAAACGGTCAGGATGGATGAGCGGCGCTATGTTTCCCCATTGCCCAAAAACAGGCGAGTCGACGCATTCTTGGTCAAAGCCAGAAATTGGCCTTAATTTCACCTTGATGCGGAATTCAGAAACGCGCATCGGCAAGCGTAGGAGGGCTATTCAATTAATGCCCCCAAGGAGTCAGGATGGCCCCAAACGGTCAGGTAAGTTCCCCCGCTGGGTCAGGCCTACCCCCCCCGAGCGGTCAGGCAAACTCCCCCATCAAGTCAGCTAGATTGCCATAAACCTTTGGAATCGCGCCACTTTTTGTCCGCTGAATCTGAATCTTTAGAATCATGAATCCTTCCGCTGCAAGCAGCGGCGTCTATAAATCAATTTTTGGACGATCAGACACTGATACCTGCGCTCCCGCCTGGCTCGTCCCTCTGGCGAGGACCGGGCACATGATTCGGTATAGGGGAGGGGAGCGGGGGTGAGCTGGGCGATCATGCCCCTAGTCAGCAATAACCCTACTTCCGATCTACGCGCCCTCGTTGCCAGCCTCGGTGGCAAGTGGTCAGGCAGCACAGCGATGTGTCGGTGTCCCACCCATGCTGACCGAACCCCATCCCTTTCGATCCGGCAAGGTGACCGCGGGATACTCGTGACGTGCCATGCCGGTTGTGATCCGGTCGATGTTCTCCGGGCGCTTCGCAGGATCGATGTTCTGCCAAGCATCAGCCAGACAACGGAAGTACGGCCGCGGGATCATAAACCATCAACATATCTCGCCATCTGGCAGGCGGGTCGGCAGATCGAAGGCAGCTTGGCCGAACGCTATGTCCGGCAAGTTCGCAGCATCTGGGCGCCGCTTGACGACCTGCGCTATCATCCGCGCTGTCCAAGAGGGCAGGGGAGGCTGGTCCAGTTTGAGCCCGCCTTGCTCATCGCCATGCGCAAAGCTGGCAGTATCGTCGCCGTTCAGCGGATTTTTCTCGATCCTTCGAGCGCCCGTCGTACCGACAAGCTCGTGTTAGGGTGCGCAATCGGCGCTGCCTGGACCAACGGGCCGCCGGGCAAAACGATCGGCCTATGCGAAGGGTTTGAGACCGCAGCGGCCTACACCTCGCTGACCGGAATCCAGGCCTGGGCCAGCATGGGTGCCAAGCGATTCCATCAAGTCGAGATTCCGCACTTCGTCGAGCGGGTAATCCTACTCGCCGACAACGACCCTGAAGGTCGCCGCGCTGCGGCCAGAGCGCGTGAGGCACTGGCGCGAACAGGCATCACTATCGACATCGAATGGCCGCCAGGGCGCATGAACGACTGGGCACAGCTCCTGAAGCGGTGAGGGGAGGGGGGCAGCAAAGGATGTGCCGCCGGTCGGCAGCAGACCTCACAATTCTCCCGGAGACCTCCATGACCGCTACGATTTTACGCAGCAGCGCCATTCTCGGCGCTGCGCGCACCCTTGCCGCCAAACTCCTGTTCGCGATCCCGATTGACCGGGCGGCGCTCACACAGGCCATGACCAAAAGTGCGGGAGCATCCGATGCAGCCGGAGCCTGGACCCAGCGTGACAGCTTCGAGGCGCTCGAGGTCGCGTTGGCCATGGCCATCCCGGAGCTGGTCGGCCGCATGGATGCGGGCGCCGCGATCGAAACATTGGAAGCCTTGGCAAGCGAGTTGCCGACCCATACGGTGCGCAGCGAAGAGCAGATCGCGTTCCAGCAGTTCTCCACTCCGCCAGCGCTCGCGTACCTTGCTGTCCGCCTGGCAGGTCTGGCCAGCGACGATGTCTTTCTCGAGCCGAGTGCTGGCACCGGAATCATCGCCGCGCTGGCAAAGGACGCGGTAAGGCAATGCCTGCTCAATGAACTCGAACCAACCCGCGCCGAACTGCTCGAAGGCCTGTTCCTTGGCGCTGCAGTCTTTCGCCACGATGGCGCGAAGATCGCTGCGTTGCTCGCCGGAACCGAGCGACCAAGCACGATTGTGATGAACCCGCCGTTCTCGATTTCGCAGTCGCGCGGTGAAGACCAGAACACAGCAGCGAGGCATCTGCGCGCCGCGCTTGACCATCTGGTGCCCGGCGGCCGGGTCGTAGCGATTATGCCGGATTGGTTTTCGTCGTCCGCACGCGGGGCTGAGGTCTTCCGCCGTACCCTGGAGGGCGCCCGCATTGCGCTATCGTTACGGCTCGACAAGGGCGGCTACGCCAAGCACGGCACCGGCATCGCCGTGCGCCTGCTGGTGATCGACAAGGTACCGGGCGACACGTCGGTCTCGACGATCAAGCGGGCCTCGGTCAGCGACCTGTTCGCGGCCATCGGAGCCCTGCCTGCCCGAGCAGTACTGCGCCAAGCTGCCGTGGCGGCCTCCACCCGGCCCAAGCTTAGCCTATTGCGCGCGATCAAGAGCGGTCCGGCCCGGCCATTGATCGTGCGTGCACCGCAGACCAACGAGGTCAGACCCGTCGCTTACCACGTGCTCGACGAGCCCGCGGCCATGGGTGAGCAGCGCGGGGTCTATGCCGACTATCGCCCCTCGCGCGTCGTCATCCCCGAGGCCGGGGAACACCCGACCCATCTGGTTGAATCTGCCGCCATGGCGTCGATCGCCGCGCCCAGGCCCCAATATGTCCCCTGCCTGCCTGAACGCACGGTGACCGCGCGGCTGCTCTCTGCTGCCCAGCTCGAGACCGTGATTTATGCGGGCGAAGCCTGGAGCCGCGATCTTCATGGCCGCTTCACCCGGACCGCAGGTGAGGTGGCGCTGACGGAAGACCCCGAAGGCCAACTCTACCGCACCGGCTTCTTCCTTGGCGATGGCACCGGGGCAGGGAAGGGAAGACAGGCGGCGGCTTGCATTCTCGATCAGTGGCTCAAAGGCAATCGCCGCCACATCTGGATCTCGAAGAACGCGCCGCTGCTCGAAGACGCTCAGCGCGACTGGACCGCAATTGGTGGGCTGCCGTCAGACATCATCGACCTTGCCCGCTGGAAGATCGGCGAGGAGATCGCCGCGCCTGAAGGCATCCTGTTCGTCCCCTACGGCACGCTGCGCTCATCGCGGGTCGAAGACACCCGGCTCGACCAGATCATCCGCTGGGCAGGCCCCGCGTTCGAAGGCGTGATCGTATTCGACGAGGCCCATGAGATGGGCGGCGTTGCGGGCGGGGAGGGGACTCTCGGCCAGAAACAGGGTTCGCTACAGGGGATCGCGGGCGTGCTGCTGCAAAACACGTTGCCGCGCGCCCGTGTGCTCTATGCCTCAGCCACCGGTGCCTCGGACGTCAGCAACCTCGCTTATGCTGTCCGGCTTGGGCTCTGGGGACCGGGTACGGCGTTTGCGGGCCGGGAGCAGTTCATTTCCGAGATCCGCGATGGCGGGATCGCAGCGATGGAGCTGGTGGCACGCGACCTCAAAGCCTCAGGGCTCTATCTTGCCCGCGCGCTCAGCTTTGCCGGGATCGAGTACGACATCCTGCGCCACGACCTGACGGCGGAGCAGATTGCGATTTACGACGCCTACTGCGAAGCCTGGACGATCATCCACCAGAACCTTGGAGCGGCGCTCGAACTCACCGGCGTCGTCGATGGCCTCGAAAACCGGACGCTCAATAGCGGTGCCAAGGCCGCGGCGCGTAGCCGGTTCGAAGGCACCAAGCAGCGGTTCTTCGCGCAGGTGCTTCTCGCCATGAAGTTGCCCTCGATCTATCCGGCGGTCGATCATCATATCGCAGATGGTGACAGTGTCGTCGTCCAGCTGGTGAGCACTGCTGAATCCATCCTCAATCGCCGACTGGATGAACTGGAGCCTGCGGAGCGAGAAGCGCTCGACCTGGCGTATGACTGCAAGGAGTACGTGGTCGACTATCTCACCGGCGCATTTCCGACCCGGCAGATGGAGGAATATGTCGACGAGCTCGGCGACGTCCGTTCGCGGCCGATGTGGGACGAGGCCGGCAATCCGGTTCATAACCCGCAGGCCCAGGCCGCACGCGCGCAGCTCATCGAACATATCTGTGCGATGCCGCCAATCCCCACCGCGCTTGATGCGTTGCTCGAGCACTATGGGGTGAGCGCAGTTGCCGAAGTCACCGGGCGGTCCAAGCGCCTGGTGCGCGACAGCACGGGCCAGCAACGGCTCGAAAGCCGCTCACCGCGCACCAACCTAGCCGAAACCACCGCATTCATGGCCGGTGCCAAGCGCATCCTGGTATTCTCCGATGCCGGCGGTACCGGGCGCAGCTATCATGCGAGCCTCGATGCCAAGAACCAGCAGCGGCGGATCCACTTCTTGCTCGAGCCGGGCTGGCGTGCTGACCGGGCGATCCAGGGGCTGGGGCGAACCCATCGAACCCACCAGGCTTGTCCCCCGCTGTTCCGTCCAGTGACCACCGACTGCAAGGGCGAAGCGCGGTTCACCAGCACGATCGCGCGGCGGCTCGATGCGCTCGGGGCCTTGACCCGCGGGCAGCGTCAGACTGGCGGGCAAGGGATGTTCGATGCCGCTGACAACCTCGAGAGCGCCTATGCCAAGCACGCTCTGCACGACTGGTACGGCCTGCTCGCGACGGGCAAGCTCAAAAGCACAACACTCAGGGAATTCCAGACCATGAGCGGCCTTGAACTGACCGATCAGGACGGGGTGCTGCGCGAGGACCTGCCGCCGATCCAGCGCTGGCTCAACCGCATCCTTGCTATGAAGATCGCGCTGCAGAATGCGATCTTCGAGGAGTTCCTCACTCTCGTTGAAACCCGCGTCTCGGCCGCTAAAGAAGCGCGGACCTTCGACATCGGCGTTGAGACTGTCGCGGCCGAGACTTGTGAGGTGCTTTCGGACACGGTCATCCGCACCGATCCGGTGACCGGCGCGACCTCGCACCTGCTCGAATTGTCGCTGACCCAGCGGCGCAAGCTGTTGTCGCTCGAGCGGGTGCTAAAGATGGCCAGCTGCGAGGAGAAGCCACTGTTCCTGCGCAACGCCAAGTCCGAGAAAGTGGCGTTGGCAATTCCTGCACCGTCGCACATGGATGAGGAGGGCGCACTCATCCGCCGCTTCGAGCTCGTCCGGCCGCTGCGCAGCGAATACGTCCTCTCAGGAAGGCTGGATGAGACCGCCTGGGAGCCAATAGCCAGGGCCGAGTTCAGCGCGCTATGGGAGGCCGAGTTTGCCGCGCAGGACAGCCAACAGGTGACCGAGACGGTGTTCCTCGCCACCGGCCTGCTGCTGCCGATCTGGGGAGCGCTTCCGAAGGAAGACCTCACGGTCAATCGCATTGTCGACAAGAGCGGTGCCTCTTGGCTCGGCCGACATGTCCACGACCTTTATGTCGATGCGACACTCGAGAAGCTCGGGGTCTCGCGCAAAGCGCAGACCGATCCCACGAAGATCGCGCAGGCCATCCTGGGTGGTGGCACGTGGAAGGCGCCGCATCCGCTGAACTTCACTGTCCGCACGTCGCGCGTAAACGGCGCACGGCGGATCGAGATTGTCGGCGCCGAGGCGGCCCGCATCCCCGAGCTCAAGGCCAAGGGCTGTTTCACCGAGATCATCGCCTACAAGACTCGGGTGTTTGTGCCGATCGACCGGATTGAGAACATTTTGGCAAACTTGGCGCGTTGAGGAGAGTCTTGAGCAACTGGCTTGCATGCCTTGAAGATTCATATAGACTTAGTCCATCAAACTTAGCTAGGTAACGAGCGATGGAAACTGTCAACATTCACGAAGCAAAGACGCACCTTTCGCGGCTGCTTGAGCGTGTGGCGAATGGAAAGGCGGTGGTCATCGCTCGGGCTGGCAAGCCGATCGCGAAGATGGTGCCATTTGGTGCGCCTGCCCCGACAAAGGTCAAGCGCTTGGGGTTCCTAAAGGGCGAGCTTCGCGTGCCGGATGACTTTGACCGGATGGGCGGGGGCGATATCGAGACGATGTTCGAAGGCTGAACGATGAAGTTCCTGCTCGACACGCACGTTCTCCTCTGGGCTGCCGGATTTCCGGAAAGGCTTACGCCCTCTGCCCGCAAACTCATCAACGACGAGTCGAATGAGCTCGTCTTCAGCGCAGCCAGTCTCTGGGAAATCGCAATCAAGAATGCACTTGGGCGGGACGATTTTGCGGTCGATGCACGCGTCTTGCGCCGGGCGTTGATCGACAACGACTACCTGGAACTCGCCGTCACGAGCGAACACGCAGTCGCAATTTCTCAGTTGCCGCCGATCCACAAGGATCCGTTTGACCGAATGCTGATCGCGCAGTCGATTGAGGAAGGCATCACTTTGCTCACCGCCGACGAGACCGTTTACCAGTACCCTGGACCAATTCGCAAGGTCTGACACCCAGGCACTATAGCCTAGCTGAGCTTAGCATAAGTCCGCGTCGCTCGCTATCAGGTCGCCCATCACCTTCATGGTCGCACTTCGCCCGCTGGCGCGGGCAATGTTCAGGTTATAGCGCGTGGCCTTAAGTGTTCCTGTTTGCCCCATCGCGCCAAGCGCGACCAGTTCCTGAAGATCGCGGGGTCGCGGTCGCGCGCGGGGTGTCGGCAATCGAGATGTAATTGGCCGCGCTGAGCCCGCCCTTGAATCTGTCCAGCCCTTCACGGAACATGCGGGTAATGACTTTCTCCTGCCGCGGGTTGAGTTTCCCGCCATACCGGTCGTGTAACCGGGCCTTCTCCAGCACGAAGTCGATCAGAGCCAGGCTGTGGGTCTGCGCCTCGAGCACTGTCTCGGCAAAATTGACGAGCCAGTCAGTGATCTTGTTGGCTTTGTTCAGCGCCACAATATCCTGTCAGCATCGCTGCTCACCGATGCGGGACTTGCGCTCGACTTCGCCATCTTCGCGCTGGCTGACAGCCGCCGCTACGAAGGCCGGGGAACCTCGATCAAGGGCGGGCGACTCAGCGATCCAGCGACCGGAGAACTTTCGCACTTCACAGCCGAAGGAATCCTCGCCGAGGCCGAAAGTACGCTCGACAAGGCATGGCAGGAACATGGGGTGTGCGGCCCAGCGCTTCATTGCCTTTCGCGAACTTGCCGACGAGGCCGAGGCCGCATGGCGGGCCTAGAGGGTGACCATGCTGTTTCAGAGCCTCGATCCCAGAAGGGCGGTCCTGTGCGGACGTGCCAATGCCGAGCGCCTCGCCATCCGGATGACAGCAAATTCCGGGAAAAGCCTTGCGATGGTGACGACGGACAACAAGCTCCAGCCCTTGTGCGTAATGCCTGCAGAAGAGGGCCTTCCCGGTGCGATCGAACTGCAGGCAGTGGTTCTTTAAGAGCGGGTAACCTCTTTGGCAAAACCGGAACACCTGCTGGGTCTGACACCCAAACCTTGATTGCCGCAGATATTGACGATATATCGCGTCAGAATTCATGGAAAAGTGCAATGGCGATTCAAAACTACGCTGACAACGGCGCGTTTGCTCCCCGCAAGATTGTCGAAGCGCTGCGGACGACCAGCGACGAACTCGCACGCTCGCTCGGGCTCGGCAAGGACGCGATCCAGCGCAAGGACCGGATATCATCCGATCGCACTCAGCGCCGCCTTCGCCAGATGGTCGAGGTGCTCAACAAGGTCGAACCGCGCTTTGGCTCGGCCTTGCTGGCCTATGCTTGGTACCGCTCTGAGCCGCTGCCGGGTTTCTCGGGCCAGACCGCAATGCAGCTGGTGCAGAGCAACCGAGCCGATGACGTGCTGACCTATATCGACGCGGTCGACGCCGGCGCCCACGCATAGTCCAATGCACTTTACCGGGCTGCTCTACCGCGCCCACAATCCGGTCTGGTCGCGTAAACCCCTCTCGGGGGAGGGGGCGGCCCGGTTTGGCGGACGTTTCAATCGCATGGGGCGCACGGCGCTCTATACTTCCCTCGCCCCTGAGACCGCGCTGCGCGAGGCCAATCAGGTTGGCACGCTGCAGCCCACTACGCTCGTTGCCTATCAGGCCGACATCGGACCGCTGCTCGATGGCCGAGACGCGGCTGCATTGCAGCCTTTCGGCATCACACCGGCTGAGCTCGCCGACCTGGCGTGGCGTGATCGGATGCTCTCAGGTAAGCCGGTCCCGACGCAGGACCTGGCGGAAGCCGCGATCGCACAAGGCTACGTCGGCATAGTTGTACCGAGCTACGCCCGCGGTGCACCCGCCGATGCGCTCAATCTGGTCCTGTGGGACTGGGACGGGCGCATCGCGCTTGTTGATGACGACGACCGGCTTGGCCTTCGCAATAACTGATGGCCTCTTATTCCTCGATCATCCCTCCGAGGCCTGGATCGAGATACCGCGATGGGCCTTCGGTAAAGTCGGCATTGCGGGCAGGAACAGAGCCATCAGGCTCTGACGAGACGTAAGGGTTGACCATCGGCGCAGGGTGCTGGCCCGAGCGCAGAATGTGCCGCAGGCGCAGATCGGAAGATCCGGATTGTCGGTGTCGGCACGCGATGATGGCCAAATCTTGAACGACCCCAGCGGCAAGGGGAACATGCAGCCCCAGCACACATCGGTCACCGGATTGACGAAACTGCCTGAGCACCGACCAGGCCCGCTGGGAAGGCCCTGACCCAGATCCGGGGGAGCAAGCACGATTGCCGCCATAAACAGGGACGCAATACCTAGCAGGAGCGCAAGGAGCCTAGAGCGCATCGTCTCTCTCCCTCAACATCGATCCGGGACGTTCCTAAAATGTCGAGGGGAGGGGGGCTGGAAGGGGTGAGCCGAAGGGCTCGGTCAATCCAGCTTTCAGGAGCACCCCCAATGAACGACATCGAGATGATCCCCCTCGGCAAATTGCGCTTGTCCAAAGCCAACGTACGCAAGAACGACAGCAACCTCTTCATCGAGGAACTCGCCGCCAATATCGAGGCCAAGGGTCTCCTCCAGAACCTGATCGTCGCTCCGGCGAAGAAGCGCGGCATGTTCGACGTGACCGCCGGTGGCCGCCGCCTGCGCGCGCTCAGTTTCCTCCTTGAGGCCGGCAAGCTCGCCAAGGACTACCCCGTTGCTTGCCGCGTGCTCGACATCGATGCCGCCGAGCAGTCCGAGCTTTCGCTGATCGAAAACGTGATTCGGCTCGATATGACCCCGACGGATGAAATCCGTGCCTACAAGCACTTCGTGGGCGAGGGCAGCGACCTTGATGCGATCGCCAAGCGGTTCGGCCGCACCCGCCGGTTCATCGAAGGCCGCCTGCGGCTTGCCGACCTTGCCGATCCGATCTTTGCGGCGCTCGAAGAGGGCAAGATCACCCTTGATGTCGCCAAGGCCTACCTCATCTTCGCCATCGCGGATTCGCGCGCGCTCTACAGCGCGCAGGCGCTCGGCACGACGCTGCGCGCACCGTCGCCCTCGCTCTACCTCGCCAACTATCCTGAGAGCCCCGCGCACACTTTGATGGCCGACATGCGCGAGACGCTAGATCTTTCCTGGACCGAGCACCCCCGCACGGTCGACCGCTTCGCCGCATTCAGCGCCCTGGATGACGATGGCAAGGCAGGCTGGCTTGCCTGGTGCATGGCCAAGACGCTCGAAGCGAGCATGGGGATCGAGAGGAAGGCCGGGCAGTCCGGTCCCGAGCCGATCGACCTCCACGATCACTTGGCTGCACTGATGGGGATCAATGTTGCCAGCCACTGGCGACCGACCTCGGCCAGCTACTTCGACCGCGTAAGCAAACAGACACTGCTCGCCCATGTCAGCGAGGTCGGCGGTCCGACTATGGCAGCGAGCTTCATGGGCTCAAAGAAGGGCGACCTCTCGGCTTCCTGCGAGAAGCTGTTCGCGGGCGAGACCATCGTTGCGCCCGAGGTCAAGGAAGCCGCGCTCGCCTGGGTGCCGGAAGCCATGCGGTTCCGCGCCATCACCGCCAGCGAGACCGAGGATGAACAGCCGGTCGAAGCTGAGCCGGAGGGTAAGGGCGATGAACTGGAGCCCGACGAGGAGCAGGAATCCGAAGCGCCTGAGCCCGTCGACGCCTGATCCATCCCTCATTTCAGGCAGCCGCGGGCCCACCGGCCTGCGGCTGCACCTCTCCCGCATTCAGGACATGTCTCATGACCAAGCTGACCAAATTGCGCGCCCAGATTTCTCCGCAAGCAATATCCAAGGTGACCCGCATTTTCAACGGAACCCTCGACGACATCGTCGCCGAACTCTTCCAGAACGCCCGCGTTGTGGTCACGGCGGAGCATCTCGCCCATGCCTGCCTGATCACAGTCGGTGACGATGGCGCGGGCATTGCCGACCCAGTCGATCTCGTCTCGCTCGGGCAATCCGATTGGTCCGGTGAATGCCGGACCCGCGAGGATCCGGCAGGCATGGGCTTCTTCAGCCTGGCCGGGCTCGACACGGTGGTCAGTTCCACCAGTGCTGTTGGATCGTTCTCGCTGGCGATCGCAGGGGATGCATGGACGGGTGGCCGACCAAGGTGATCGACGCGTTCGACTTGCCGGGCAATCACGCCGACCTTGCCTTCCGGCACCCATTCGGCCCAATCGCCCCCAGGCGGTGGTGATGCAGAATTCGCCGATCGCGGCCATATAGTTGTTGGGGCAGGAGATCATGAGTGCGAGCAATCTGCGCTATGTTGGCACCCGGCTCAAAACTTGCCGCGATAATCCGCGTCTTCGCTTCGTCCGTCCACTTACGTCGCCCACGACCCGCCGGAATAACGTCCATCCGTGATGGGCGCTGATGCTCCGGAGTTGCGAAACTTGTTTCGAATGGCCTTTCGTCACTCGCCATTAAGTTACCCCTCAGTTTAGGAGCAACTCATAGCCACAACATCACCGGTGAAAATTCCCGCTTACGCTTTATGAGACCTTGCAGGGCGTCTTTCAGAGCCTGCCCAATGCCAAGGCTCGGCTGACGCAGATCCTGTCCTGCCATTGCGATGACTATCAGCGCTGCCTCTACTATGCGCTGGCAGGGCGCGGGATTGCCCAGATGCTCGACGATCTCGAATGGCTCTTCGAGCTCCTCGAGCCGCGCTGCCAGATGTCGGGTCACATTCTGCGCTCGGGCCAGCACCCTGCGCCGATGGTCAACCCTTACGTCTCGTCAGAGCCTGATGGCCCTGTTCCTGCCCGCAGCGCCGACTTTACCGAAGGCCCATCGTGGTATCTCGATCCCGGCCTCGGAGGGATGATCGAGGAATAGACATTTCGGCGATATCGCCATGCCTAGGCATGCACGCCTGCGTTCACGGCATCAATATAAGTCAGCACGTCCTGCACGCGGTCGCAGCGCACAAGCTCCATCGCAGTCTCGCCGGAAAAACCCGAAAGCGGCTCAGAACGATACCAGGCATAGGCCATGATCATAGAACCGAAAACGCGGTTCCACCTTTCTGAGCACCTCTATCATCGAGGCGATGCGGCGCTGAATGTCATCCGATCCCATGCTGCGGGTAGCATCTTTGTCGAGACCAAGCGTGCGCGCGAGTTCATCGCCGTGGTGCCCAGCAGCGCTATCGGTTTACGCGGATCATGCGCGCCATCTTCTGCATCGCGATGGGAATTCATGCAGGGACCTCAGATCAATAGTGAAACCGGCATTGGGCAATCTCTAGCTGTTGCTCGTTTCCTTTGCCGGTGACGCGATAGACCAGACGGTCTTCTTTGGTGATCCGCCGCGACCACCAGCCTGCCAGGGAGCCTTTGAGAGGTTCAGGCTTTCCGGTTCCTTTGAAAGGCGTTCGCTGACATTCCTTGATGAGGTCGTTGAGCCGGGTGAGAACCTTGTCATCGGTTTGCTGCCAGTGAAGATAATCCTCCCAGGCGTTGTCTGCAAAGACCAGCTTCAAGGCTCGATCAGCCCGCGCTCATTGCCGCCATCGCCATCCAGTTGCTCGATCGACTGCCGTAGGCGGTCGGCATTGGTGCGGTTCGAAAGGAGATACATGGTCTCCTCGATCGCGTTCCAATCTTCGAGAGAGACCATCACGATCGACTCGGCCTTCTGCCGCGTGACCACAACATGTGTCCGGTCACTGACCACCTGATCCATAATGCCTTTCAGATTGGCGCGCGCTTCTGAGTAGGTGATAACGTCCATAGCTTCATCCTTTACCGGACCATTGTACTTATATTGGTACAACTGCAAGTTTGAACAAGTGGTGAAGAGCAAGAGCCTCATTTTTGCGGGACAGCCTACAGGACGACAACCTGCAGCTCGATCACACCGGGCACGCCCTCCTCTGCAGGCAAAACGCAGAAGGGCTGAAGCTTGCTGCCTGTCCTTACCACGGCATGGCTCTGCCCGGAATTTGCGGTCATGGGAGCACATCGATGTCGGCCTCAACCTATGGCGAGGCCGAAGTCTGCGCGCTCATCGCCAAGGACCTCTACGCCGCACGCGGCGAGGCTACGGCGCTGCGCGATACGGCGCACGAGATCATCCCGATGCCCGAGGTCCTGCGACCGAAACAAGTGGGCTGAAGAGCAGGCCGAAGGCCGCCCGGCTCCGGCTTTGCATCAATCCGCCGATCTGAAGGGAAGGGGGAGGGGAAGGGGAAGGGGAAGGGCGGACCAGTGCGATGAAGGACCCCTTGCCATGAACCCAACAGTTATCCGACCCAGCGTGAGCCCGAAGACGATTACCAAAGTCACGCGCCTCTTCAACGGCACCATCGGCGATATTCTGGGAGAGCTCCTCCAGAACAATCGCCGCGCGGGCGCTTCACGGATCGATATCGCCTGCTGCGCAGATCAGGACGGAGCGCGACTGACCCTTGTCGATGATGGAACCGGCGTCGCCGATCCCCAGACCATGATCGCGCTGGGGATTTCGGGCTGGAGCCAGCACATCCATGAGGCCGAAGACCCGGCAGGCATGGGTGTCTTCAGCCTGGCGGGCAAGGACAGCCGGGCTCGTTCCGGGCAGCGCGATCGTCGTTTCGGAATTCAACCGGTTCACCTGGCCCGGCTTCGACATCAGACCCCTGATGAAGCAGCCCGGGTACATTGCCGGACGACTCCCACCGCGGTTCACGGCAAAGATCATCGATGCCATCGCAGCCTGGGGCACCGCTGCCGTCGATCGCGATTGATTGCCGCAACGCGGGCACAGGCAGCCCCCTTGGGGCCATGTCTGACCGCGCATCAAGGCTAGTATGGCGGCAAATTCGGGGATTGGCACCCCAGGCAGCCAAAGTCGGGTTTTCCGGACGAACGCAACAAAGGGCCTATTCGCTCACTAAAATCGGTGAGGATGGGTAGACTGTTGAGTAGCGTTGAGAATTGACCCGGGAGGGGTAGAAGTTTTCACTGAGAATTGACCCATGGTTTCCTCGCCTCCGACTGACAGTCGGGAGGCATCGGAGTGATCGACATGGACCTACTCAGTGT
>Ga0209066_10003336_pt1 | contig 18448 bp, 19 predicted proteins | sample All_14_2_FD_187198 | JGI IMG/M metagenome (GOLD analysis project Ga0209066, IMG submission 187198) | Freshwater microbial communities in response to fracking from Pennsylvania, USA - Allegheny Zone_MetaG_DW_15 (SPAdes) (version 2) ... | reverse complement strand
AGACTGACCATCTCGATCGCCGTCTGGTGCGGTGAGGGTTTGCGAAGCATCCCCCATCGAATCAAAAGTCCCCGCCATTGGCGAGGACTTTGTCAGCGGTCTGAGGCCGGGGAGCGATCCCCGGCCTTTTCTTTTTGACGTTATTGTCGGGACATGAATGTCCCGCCGCTCTCCGTCAAAGGCGTGGTGATCCACGACGGCCGCGTCCTGCTGCTGCTGAACGAGCGCGGCGAATGGGACCTGCCTGGAGGGCGGCCCGATCCCGGTGAGGATCATCGCGCGGCGCTGGTGCGCGAGGTGCTTGAGGAGACGGGGCTGGCCGTCGAAGTCGGCGTCCTCGTCGACGAGCATCTGTTCGAGGTGCTGCCGCAGCGCTTCGTGCGGATCGTCGCCTATGTCTGCACGCTCGGAACCGAGTGCACGATTGCCCTCAGCCATGAACACCATGAAGCGAGGTGGGTCGCCCTCGCAGCGCTCGGCGAGCGAATTGCCGGGCGGCCGCTCCCGCCTGGCTATCTCGGCGCGATCCGCCAGGCCGCCTGCCAGCCCTTGTCGCCGTAGCTGCGACTCGTCTTGACGTCGAGGAAGCGGTCGTGCGCCCCGGCTGCGCCCAGCCACAACTCGTTCCAGGCGTCGAAGCCGGCCAGCGGATCGGCGAGTTGAAGCTCGCGGGCCAGTTTCCAGCCGGCCATGCGGACGATCACGCCGCCATCCTTCTCCTCGGTGATGACCTCCTCGCCCTCGGCGGCGAGGAGCGCGGCCAGCCAGCGACCGAACAGCCGGGCGCTGTCGAGGTCGCCGGTCTCGACGTCGGTCGGGAGGTCGAGATCGCGGGCCGTCTCCTCGTGGAACTGCAAGCCGACCAGACGGGCCACCCGGCCCATCTCGACCTGTGCGTCCTTCGGACCGAGGAGGCCCTGCAGCACCGGCAGCATGGTCTGCACGTAGGCCATCGCATAGGAGCGGTAGGTGCGCAGCCGGCGTTCCTCGGGCCAGTTCGCCGTCTCCAGCTTCGGCTGCGTCTTCCAGTCGATGCGCGGCATCTCCTGGTCGTAGGCGAAGCGCACGCGCTCCTCCTCCTTCAGGGGGCGGCCATAGTCGCAGTAGTAGCCTTCGAGGCCGGGCTTGCCGTCGACAGTCATGCCGGTACAGACGAAGCCGAGGCCCGGGTTCTTCAGGGACACGCCGTTGTGGCCGTGCCAGGCGTGCAGGAAGGCCGCCGACACCTCGTGCGGGACGGCGGCGATCGCCGTGCCCTTCCACATCCAGCGCGGCGGCGGATAGCGCACCCAGGCCTTGGTGTCGCTCTCGCGCAGGTACCCGGTCTTCACGCCGCCCAGCGCATTGGAATGGTAGTGGTAGAGCGCACAGGCCGGCGCATCCTTCTCGCCCGCGATGCCGAGCTTCTGCAGGCCGGGGAGGAACTTCTCGAGATGCTGCCGGCGAAAGTGGCGGAAGATGTATTCGCGTGCCGTGTCGCTGCCGCGTCGCGACACGAGACTGATGACCAAGCCGGTCATCAATGCGTTGTAGAGCGTGCCGACCGCTCGGCAGGCGGCTTCGTTAGCCGTCATGGCCGTCGATCAGGATCGCCTTGGAATGGCCGGCCTTCAACCGCATCGCGAGAACGGGCTTGTACTCCTCGGAATGGTAGAAGCGTTCGGCCTTGGCGCGGTCGGGGAATTCCAGGACGACAACGCGCGCGGGCGTCCAGCCACCTTCGAGGCTGGTGCAGTGGCCGCCGCGCACGATGAACTTCCCGCCGAACTTGGAGACGAGGCCGGGCGTGTGCTTGCGGTACTCCGCCATCAGCTCTTCGTCCCGGGTGTCGATCTCGACGATGATATAGGCCGTCACGCTTTCCTCCTTCGTCAGCCGGTTTCCATGGGCAGGTCGGGATCGTTGGCCCATTCCTGCATGGAATTGTCGTACACCGAGACGTTCCTGTGACCCAAGAGCGCCGTGAGCACGAATGCGTCGAGCGTGGCGGCTATGCCGCCGCCGCAATAGACCAGCACGCGCTTGTCCGGCGCGGCGCCCACCCCTTCGAAGGCCGCTCGCAGGTCGGCGATCGGCTTCAGCGCCTTGTCGGGTCCGAACAGGCTGGCGGCCGGGACGCAGGACGAACCGGCGATGCGGCCGGCCCGGCCATAGACCACACCACCGGTGCCGCTGTGCTGGTCGTGGCTCAGGGCGTTGAGGGTCAGAGTCGAGGGATCGCCGATCGCGCTCTTGATCGCGTCCTTGCCGACGAAGATCTCCGGCCGGCCGCGCAGCGACAGCGTAGCCGGCGGATGGGTGGCGGGCTCGGTCGAAAGCGGGCGGCCTTCGGCCTTCCACTTGTCGAGGCCGCCATCGAGGATCGCGACCTCGTCGAAGCCGACCGCGCGCAGCATCCACCAGATGCGGCTCGCCCAGACCGGCGAGGCATGGCTGTAGAGGACCACGAAGGTCCCGTGGCCGATGCCCTTGGCCGCGAAGGCCCGGGTGAGCTCTTCCAGCGACGGCAGGGTGAAGCGAAGCGGCGAGGATTTGTCCGAAAGGTCGGCCTGAAGGTCGAGATAGGCCGCGCCGGGAATGTGGTCGGCGTCGTAGTTGGCGCGCCCGCTTTCGGCGACGTAACGGCCGTCGGGGCCGGGTTTCAGATAGGTGGTACAGTCGAAAACGCGAAGCGCCGGTGCGCCCAGCTGGCGCGCGAGATCGTCGGTGGTGATCAGGTTGGCCGAATGGGCCATGTCGCTCTCCCGGGGTTGGGGAGAGCGGAGACTAGCGCGGTTCGAAGGAACCGTGCCTCAAGTTAAATCGTCTTGGACGGCAGCGGCGGAACGCTGACCGGACCGGAGGACGGAGCGGCGGCGGTCGGAGCCGGCGTCGACGCCGGCGGCAGCTGGCCCATCTCGGGCGCCTTCGGGGCGGCCGGCGTGGTGGTGGTCTTCTTCGTCTTCTTGGACGGCGCCTTGGCGACCTGGACCTTCTTCAGGCAGGCGCTGCGCTGCGAGCTGCTCTTGATCTTGTTGCAGGAGGCGGTCGTCGGTGCCTTCGGCTTGGCGGCGGGCGCCGGGGTCGGCATGGTCTCGTCCTGCGCGAAAGACGGGGCGGCGAAGGCGACCGCAGCCAGGGCGGCCATGCTGGCGATCAAAAGACGCATCGTATTCTCCCGGGCCGCTTGCGGATGAGGGGACGGGTGCGGCCTCGCTATATCCTTAAAATGCTATGTTATTTGTGGTATTTATGTCAAATTCTTAATGGGTTAGAGCAGCTGCAATCGGAAAGCCCGTGCAGGCCATTCTCAACGTCGCCTTTCCGATCTTCGGCGTCATCCTCGCGGGCTATCTGGCTGGTCGCTGGCGCATCCTGGGGCCCGAGGCGACGACGGCGCTCAATGCCTTCGTGAGCTACTTCGCCCTGCCGGTCCTGTTCTTCGGCACATTGGCGCGTACGCCGGTCGCGGCCGTTCTGGATCCCAGCCTGATGGCGGGCTTTGGCATCGCGGTGGTCGCGACCTTCGGCGTCGGCATGATCACGACGCGTCTCGTTTCGCGGGGCGGGCTGGCGGCGATGAGCCTCCAGGGGATCGCGGCCTCCTGGGGCAATGTCGGCTACATGGGCGTGCCGCTCTGCCTTGCCGCCTTTGGCGAGCAGGGTCTGCCACCGGCCATGTTGACGGTGATCGTGACGGCCGTGGTCTCCATGGTCTTCGGCGTCATGTTGATCGAGCTCGAGGTCGCGGCGGGACACGGTCCGGTGCGGACCTTCCTGCGCGCCGCCTTCAACGTGGCGCGCAATCCGCTGCCGCTCTCGATCGCGCTGGGTATCTTGGCCTCGTGGGGCGGGCTGCCCATTCCGGTGCCGGTCGAGAAGTGGATCGACCTCCTGGGCGCCGCGGCCGCGCCGTGCGCGCTGTTTGCCATTGGCCTGTTCCTGTCGGACAAGTCGATCAAGAGCGGTCTGGCCGAGGCCGGCCTTGCTACGCTGATCAAGCTCCTGCTGCAGCCTCTGGCCGCCCTGCTGATCCTGCCTTTCTTCGTGCCGATCGAGACGATCGCGGGCAAGGTGGCGCTGCTGATGGCGGCGCTGCCGACCGCCGCCAACGCCTTCGTGCTGGCCAAGCAGTTCGACGTCTCGGTCGAGCAGAATACCGCCTCCGTCCTGCTCTCGACAGCCTTCTCGGTGGTAACGGTTTCTGCTTTGCTGGTCTGGCTGCGCGTGACCTGATGACGACAAAGGGAGAGTAGCCATGCTTCAGGAATTCAAGAAATTTGCGATGCGCGGCAACGTCGTCGATCTCGCCATCGGCGTGATCATCGGCGCCGCCTTCAGCAAGATCATCGACTCCCTGGTCGGTGACATCATCATGCCGATCATCGGCCGCATCGCCGGCGGGCTCGATTTCACCAACTACTTCATCGGCCTCACGCCGGCCGCCAGCCAGGCCACGACCTACGACGCGGCCAAGAAGGCGGGCGCGACGCTGGGCTACGGCACCTTCCTCACGGTGACGGTGAACTTCCTGATCATCGCCTGGGTCCTGTTCCTGGTGATCAAGGGCATGAATCGCGTCATCAAGCAGGAAGAATCCGCCCCGCCGCCGCCCGCGCCGCCGACCAAGGAGCAGGAGCTGCTCACGGAGATTCGCGACCTCCTGAAGGCGCGCGGCTAGGCTGCCGCCTTCTTCACGGCAAACAGCGCGTCGAGCCGGCGGGCCAGCCCGTCGGAGATCTTCGTGAGCGGCAGGCGGCATTCCGGGGAGGCGATCAGACCCTGCCGCCACAGGAGATGCTTGATCGGCATCGGATTGGCCTCGGCGAACAGCATCGGCACGAAGCGCGCGAGCGGCGCCCAGGCGGCCCGCGCTCCGGCGAGATCGTTGGCGGCGAAGCGGCGCTCGACCTCGACGAAGCCCTCCGTCATCAGATGGCTCGCCGCCAGGACGCCGCCCTCCGCGCCGTTGGCGCGCATGGTGAAGAACAGCGCGTCCTCGCCGGTGAGCACCGCAAAATCGGCGGGCTTGCGCCGCAGCAGTTCGAGCGACTGCGCGATGCTGCCGGAACTGTCCTTCACGCCGACGATGTTCGGCACCTCTGCGAGGTCGAGCAGCGACTCGTTCGAGAGATTCACCGCTGTCCGGTACGGGATATTGTAGATCACCACGTCGCGGTCGGTGGCCGCGGCGACGCGGCGGAAGTGCGCGATCAACCCGTCCTGGCTCGGCCGATTGTAGTAGGGGCAGACCGACAGGATGCCGGCGATCGGCAGATGGCGGAGTCGCTTCAGCTCCTTCTCGACCTTGGCCGTGGCGTTACCGCCGATGCCCGCGAAGACGGGCACGCGGCCATCGGCGACGGCCAGGGTGCGCTCGATCACCGCGGCGATCTCGTCTTCGTCGAGCGTCGGCGATTCGCCCGTGGTGCCGAGCGGCAGCAGCCCGTCCACGCCCTTGGCGATGTAGTGGTTCACCAGCCGGTCGAAGCTCGCGAAGTCGATGGCGCCGTCCTTGAACGGCGTGATGAGGGGCAGCCAGAGGCCCGAAATCTTCGTGGTCATGAAGCGACGCTACTGACGTTCGTCGAATTACAAAAACGAATGTTTTGAATGGCATCGTTCATCAGTGCTTATATTTCCCCATGCGCAGGGATCTCGACATGGCGCTGGTGCGCGCCTTCCTCACCGTCGTCGAATCGGGTGGCGTCACCCGGGCGGCCGCGGCGCTGGGCATGAGCCAGGCCGCCGCCAGCCAGCAGATCAAGCGGCTCGAGGAGACACTCGAGTGTCGTCTCTTTGCACGCCAGGGGCGGGGGCTGGTGCTGGCGCCGGCCGGCGAGCGGCTGCTCGAACAGGCGAGGCGCCTAGTGGCGATGAACGACGAGGTCTGGTCGTCGATGCGCGCGCCGCAGTTCGAGGGCGAGGTCCGCTTCGGCGTGCCCTACGACATCATCGGCAGCTTCGTCCCGGCGATCCTGCGGCGCTTCGCCAAGGCGCAGCCGCGCGTCCGGGTCAGCCTCGTCTGCGAGGATTCGCGCGTGATCCGCGAGGAACTGAAGTCGGGCGGCGTCGATCTCGCCATGACGACCGAGACCGAATGCGGCCGCCACGGCGAGACCCTGCGCACCGACCGGCTGGTCTGGGTCGGTGCGGCCGACGGCGATGCCCATCTCAAGGATCCGCTGCCGGTATCGCTCGGCGCACCGACCTGCGTGTTCCGTCCCGTGGCGGTCGAGGCGTTGGGCAAGGCGCGGCGAGACTGGCGTGCGGTCTGCGAGGTGAGCCGCCTGGAGCCCGTCTACGCCGTGCTGGAAGCGGGCCTTGCTGTGGCGCCGCTGCTCCGTTCATCGGTGCCCGAGCGATTCGTGATCCTGGGGCGCGAGGCGAGGCTGCCGGCACTGCCGGAATTCCGCATCAACCTCTACGCCCCGCCGGGCCTCGGTCCCGCGGCACGCGATCTCGCCGATCACGTGCGTGAGTTCTTCCAGACAGTTACGAAACCATAACAATTGATACCAAGCGCCCCCTGTGCCGAAGCCGCGCCGACCCGTATCTTCGCGTGCATGGACGGGGCGCGGTTCGAGACATCGCCGCGGCGGCCAGCGAGTTTAGAGGGGGCGTCTGGGGGCCTGGAGAGTGTAACAACTCTCCGGGCCCTCTTTTTGTGCTGACATGAAACGGTCATGGAGGCGTGGTTGATCCGGGCGTCTCGGAGGAGGAGCGGGTGATGTCAGCAACGAGCGAGTCCGTGCTCGAAAAGCCGCGGGGCGCGGTCGTGGTCCGGCCGTCGACCGAAAGCGACGTGCCGGCGATGATCGCGATCTATACGCACCACATCACGCGCGGCGTGGGCGACGTCGATATCGAGCCGACCCAGGCCGACGACATCAAGCGGCGGCGCAAGAACATGCTGCGGCGCCGGCTGCCACACCTCGCCGCCGAGCGCGACGGCGTGATCGTGGGTTATGCCTACGCCGTGCCGTTCCGCAAGCGGCCGGCCTATCGCTATGCGGTGAAGCACTCGATCTATGTGCATCCCGACCATGTCTCGACCGGGATCGGACGACTGCTCCTGCCGGCGCTGATCGAGGCCTGCGCCGGCGCGGGTTATCGCCAGATGTTCGCCTATGTCGACGCCGACAATGTCGCGTCGCTCAGCCTGCACGAAGCCCACGGGTTTCGCCGCGTCGGCCTGTTGGAGGGCGTCGGCTTCAAGTACGGCAAGTGGGCCGACAGCGTGCTGATGCAGCGCGCCATCGGCGCGGGCGCCAGCACGCCGCCGGTCGAGATCGCCTACTCGCGCACCACGTAGGTGTAGAAGCGCACGCGGCCTTCCTTGTCGATCTCGCGATAGATGCCCTGGATCTCGACGTCGAACCCGGGAAACAGGTTGGCCGACTTCTCGAACATGCGCAGATAGTCGAGCATCGGCTTGGCGCGCTCGTCGAGCCGCTCGCCGGGCACGATGCTGGCGATGCCGGGTGGATAGACCACGAACATGGTGGTGGCGATGCGGCCGGCCGCCTCTTCGATCGGCACGTAGTCGACGTTGTTGCGCACCAGCTGGCGCACCGCCTCGTGCGGCGCCATGGCGGGCTCCGGCAGATGCTCGGGCATGAACTGTGCGCGCTGCATCAGGCTGACGTTGCTCTCGCGGAAGAAGGCGTGCATCTCGGCGCAGAGATCGCGCAGGCGCAGCCCGGCATAGCGCGCCGGCCGGCGGCGGACGAACTCGCCGATCACGTCCTCGAGCTTCGCGTTCTCGTCGTGCAGCCGCTTGAAGATCACGAGTGCGCTGAGCAGAGTCCCGGCCTTGCTCGATTCGACACCGGGCGTCATCAGGAAGAGCAGCGAGTTGAGATCGTTCTTCTCCGGAACGATCTGGTTCTCGCGCAGATACTGCGCGACCACGGGGGCGGGGATGCCATGGCCGGCATAACCGCCGCTCTCGCGGTCGAAGCCCGGCGTCAGGACGATCAGCTTGTTGGGATCCGTGATCGCGTAGCCGGGCGCGACGTGCTTGAAGCCGTGCCAGCGCCTCTCCGGGTCCAGCTCCCAGTAGCGTGCGTGGGTCGCGAGGTCGTCGGTCGGCACTTCCTCCCAGAGCTGCTCGCGGTCGCCCACCATCACGCGGTTGGGAATGAAGGGCTCGAAGAACCAGCGCCGCGCCGGATCGCGCTCCTTGTCCTCGAACTCGCGGCGGATGGCGCGCATCTTCTTGCGGATCTCGATGCCGAGACGGATCGTGTCGTCCCACAGCACTTCGCCCGAGCGCCCCTTCATCATCTGCGCGCCGACGTCGAGCGAGGCGAACAGGGGATAGAAGGGCGAGGTCGAGGCGTGCAGCATGAAGAATTCGTTGAAGCGGCGATGTTCGATGCGCCGCCGCTGGCCCTTGATGTGGCGATCCCGGATGTGGATCTGCGAGGCCTGGCTGAAGCTCGCGAGCTGCTTGTGCGCCGACTGGGTGGCGATGATGCCGGGACTGTCGGGCCCCAGATTGGTCAGGCCCATGGCGAAGCGGCCGGCGTACAGCGGGTGGAACTTCATGAAGCCCGCCCAGGCCTCGTCGAACAGGATGTAGTCGCAGAGATGGCCGATCTTCTCGACGATCAGGCGTGCGTCGTTGATCGTGCCGTCATAGGTGCACTGCTCGATGACGGCGACGCGGAACGGCCGCTCGCGCTTCCACGCCTCCTTGTCCTGGACCAGCGGATTGGTGCGGATCTTCTCCCGGATGGCGGTCTCGTCCAGCGCCTCGTGGAAGATCGGCCCGATCAGCCCGTGCGCATTGCGGTCGGTCTCGAGATAGATCGGGATACCGTTGCCCAGGAACAGCGCGCCGTGATGAGCCGCCTTGTGGTTGTTGCGGTCGAACAGGACGAGATCGCCTTCCGCCACCAGCGCCTGCAGCACGATCTTGTTCGACGACGAGGTGCCGTTCAGCACGAAGTAGGTCTTCTCCGCCCCGAAGATGGCGGCGGCTTCCTTCTGCGCCTTCAGCGCCGGACCCTCGTGCACCAGCAGGTCGCCGAGGTCGAGCACGGAATTGTCGAGGTCGTCGCGGAAGACGGCTTCGCCGAGATGCTCGACGAAGATGCGGCCGATCGGGCTCCTGTTGTAGAAGATGCCGCCATTGTGGCCAGGGCAGGTCCACAACTGATTGCCTTCCTCGGCATAGTCGACCAGCTCGCCGAAGAACGGCGTCTTCAGCGTCTCGGCATACTGCTTCAGGCGGCTCACCAGGTTCTTGGCGATGAACTCCGGCGTCTCCTCGGAGAGGAAGATGTAGCCGTCGATATAGTCCATCACCTCGACGGGGATGTCCTGCAGCCTCTTGCGCCGGACGAGGATGACGATCGGCATCTCGAGGCCGCGCCGCCGCATCATGTTGATCATCGCGGCGGCCTTGCCGTCGAGACCCTTCTTGCCCCAGTCGACGACCATGCAGCCGATGGCGGCGTCTGTCTGGACCACCATCTCGGCATCCTCGATGCGGCGGGCCCGCACGACCTGGAAGCCCATCTTCTCGATGGAGACCGTGATCTCGCCGAGCCTGTGGCCCTCGAGGTCGTCGGCGTCGAAGGCCGGAGCGCAGACGAGGAAGGTGAAACGCCTGAAGAAATCCATCAGTAGACCGCCGGGACATAGAGTTCGGGAGCGACCGGCGTGCGCGCGTAGTCGGGCTTGTGTTCGCGCTTGGGCAGGACGATCGGTTGGTGTTCGACATCCTTATAGGGCACTTGCTGCAGCAGGTGGTGGATGCAATTGAGGCGCGCGCGGCGCTTGTTGTTGCCCTCGACCACCCACCAGCGCGCCTCCGGAATGTGAGTGCGCGCCAGCATCTCCTCCTTGGCCTTGGTGTATTCCTCCCATCGCCGCCGCGATTCGAGGTCCATGGGCGAGAGCTTCCACTGCTTCATCGGATCGTGGATCCGCATGAGGAAGCGCATGTTCTGCTCCTCGTCGGTGATCGAGAACCAGTATTTGAGCAGGATGATGCCGGAGCGCACGAGCATGCGCTCGAACTCCGGCACGGTCTCGAAGAAGTCCCGGACGTCGCTTTCGCTGCAGAAGCCCATGACCCGCTCGACGCCGGCGCGATTGTACCAGCTGCGGTCGAACAGCACGATCTCGCCGCCCGCCGGCAGGTGGGAGATGTAGCGCTGGAAGTACCACTGCGTGCGTTCGCGCTCGGACGGAGCCGACAGGGCCACCGTGCGACAGACACGCGGATTCAGGCGTTGGGTGACGCGTTTGATCACGCCGCCCTTGCCGGCGGCATCGCGACCCTCGAACAGGACCACGACCTTGAGCTTGCGGGCGACCACCCAGTCCTGCAGCTTGATCAGCTCGCGCTGCAGCCGCAGCAGCTCGGTGAAGTAGAACTTGCGGTCGATCCCTTCGCTCTGCGGCAGGTCGCCATCGCCATGCTCCGGTAGCCGGGCCAGCATTTCGTCGCCCAGCTCGAGCTCGAGATCCTCGTCGATACTGTCGGCCAACTCCCGGCGGACGCGGTCCTCCAGCGCCTTGCGGTCCCCTTCGCTCTGCATGCCCACGCCTCCTCGCCGTCCAGAATGGCCGGGAAAGTGAGGGGCGCATATGACAATTTGACGACAGTCCGGCTACGTGACGAAGCGCCCCCGTCAGGGGGTCGGCAGAAGGCCTTTTTCCTGCATTTCAGCGAAGCATTTCCGGAACATCGCCTCGGTGTCCATCACCTCGGTGAAGCCGGCCTGCATCAGCTTGACGGTCGAGACGATGGCCGGCGGCCCGGGCTCGGTCCGGCCATGGCCCATCGTATAGTCGGCGTACTCGAACGACAGCCCGACGAACTCCTTCAGCGTTCCCGAGCTCAGGCGGTGGGTGGCTCGGATTTCGGCCCATTCGGCCTCGCGCGGCTGGATCTCGCGGTCGAGCGAAAGGGGCACGTGGTCGCCCGGCTCGAAGCCCAGCGCATCGGCGATGGCGGGCCAGACATTGGGCCAGACGAAGACGTCGCCGTTGGTCACGTTGAAGATCTCGTTGCGCGCCGCGCTCGACGCTCCAGACCAGGCAATGGCACGGGCCAGCAGGTCGGCATCGACCGCCTGGGCCACGCGACCGACGCCACCCGGATAGTCGAGCTTCTTCTTGCCCGCCCGGCGCATGAAGGCGGCATAGACGCCCAGCGCCGGAATGACGTTCATGGCACTGCCGACCGAATCGCCCACGATCAGGACGGGCCGCAGGATCGACCAGTGCCAGCCCTTGCCCTGCTGGCGCTCGCGCAGGAAGCGTTCCTGGTTCCAGTAGAAGTTCGGCTGCTCGTGCATTTCCGAACGATTCTCGCGCGCCGGCACGGCAAGCGGACGGACATGGACGCCGTAGGCTTTGGTGCCCTGCAGAAGCGCCACGTGCTGCAAGCCCGGTGTCGCCCGTTCGAGCGGCGCCATCAGATTGCGCAGCATCAGGTCGTTGGTGCGGATCTGCTCCTCTTCCTGCCAGCCCGCGACCAGCCCCGGCCGTTCGTAGAGCGCGGCGTAGACGAGGTGCGTGACGCCCGCGAATGCCGGCGCCAGCGCCTCGCAGGCCGCCGGGTCCGTGAGATCGAGCGGCAGCCAGCGCGCGCCATGCGTCTTGTCCGGCCGACGGCGCGAGACCGCGAGCACCTCGCAGCCCTCGACCGCGGCGAAGTGCTTAAGGGCGGCATGGCCGACCAGGCCGGTGGCACCGGCGACCAGGATTTTCTTTCGGGTCATGGCCACAGCCTGACACGGGCTGCCGCCGCCGCAAGTCCCTCTGACGGGACGCTCAGTAGGAGGAAACCTTGTCCGGCTCGCCCTTCGAGGGCCAGACCCGGCTGTAGAGGTACAGCAGCGCCTCGCCGGCCTTCATGCTGTCGAAGGTCGGCGGGTGCTGGGCGTCGACGCAGGTCGGCAGCGGCCGGATGACGGTGTCGTAGTCGGGGTTGGCGAAGACGCCGACCGAATAGCGCTCCCGGCCATAATGGTTGACGACGCGATGGAGCGTCGAGGCGAAGCGGTTGTTCGTCCACATCCGCATCGAGTCGCCGATATTGACGATGAAGCTGTTCTCGACCGGCGGCACGATCAGCCATTCCCCGGACTTGCTCTTGATCTCGAGGCCTCCGACATCGTCCTGCTGCAGCATCGTGAAGCCGCCGGCGTCCTGGTGAGCGCGGCTGTCGCCGCCTTCGAGCGCCGCCTGCGTCTCCTGGGGAAGGTAGTGCAGGAGACGGACCTGGATCAGCGGCTTCTTGTAATACTGGGCGAAGTAGCCGTCCGGCAGCCCCAGTCCCCTCGCGAACACGGAGGCGAGCAGCGCGGCGAAGTCGGTCATGGTGGCGTGATAGTCGAGCACTGCCTCCCGGAAGCCCGGCAGGTCTTCGGGCCAGAGGTTGCCACCATGGAGCGGCTTGCCCGCGACGACGTCGGGATCGTCTTCCGGCAGTTCGAGCGAGACCTGGAAGGCTTCGTTCTTGTGCGGCTTTCGCGCCTTCATGCGCGACGGGTCGAGGTGAGGCTGGAAGCCCTCGATGGCGGCGCCGCGATAGGCGTTCTGCCTGCCAGGCTGGTCCATCGGCAGATAGCCGCGAAACAGGTTGGAGTTGCCCATATAGGCCTTCATCTTCGCTTCGAGCGGCAAGGCGAAGAAGCGCTTGGACTGGCAGAAGATCTCGCGGATCTTTTCGGGCGGCACTGGATGGTTGACGATCGTGAGGAAGCCGACGTCGCGGCAGGCATCGTGAACCTCGCGGGCGAGCCGCTCCTTCGCCTCCTCGTTGGACCGGCCGAGCGGCGCGAAGTCGATGACAGGCAGTTCATTGGCATTGGCCCAACGCCCGAGCTTCGGAGCGGGCATCGGTGCAGCCGCGGGGGTGGACGTTTGGATGTCGGTCATGGCGGTGGATCCTTAGCTCGAGAGCGCGTCGATGAGTTGCTGGCGGGCCGCCGTCGCGTTCTTGGCGTACCACTCGATGCCGCCCGGCAGCATCTTCGCGTAGTTATCGGGTGCGCCCGGATTGACCTTGTTCCAGTCGGCATCGAGGAACTTGTAGGCCTCCGGATTGACGGGCCCGTAGCCGTTCGACTTCAGAAGTTCGGCCTGCGCCTGGGGATCCTGGGTCATGGCAATGAACTCCCAGATGGCCTTTCCACCCTGCGCCCCCTTGGGCACCATCCAGCAGGCGCCCCACGACACGCCCTCGTTCCAGGTCCAGTCGTAGAGTCCCTTGGTGTCCTGCTTCAGCGGCCAGGCGCGCGTATTGAGCAGTTGTCCCAGATGGACCTCGCCATTGCGGAACGCGTTCTGCCCATCGGCGATGACCGTGTAGTAGATCGCGTGCTCCTTCATCTTCTTGTGCATGTCGAGGGCGCGTTTCATGTCGATCGGGTAGATTTTGTCGAACGGCACGCCGTCGGCCATCAGCGCGGCTTCCAGCACCGCGTCGGGCTCGCGACGGAAGGCGCGCTTGCCCGGAAATTTCTTGAAGTCCCAGACGTCCTTCCAACTCGTCGGGACCTCGCCGCCCCACTTCTTGGTGTTGTACGTCAGCACCATGGCATAGAGGTAGTTGCCGATCCCCCATTCCACGGCATGCTCCGGGCGGACCTTGCTCCTGTCGACGATCGAGTAGTCGATCTTCTCCAGCATGCCCTCCGGCCCGATCTCGAGGGCTGTATGGAGGTTGCGGTCCATCACGTCCCAGGTGACCTTGCCGCTCTGCACCATCAGGCGGATGCGACTGGTGGACGGACCGGTGCCGTCGATCGCCACCTTGCGGTCCGGATATTTCTTGAGATAGGGGTCTACGAAGGACGCCTTCATCCCGCGCACTGCGTCGCCACCCCAGTTCACGAGGACCAGTTCCTTCTGGTCGGCCATCGCCGGGCTGAGACGCGCCGTGGCGGGCGCGAGTCCGAGGGCAGCGCACATGCCGACGAAGACGCGCCGGGAATAGACCTTGCCTTCGGTGTTCTGGACGAACCGTTCGATATCATCCTGGCGATCGCGCACGTCGGACATCGGTCAACCTCCTAGCTGCTCGACCGTCGGGCCCTCAGCGCGATCTCTGCGCTCAGAACGAGCAGCGTGAACAGGATCATTCCCGTCGCCACCACGGCGATGACGGGGTCGAGATTGTCGTTGATGCCGTCCCACATGCGGCGCGGCAGGGTGAAGAAGGCCCGGCCCCCGATGAAGATCACGACGATCAACTCATCCCACGAATGGATGAAAGCAAATATCGCGCCCGACAGAATGCCGGGGATGACGTTCGGGACGATCACCCAGCGCAAGGTCTGCCAGACGGAAGCGCCGAGTCCGCGAGCCGCCTGCTCCAGCCTCGGATCGATGTTGGCGAGCGAGGCCGACACGGTGAGCACGACATAGGGCAGGCCGGTCACCGTGTGGGCGAAGACGATGCCGATGGCCGATCCGACGAGATTGAGATCGACGTAGAGACGATAGATGCCCAAGGCATAGACAATCGTTGGCACCGCCATGGGCAGAATCATCGCCGTGCGGACGCGTTCCGACCAGCGGGACGAGATGCGCCAGCATCCGATGGCGCACAACGTCCCGGCGACGACGGCGCATACTGTGGAAACGCCGGCAATCCAAAGACTCTGCCAGATGCTCTCATGCCACTCGCGGCTCGACAGGAAGGCCCGCCAGTGCTGCAGGGACCAGTGCTCGTCCGGCATGGCGAGATAGCGCGTGTCGGTGAAGGAGATCGGCACGACGGCAAACGCCGGCAGAGCGAGGAAGCCCAGCACGAGCCAGGCGAAGGCCATCACGATCCCGGTCGCATGATGCCTGTTCACGATGTCTGCCTCATGCGCCGAACAGCCGCTTCACGTCGACCACGCGCGAGAGCGCCCAGAGCGCGGCGAGCACGGACAGCATCAGCGTTCCGGCGAGCATCGTTCCCAGTCCCCAGCGCAGCGTGTCGTTGATCTGCACGGCGACATACTCGGCGATCATCAGCACCTTGCCGCCCCCCAGCAGTGCGGGCGTGACGTAGAAGCCGAGCGACAGGATGAAGACCAGCGTGCCGGCGCCGATCAGGCCGGGCCGCGTGAGCGGCAGGAACACCATGCGGAATGCCTGGAAGCGGCTGGCGCCGAGGCTGCGTGCGGCCGCGACCAGCCGCACGTCGATGCCGCGCATGTTGGCGTAGAGGGTCAGCACCGCATAGGGCAGCATGACGTGGACCATGCCGATCAGCAAGCCGGTCTCGTTGCGCACCAGCGGCAGCGGCTCGTCGATGATGCCCCACGCCATCAGCCCGGCGTTGACCGGTCCGCGGCTGCCGAGCAGCGCGATCCAGGCGAAGGACCGCACGAGCACCGAGATCCAGAAAGGCAGGAGGACGCAGAACAGCATGAGGCGCTGCTGGCCGGTGCTCGCCGCCCGCATTGCGTAGGCGACGGCGTAACCCAGCAGCAGGGTGATGAAGGTCGTCAGGGCGGCGATGCGCAGCGTCGTCAGAAGGGTCTTCTGGACGGAGGTGCTGGTCAGGAGGAGGGCATAGTTGTCGAGGCCCAGCCGGGGATCGGTGACGCTGGTGACGAGCACGTCCGCGAGCGGCACGAGATAGAGAACGGCCAGCATCGCCACGGCCGGGAGGATGGCGAGCCAGTAGGCGCCGTGGCGCATGCTCCACGCCATGCGCCCGTCACTCGGCGAGGGCACGGCAATCCTCCGTCTGCCATCCGATGTCGATCTCGGCGCCGGGGGCGAACGAGGCCTGGCCGGCGGTGTTCGCAAGCTTGACGATGAAGTCGTCGGCGCCGAAGGCGGCCAGGCGCAGCCGCGTCTGGTCGCCGAGGAACGTCACTTCCGCGATGCGCGCGGCGAACCGGTTGGGTGCGGCCTGTGCGGCTTGGCCAAGCAGGATCTTCTCCGGTCGCACGACCAGATGCACCGCGGCGCCTGCAGCGCAGGCGGTGGGCATCGTCGCCGTCACCGCTTCGCCGGTCGCGAGGGTGGCCAGGCAGCGACCGTCGTCGGGCCGTTTCACTGTCGCGGCGAGCGCGTTGCTCTCGCCCAGGAACCGGGCCACGAAAAGAGAGGCCGGCGCCTCGTAGAGGCGGCGCGGTTCGGCGACCTGGCGCAGCGCGCCGGTGCTGAACACCGCGACCCGGTCGGACATGGTCATCGCCTCGACCTGGTCGTGCGTGACGTACACCATGGTGACGTCCAGCCGCTGGTGCAGATGCTTCAATTCGTATTGCATCTGCTCGCGCAGCTGACGGTCGAGTGCGCCCAGCGGCTCGTCGAGCAGGATCAGGCGGGGTTCGAAGACGAGGGCGCGGGCGACCGCCACGCGTTGCTGCTGTCCGCCGGAAAGCTGCTGCGGTTTGCGGTCACCGAAACCGTCGAGGCGGACCATCGACAACGCCCGCGCGACCTTCGATGCCGTCTCGGCACGCGAGACGCTGCGGACGCGCAGCGGAAACGCGATGTTTTCCGCCACCGTCATGTTCGGAAAGAGCGCGTAGTTCTGAAACACCATGCCGATGCCGCGCTTCTCGACCGGCACGTCGGTGACGTCTTCGCCGTCGATCAGGATGCGGCCTTCGGTGGGACGCTCGAAGCCGGCGAGCATCGTCAGGGTCGTCGTCTTGCCCGACCCCGACGGGCCCAGAAGCGTCAGGAACTCGCTTCGCGCCACCTCGAGGTCGAGCGCGCGGACGGCATCGACCGTGCCGTCATAGCTTTTGCGAACATTGACGAACCGAACCAGGGGCTCGGAAACCGGCGGGACCATCCGCCGGTTTCAGCGAATTCCATGCCAGCGCCCGCGCCGGCACGACAGGCGAAACTACTCGACCTTGGCACCCGATGCCTTGATCACCGGGGCGAGCTTCTTTTCCTCGGCGGCGCGGTAGGCGGCGGTTTCGGCAGGCGTCATCCAGATCTGCGTCGCGCCCTGCTGGTCGAAGGCGGCCTTCACGCTGGGCTTCTGCAGGGCCTGCTTGGTCAGCGCCGAGAGCTTCTCGACCATGGCGGGCGGCACGCCGGCCGGCGCGCAGACGCCGCCCCACGAGGTGATCTCGAAGCCGGGCAGGAACTCCGCGAAGGTCGGCTTGTCGGGCACGGCGGGGTGGCGCTCCTTCGAGGTCACCGCGAAGCCCTTCACCTTGCCGCCCTTCATCAGGCCGAGGGGCCCCGGGATGTTGTCGAACATCATGTCGACCTGGCCCGCGAGGATGTCCTGATGGGCGGGCGCGCTGCCCTTGTAGGGCACGTGCAGCAGGTTGACCCCGGCCATCTGCTTGAACATTTCCCCGGTCAGGTGAGGGCTGGTGCCGGCGCCCGACGAGGCGAACGAGAACTTGCCGGGGTTGGCCTTCGCCAGCGCGATCAGTTCGGGGATCGTGTTGGCCGGGAAGTCGAGCCGCGTCATCAGCATGTTGGGGACCGACCACAGCATGGCGACGCCGGTGAAGTCCTTGCCCGCGTCGAACGGCAGCTTGGCGTAGAGCGTCGGCGCGATGGCGTGCGCGGCAATCGTGTAGAGGCCGATCGTGTAGCCGTCCGGGGCTGACTTGGCGATGATGTCGGCGCCGATATTGCCGCCGGAGCCGGCGCGGTTCTCGATGATGAACTGCTGGCCCGTGAGTTCGGAGAGTTCCTGGCAAACGATGCGCGACAGCGTGTCGGTCGGGCCGCCGGCCGGAAACACCACGATGTATTTCACCGGCCGGTTGGGCCAGTCGTTCTGCGCGCGGGCGACGCCCGCGGCAATCATCGGGGCGGCGAGTGCGCCGCCTGAGAGAATGAGCGCGCGCCTGCGCGGAATCATGATTTTGGTCATCTTGAGCGTAGCCTCCTGTGCTTTCTTTATTGCGGAGCAGTCTAGCGGAGTCGTTCCGCTGTTCAATACGGCGGCGGACCGGAGCTTTGCTTGATTTGACGGGGGCTGCCCGCCACGGTGGCGGCCGCAACAGGAGAGCATGCGATGAAACTGGATTTCACGGGGAAGAAGGCGATCGTCTGCGGTGGCAGCCGGGGCATCGGCAAGGCCATCGCGATGGGCTTCGCAGCCTGCGGCGGCGACGTGTCGATCTGCGCGCGCGATCCCAAGACGCTCGAGGAGACCCGCGCCGAACTCGCCAGGCACGGCCACAAGACGCACGCCGCCAGTGCCGACCTCGGCCAGGGCGATGCTGTACGCGGCTATGTGCGTGATGCCATCTCGGCGCTGGGCGGCGTCGATTTCCTGGTGAACAATGCCTCGGCGTTCGGCTCCTCGGACGACGACAAGGGGTGGACCAGCAATCTCGCCGTCGACATGCTTTCGATCGTGCATGCCACGCAGGAGGCGCTGCCCGAACTGAAGAAGTCGCAGGGCAACGTGGTCAACATCTCCTCGATCTCCGCCCATCATCCGGCGGTGCGCCAGCCGCCCTACGGGGCCATCAAGGCGGCGGTGATCCACTACACGGTCACGCAG
>Ga0209066_10003335_pt1 | contig 18448 bp, 18 predicted proteins | sample All_14_2_FD_187198 | JGI IMG/M metagenome (GOLD analysis project Ga0209066, IMG submission 187198) | Freshwater microbial communities in response to fracking from Pennsylvania, USA - Allegheny Zone_MetaG_DW_15 (SPAdes) (version 2) ... | reverse complement strand
GACCCACACGACCAGGTTGAAGCCGCCGTAGGCCCCGGGGTCGATGCTGGACTGCAGGGCGTCACCGTCCAGAGCGCCAGCGAGCCAACGCGTGGGCAACTCACCCCGGCTGCGCTGGGCGGTGCCCGGCTGAGCGTCGCGCACATTGGTCAGCATGGCCACGCGTCCGTTTGGGCTCACACCCAGCCAGGTGCCGCCGTCGCGCAGGTCGCGCCCGGCCACCACGTCGGAGCCTGAAGGCAAAGACCAGCGGTGCAGTCCCGCGGTGGGGCGGTCCAGAAACTCGTCGCGGTTCGCTGCAATCAGCAGCGGGCAGGCTGCGTGGGCGTCAATCGCAAAGGCGATCAGGCACATGGGTGGATTGCCATTAAATATCGTTGAGCAAAGGGTAGGGCAGTGGCAGCAGGGCCAGCGCCGGGCCTTGCGGGCCCACCGCGTTGAGCATGCCCGCCTCAGCCGCGCGCGTCTGCATGGACACCACGGCATGCCAGCCGCCGCCCGGGCAAGGCGCAGCGGCGGCCACGGTGCCACAAGGTTGCTCGGTGTCGCTGCTGTGAAACACCTCTTGCCCCACGGCCAGCGGCGCATCGGCTTGCACCAGGTAGGCCCGGCGCTTGAGCGTGCCCCGGAACTGGCTGCGCGCCACCACCTCTTGGCCGGGGTAGCAGCCTTTCTTGAAGTTCACACCCCCCACCGATTCATAGTTGAGCATTTGCGGCACAAAAGCTTCGAAGATGGGCTGCGTGACTGTGGCCACGCCGCTCATCACATCGAGCCAGGCCCAATGCGCCGTCTCCAACAGCGGGCCTGTGGGCTGCGGCGCAGCACCGTCCTGCACAGGCAGCACCCACAAGGCTCGTGCCACGCCAGCGCCGGGGTACAGGCGCACACCATGCGCGCCATCGGGCCCGGTGGTGTGGCTCCACGGCGTTTGCGGCACATCCACCGGCGTCGGCCCTGCCACGCCCCACAGGGCGAACGCATCGCTGGCATCGCTGAGCTTGGCCTGCGCGCGCAGCACAAACATGGACAAGCGCTTGAGGGTGGCGGGCAACAGGTCGCGGCTGCAGACCAGCAAAATATCGTCGTGGCTGAGCTTGAAGCCCACAAAGCTGGCTTGCATGCGCCCTTTGGCCGAGCAAAAAGCGGCCAAACGCGCTTCGGACAAGCCCAGGAGTGAAAAGTCTTGTGTGAGCTGGCCGTGCAAAAACTTCGCGGCATCGGCGCCATGGACGCGAATCACACCCAGATGGGGCAGGGGCGCTGCGCCCACCAGGGTTTGGGCATCAAAGACGCGCGCGAAATCGGGGGCTGTAGCGGGTGCGTTGCTCATGGTGGTGGTTCCATCGTCGTTCAGATGGCTGGATTATGATCACCCGCCCATTGCAGCGTACCCCGCTGTGCACGTACCCCCTCTCCTTTCCCAGACGCCCAACCTCCTGTGATACGCCTGCTGAAACTGCTGCTTGCCCTGACAATTCTGGGTCTGGGTGCCGCTGCTGCTGGTGCCTGGTGGCTGCAGCGCCCTCTGCAGATGCCCGACACCGTGAGTGCCGAGGCACCGCTGGAGGTGACCATTGCACCCGGTAGTTCGGCCCGTTCCGTGGCCGACACGGTGGTCAATGCCGGCGTTCAAGGGCCTTCCGTGCTGCTGTACGCCTGGTTTCGACTCTCGGGTGAATCGCGCCAGATCAAGGCGGGCAGTTACGAACTGGCTCCGGGCACCACGCCTGCCAGTTTGTTGTCCAAACTGGTGCGGGGTGAACAGGCGCTGCGCAGCCTGACCCTGCTGGAAGGCTGGAACATCCGCCAGGTGCTGCAAGCGGTGCGCAGCTCGCCCGACCTAAAGCAAGACATTGACGGCCTGAGCATGGCCGACCTGATGGCGCGCATTGGCTACCCTGGGCGCCACCCCGAGGGGCGGTTTTTCCCCGACACCTACCGCATGGCGAAAAACACCCCGGCCTCTGCTGTGCTGCGGCAGGCCGCTCAGGCCATGGAGCAACAGTTAAACATCGCCTGGGCGCAGCGCGCACCCAACAGCCCCCTGCGTTCGCCAGACGAAGCCCTGATTCTGGCCAGCATCATTGAAAAAGAAACCGGGCTGGAGAGCGACCGCGCCATGGTCGGCGGCGTGTTCAGCAACCGCCTGCGCATCGGGATGCGGCTGCAAACCGACCCCAGCGTCATCTACGGACTGGGCGAACGCTTTGACGGCAACTTGCGGCGGGTGGACCTGCAAACCGATACCCCCTACAACACCTACACCCGTGCCGGCCTGCCGCCCACGCCCATTGCCATACCGGGGCGTAACTCGCTGATGGCGGCGGTGATGCCTGCGACCACCGACGCCATGTATTTCGTTGCCCGGGGCGATGGAGCCAGCTATTTCAGCGCCACGTTGCAAGAGCACAATGCGGCGGTGCGGCGCTACATTTTGGGTCGCTGAGCGGTCTTTTGCCTGGCATCCCCCGATACCCACTGTTTATATGGCACAGCCCGGACTTTTTATCAGCTTTGAAGGCATCGACGGCGCGGGCAAGTCCACCCACATTGAGGGTTTGGCTGACGCGTTTCGTGCGCAAGGTCGCAGCATCACGCTCACCCGAGAGCCCGGTGGCACCCCATTGGCCGAGAAATTGCGCGCGCTGGTGCTCAACGATGCCATGGACCCGCTGTGCGAAGCGCTGCTGATGTTTGCCGCACGGCGCGACCACTTGCAGCAAGTGATTGAACCCGCACTGGCTCGGGGTGAGGTGGTGTTGTGCGACCGGTTCACCGACGCCACGTTTGCCTACCAAGGCTATGGGCGTGGTTTTGACTTGGGTGTGCTGCGCCAGCTGGAAACCTGGGTACAAGCCCGGCCCGACACCGCAGACCCGTTGCGCCAGCCCGATCTGACCGTCTGGTTTGATCTGCCGCCCGAAGTGGCTGCACAGCGCCTGGCATCGGCGCGGGTACCCGACCGTTTTGAATCCCAGCCTGTGGCATTTTTTGCCCGCGTGGCAGCGGGCTACGGCCATCGAATGACCGAACAACCCGACCGGTTTGTCCGCATTGCGGCCGAACAGCCGGTGGACGTGGTGTGGCTCAGCGTGCGGCAGGCGTTTGTGCAACACGGCTGGCTGGCGCCAGAGGAGTCGACATGAGCACCGCGCCTGAAAAGTCCACCGCCGCGCCACTGGCGCCCTGGCTGCAACAGCAACTGCACAGTCTGCTGGCCCAACGCGGCCATGCCTTGCTGCTGTCAGGGCCGTCGGGCCTGGGTCAGTATGAATTGGCGCTGGCGCTGGCGCGCACCTGGTTGTGCGAACAGCCGACAGAGCAGGGCGCTTGCGGCCATTGCGGCAGCTGCCACGCCATCGACGTGCGCACCCACGCCGATTTGTGCGTACTCATGCCGGAAACGCTGAGCCTGGAGCTGGGCTGGCCGCTGGATGAAAGCGCGCAAAAAGAGATAGACGACAAAAAGCGCAAGGCCAGCAAGCTGATTCGGGTAGAAGCAGCCCGCGACGCCGTGGGTTTCACGCAGTTCACCCGTTCGCGCGGCAGCACCAAGGTGGTGTTGGTGTATCCGGCCGAGCGTATGAACACAGAGGCCGCGAACACCTTGCTGAAGACACTGGAAGAACCGGTGGGCGAGGTGCGTTTTGTGCTGGCCACCGAAGCTGCGCACCAGTTGCTGCCCACCATTCGCAGCCGCTGTCAGGGCCATGCCATGATCTGGCCAGCGCCCGACGACGCTTTGAACTGGCTCCAGGCGCAAGTCAGCGCCCTGGGCAAACCCGGCACGGACGCGGCCACACGCGAACAAGCTGAGGTGTGGTTGCAAGCCGCTGGCGGGCGCCCCACCGACGCACTCGACTGGGCGCGCGGTGGCTTGAACGCGCAGGTCTGGACCCAACTGCCACAAGCCCTGGCCCGGGGCGATTGGAGCCTGTTGGCCGACTGGCCCGCAGCCCGCCAATTGGCTGTGCTGCAAAAGCTCTGCCACGATCTGATGGCCACCGCCGCAGGCGCCATGCCCCGGTTTTTCCCGGCCAACACGCTGCCCAAAGCTCCGCGCTGGGCGGTGCTGGCCACTTGGTCGCGCGAACTCATGGGGGCTGCCCGCACGGTGGAACATCCATTCAATACAGGTCTGATGCAGGAAGCCTGGGCCGCTCGTACCCGACAGCTACTCAACCCTGGCGGCGGAGCCATCTGACCAGCTCCACCGCAGGATGGCGCGCATGGGCAGGACCTGAATGCCGCTAAACTCACCGTCCATGAGCACCGCCCCTTCTCCATCGGCCAACGCAGCACGCCCCAGCGTGATCCAGCTTTCCATCAAGGAAAAAGCGGCGCTGTACGCGGCCTACATTCCTTTGTTTGCCGATGGGGGCATTTTCATACCCTCATTGCGGGACTACCGCTTGGGCGACGACGTTTACGTGTTGCTCACGCTGCCCGACGACCCTCAGCGCTACCCGGTGGCGGGTAAAGTGGCCTGGATCACACCCGCGAAGGTATCGGGCTCGCGCACACGTGGCGTGGGCATCCGTTTTCCAGCCGATGAGAAATCGCGGCTGCTGAAAATCAAAATCGAAGAAATCCTGGGCGCCAGCCTGGGTTCCGAGCGCCCTACGCAAACCATCTGAGCGGTCGATGCGCTGCTGTTTGCGACAGGGCTGCGCCCATGGCTGTCGTTGTCGGCTGTTTCATGGTTTTTCACAGCAGGTTTTGTTCGCATGTTCACAGACTCCCATTGCCACCTGAACTTTCCTGAACTGCGGGAACAACTGCCCACCGTCCTGGCCGCCATGGCGCAAGCGCAGGTCAACCGGGCCCTGTGCATCTGCACCACGCTGGAAGAGTTTGAGGGCGTGCATGCTTTGGCCCGTGACCACGCCAACCTGTGGTCCACCGTGGGGGTGCATCCCGACAACGAAGGCGTACAGGAGCCCACCCTGCACGATCTGATCACCCGGTCCGAGCGACCCAAAGTGATCGGCATTGGCGAAACCGGGTTGGATTACTACCGACTCAACGGCCGCAGCGTGGGCGACATGGCTTGGCAACGCGAACGGTTTCGCACCCACATCCGTGCAGGGCGTATCACCGATTTGCCGCTCATCATCCATACGCGCAGCGCGTCCGTCGACACCCTGGCTATCCTGCGAGAAGAGGGCGGCTTTGTCGAGGCAGTCGATCCCCATGTCCGTCAAGCCCGATCACGCGGGGTGTTTCATTGCTTTACCGAAACCGAAGCTGTGGCCCGTGCAGCGCTGGATATGGATTTTTTCATCTCCTTTTCCGGCATTCTCACGTTTCGCAATGCAGCCGATCTGCGCGAAGTGGTTCGCTTCGTACCCATGGACCGCATCCTGATTGAGACCGACAGTCCCTACCTTGCCCCGGTTCCCTACCGCGGCAAAACCAATTCGCCAGCCTACGTTCCTCATGTGGCCCGGCAAATTGCCGAACTCAAAGGGATATCCCTTGAGGCGGTTGCTGAAGCCACCAGTCGCAACTTTGACGTTTTGTTTACCCGTGTGGCAGGTTGATCAAGTGAGTATGAGAAATGACATGAACACAAGCGTTAAAAAAAATGTCAAGAACCTTGTTTTTGCCGGGTTGTTGCTGGCTTCTTGTCATGCATTTGCGGGCTCTTTCGACGACTATTTCAGAGCCGTGCGACAAAACGACGAGTCCAAAGTGATTGCCCTCACCCTGCGTGGTTTCGACCTGAACACACGCAATGAAAAAAACGAACACGCGCTGCTGCTGGCCTTGCGCGAGGGTTCACTCAAAGTCGCCGATTTTCTGCTTGCGCAAAACAGCGTAGACGTGGAAGCCCACAACTCGCAAGGGGAAAGTCCGCTGATGATTGCAGCACTGAAAGGCCAGCTCGTCCAGGCGCAACGCCTGATAGAGCGGCGCGCCGAGGTCAACAAACCCGGCTGGACACCGCTGCACTACGCAGCTTCAAACGAAGCGCCTACCAGCGTGGCCATGGTGCGGCTGCTTCTGGAACACCACGCATACATTGATGCCGAGTCGCCCAACCGAACCACCCCCCTGATGATGGCTGCGCACTATGGCAGCCCAGCTGTGGTCAAGCTGTTGCTGGAAGAGGGCGCGGACAGCTCGGTCAAGAACGAAAAAGGCCTGACCGCTGTTGACTTCGCCAACCGTGCTGGCCGCAAAGAGGCCGCCAGCATCATTGCCGCCTTCGTTCGAAGTCAGCAACCTGCGGGTCGTTGGTAAACCATCCACAAGAAGGCATGGCCCATCTCGCCAGGAACCACGCCCACCGCTGTCGCACCACAAATAGGTGTAACCCACATAAGTGCGATGGTCAGCGCACCACAAAATCGCTTCATATCCACAAAATGAGGAGATGTCGTGAAGCTGGCAAGTCAAAGAGATTTTTTTTCTGGGGTGTTGTTTACTGCGGTCGGCATAGCCTTCGCAGTAGGCGCAACCAATTTCACAGTGGGCGACGCAGCCCGCATGGGTCCTGGTTATTTCCCGTTGATGCTGGGCGTCTTGCTTGCCCTTTTGGGTTCGGCCATCACCGCCAAGTCGTTTGCGACGGGTTTACCCTGCGGTGACAAAGTGGGGCACATCGCTTGGCGACCTCTCGGCTTCATCCTCGGTGCAAACATTGCCTTTGGCGCCTTGCTGGTGGGACTTCCATCCATCGGCTTCCCCTCCATGGGCCTTATTGTGGCGATTTATGCCCTGGTGATCATCTCCAGCATGGCCCGCCAAGGCTTCAGTATCAAGGAAACCCTCGTTCTCGCAACGCTCCTGTCTGTTGGCAGCTTCATCGGGTTTGTGTACCTCTTGAAATTACCGCTCCCGGTTTGGCCAGCCTTTTTCAGCAACTGACCCGGGGCCAGCAAAATGGAACTCATCGACAATCTTGCGCTCGGTTTTGGCGTTGCTTTCACGTTTCAAAACCTGATCTATGCCTTCATAGGATGCCTACTGGGCACGCTGATCGGCGTCTTGCCGGGCATCGGCCCACTGGCCACCATCGCCATGCTGCTGCCAGCCACCTACGGTCTTCCCCCGGTGGCTGCACTCATCATGTTGGCTGGCATTTACTACGGCGCCCAGTACGGCGGATCGACCACAGCCATTCTGGTCAACCTCCCGGGTGAAACGTCTTCGGTCGTCACGGTCATTGACGGTTACCAGATGGCGCGCAAGGGCAGGGCAGGTCCTGCGCTTGCTGCCGCTGGTCTCGGTTCCTTCTTCGCGGGCTGTGTAGGCACCTTGGTTCTGGCCGCCTTTGCTCCGCCATTGACCGAAGTGGCACTGAGTTTTGGTCCTGCAGAGTATTTTGCACTCATGGTCGTGGGCTTGATTGGCGCGGTGGTCATGGCCTCTGGCTCGCTGCTCAAAGCGCTGGCCATGATTCTGCTCGGTCTGCTCATGGGGCTTGTCGGCACCGACGTGAATTCTGGCGTCGCCCGGTTCAGCTTTGACATTCCTGAACTTACCGACGGTATCAGCTTCTTGGCCATCGCCATGGGCCTGTTCGGCTACGGTGAAATCATCAACAACCTGTCACAGCCCGAGGAAAAGCGCGATGTGTTCACCGGCAAGGTCACAGGGATCATGCCCACAGCCGAAGACTTCAGAAACATGGTTCCGGCCGTTTTGCGCGGTACAGCATTGGGCTCGGTGCTGGGCATCTTGCCTGGCGGCGGTGCCGTGTTGTCGTCGTTCACGGCATACACCATTGAGAAGAAAACCAAGCTGCGCCCCGGTGAAGTCCCGTTTGGCCAAGGCAATATCCGTGGAGTGGCATCACCAGAGGCGGCCAACAACGCAGGTTCACAAACGTCTTTTATTCCACTGCTTACGCTGGGCATCCCACCCAATGCGGTGATGGCATTGATGGTCGGCGCCATGACCATCCACAACATTCAGCCTGGACCCCAGGTCATGACCAGCAACCCCGAGCTCTTCTGGGGTTTGATCGCATCGATGTGGATCGGCAACCTGATGCTCGTTATCCTGAACCTGCCGCTGATTGGCTTGTGGATCAAGTTGCTCACCGTGCCATACCGTTGGTTGTTTCCGGCCATCGTGCTGTTTTGTGCCATCGGGGTGTATTCGACCAACAACAACAGCTTTGACATATGGGTCGTCGCCTTGTTCGGTCTGATTGGTTACCTCTTCATCAAACTTGGATGCGAGCCTGCACCGTTGCTGCTTGGACTGATTCTGGGGCCCATGATGGAAGAGTACCTTCGTCGCGCACTTCTGATTTCACGCGGCGACTGGTCTGTGTTTGTTACCCGTCCCATCTCAGCCTCGTTGTTGGCGGTAGCCGTTGTGCTGCTTATCCTGGTGCTGATGCCATCTATTAAAAAGAAACGCGAAGAAGCGTTTGTGGAAGACTGATCCGACAGGTTTCAGCACAAACCCCGCCGCGGCGGGGTTTGCTTTTTGGTGTGCCCAAAGTCACGCTGCGTATGGATCGGCGTGAGCATTGACGACCGACGGCACTGTCGCCACGAGAAGTCAGCAAAGGCCACAGGACAGCGGTAGACGGCCATGATCGTGGGTTTCGGTGTCATTTGGATATTCCACGATGTATATTATGTATAGTTAATTTTGCGAAACCAGACAGGTCTGAATATTGCTGAGACATGTGAGTCGACAGCATGGCATGCGGGGAAACACCAGCATGGTGCATACCGAGAATTGGTCTGCCCCAGCCTACAATTAAGCGCCTTGCCGATGACCAATTTGGCAAACCACTATTTGAATAAATCTTTAAGGACTTCCATGAAGAACCTGTTTTTATCTCTGAGTCTGATCGGTGCCGTTGCTTTGGTAGGTTGTGGAAAAACCGAGGCTCCAGCACCTGCCGCTCCCGCACCGGAAGCTGCATCCGCTCCGACAGCAGCACCAGTGCCAGCAGAACTGCCCGAATTGAAAGTCGCCATCGATCCCACCTACGAGCCCTTCACGTTCAAAACCTCAGACGGCAAGCCCACCGGTTTTGATGTGGACATCGCGGAAGCACTGTGCAACGAAATCAAGCGCAAATGCGTCTACGTTGAACAGGTTTGGGACAGCATGATCCCTGGCCTGCAAGCTAAAAAGTACGATGTGATCATCAGTTCCATGTCGATTACAGACGATCGCAAGAAGGTGGTCGACTTCACCGATAAATACTACAACACGCCCAGCCGCATTGTTGTCAAAAGCGAAACCGCCTTTACCGACCTGAACTCGCTAAAGGGTAAAAAAATTGGTGTTCTGAAAGGCTCTACCCAGGAAAAATACGCCATGGGTGACCTGAAACCAGTGGGTGTGAAATTAGTTCCTTACGAAGCACAAGATCAGGTCTATCTCGACATCAAATCGGGCCGCCTTGACGGTACGGTGGCCGACTCGGTGGAGGTTACAGGTGGCTTTCTGAGCAAGCCAGAAGGTCAAGGTTACGGCTTCGTTGGGCCTGTACTCAACGATGTGAAGTACTACGGTTACGGCGTCGGCATTGCACTGCGTCAGGGTGAAACGGGCCTGCGTGACGAGTTGAACGCGGCCATCAAGGCGATCCGCGCCAATGGTGTGTACGAGACGGTCAGCAAGAAGTACTTCGACTTCGACGTGTACGGCGAATAAAGTTTGACCGGCTATTACGCGTCCATCCTTCAAGGCGCCCTCCTCACGGTGGGCGTCTCGTTGGCCGCGCTGGTGGTGGCTGTCTTGCTCGGCTTGGTTGGCGCGGCAGCCAAACTCTCAGGCCGGCCCGTGCTGGTGTCACTGGCAACCCTTTACACAACTTTGGTGCGTGGGGTGCCTGAGTTGGTGCTGATGCTGCTGATTTTTTACGGCGGTACCATCGGCCTAAACCATCTGCTTGAAGCCTTGGGCAGTCAGGCCACGGCCGATATCAATCCTTTTGTGGCTGGCGTGCTCACCATTGGGTTCATCTACGGCGCATACATGACCGAAACCTTTCGAGGGGCCATTTTGTCTATACCGAAAGGGCAAATGGAAGCTGCATGGGCTTTTGGCATGGGCCGAGTTCGTACGTTTGTCCGTATCACGGCCCCCCAGATGGTGCGCTATGCCCTGCCCGGCTTCACCAACAACTGGCTGGTGCTGATCAAGGCAACTGCCCTCATCAGTCTTATTGGCTTGCAGGAAATGACCTATCTCGCCAAACAAGCCAGTTCAGCCACGAGAGAGCCGTTCACCTTTTTCCTGTTTGCCGCAGGTTTGTTTCTGATTTACACATCGGTGTCCTTGTGGGCGCTGCGCAAGCTGGAGCGCCGCTTCAGCATGGGCGTTAAGCGCGGGCGGGTCTGAGGTGGTGTGCTCATGAAATGGCAAGTCATCTTTGAGCCCGACACCTTGGCTCTCTATGGCGAAGGTGTCGTGACCACCCTTACCCTGCTGCTGTCTTCGCTGGGTGTGGGTGCTGTGCTGGCGGTATTTTTTGCACTCGCACTCACCAGTTCCATAGCGCCACTGCGGGCTTTGGTAGGCGTCTACACCTACGTGATTCGGGGCACCCCGCTGTTGATTCAGGTTTATTTGATCTATTACGGCCTGGCGCAACTGGAGTGGATTCAGTCTCGCTGGGACGACGTGTGGCCTTGGACGCACTTTAAGGAACCCTTTTTCTGTGCCTTGCTGGCATTCAGCCTCAACACCGCCGGCTATACCGCTGAAATGCTGGCGGGGGCCATCCGCGAAACTGCGGCCGGTGAAATCGAAGCTGCGCAAGCCATGGGTATGAGCCGCGTCCAGGCGATGCGTCGCATTGTGTTGCCCAGCGCTTTGCGCCGCACCTTGCCGGCCTACAGCAACGAGGTGGTCATGATGTTGCACAGCACCAGCTTGGCCAGCACCGTGCCCGCCATGCTGGACGTGACCGCAGCCGCCAGCCGCATCTACTCTGATTTTTACCTGCCTTTTGAAGCGTACTTGTTTGCTGCGGCCATTTACCTTTGCATCACCTTCAGCCTGGTCGGCCTGTTCAAATTGGCCGAACGGCGTTTCCTGGCCCACTTGGCACCGCGCAGACACTGACGTGGTTGACCTTCACCAGTTGTCCCACCTTCCATGCAGCGTACCGAACACCCTTTGTTGAGTCCGAGTCTGGGCAGTCAGAAGACGCTCGTGAGTTTTCAGTTTGGACACTCCAGCGCAAGGCCCAAGGTGTACCTGCAGGCCAGCCTGCACGCCGAAGAGTTGCCCGGTATGCTAGCGGCGCACCACCTGAGAGCGCTCTTGGAGGCTGCAGAGCGCGATGGTCGGCTGGTTGGTCAGGTGGTGCTTGTGCCGGCAGCCAACCCGATTGGTTTGGCTCAGCGGTTGGACCACAAGGCCATGGGACGGTTTGATCTGGACACCGCGCAAAACTTCAACCGTCATTACCCTGATCTCGCGCTGGCGGTATGGGACCGCGTGAAAACCCGGCTGGGTGCCGATGCCCAAACCAATGTCACCACCGTTCGCGAGTGTGTGGGTGCTTGGTTGCAAGCATGGCAACCCCTGACCGAGCTGGACAGTTTGCGCCGTCAGTTGTTGCTGTTGTCACACGATGCCGATGTGGTGATCGACTTGCACTGCGACTGGGAAGCCGCCCTGCACCTTTACAGCGAAGAAGCCTGCTGGCCGCCCTTGGAGCCGCTGGCGCGCTTGCTCGGTTGCAGGGCCGTTTTGCTGGCCAAAGAGTCGGGAGGTGGACCTTTTGACGAACGGCTCTCCGGCCTTTGGTGGCAACTCGCCGACCAGCTCAAAGCCGCCGGGATCGGTGTACCTCTGCCACAAGGCTGCGCCAGCACCACGGTCGAACTCCGCGGAGAGTCTGACGTGAGCCACCGACACGCCACGCAGGACGCGGCCGCCTTATTGGCCTATCTTGAACACTTGGGCGTGGCTCAGGTTGCGGCACCACACGAACTCCCTGCCCTGCCCTGCGTCCCAACGCCTTTGGCCGGTTCACAAACCTTGCGTTCACCCGTTCCAGGTGTGTTGGTTTTCCTGGTGCAACCGGGTCAGGTGCTGGCCATGGGCGATGCGGTCGCCGAGGTGATTGACCCAACGGCTGCTGGCCAATCGCGCGTGCACACGGTGCATGCGGACGTCGCCGGCGTGCTCTACGCCAGGGTCAAAGAGCGCTATATCGTTGCCGGTGGCGAGGTAGGCAAAATCGCTGGCAGCACGCCTTTCCGATCCGGTGACCTGCTAGGCGCCTAGCGCCGTAACCGGTACATCTTCCAACAATGAACCGCCCTTTATGAACGCTGACGACACTGCGACCACACCCACCTCCAGCCCTCTGCTGGCGGTAGAGAATATTCACAAGCGGTTTGGATCCAACGAAGTGCTCAAAGGCGTGTCGCTACAAGCAAGTGCGGGCGACGTGATCAGTCTCATCGGCAGTTCAGGCTCGGGAAAAAGCACTTTGCTGCGTTGCATCAACCTGCTGGAAAAACCCAATACTGGGCGTATTGTCCTGTCCGGAGAAGAGTTGCAACTCAAGGCGGACCGGCACGGTGAGTTGCAGGCTGTCAACGCGGCACAGTTGCAACGCTTGCGCACCAAGCTGGCCATGGTGTTTCAGCATTTCAACTTGTGGGCACACATGACCGTGCTCGAAAACATCATTGAAGCGCCTGTGAATGTACTGGGTATTTCCCGCGATAAGGCGGTAGAAACCGCACGGCGCTATCTGGAGCGGGTGGGTCTGAACGGCGTGGAAGACCGGTATCCTGCCCACATGAGCGGTGGTCAACAACAGCGTGTGGCCATTGCACGTGCACTGGCAGTGGAGCCGGCGGTCATGCTGTTTGACGAACCCACCAGCGCACTCGACCCCGAGTTGGTTGGAGAGGTCTTGCGTGTGATGAAGCTGCTGGCCGAAGAAGGCCGAACCATGCTGGTGGTAACACACGAAATGGGTTTTGCGCGCGAGGTGTCTTCACACCTTATCTTCTTACATCAGGGAAAAATCGAAGAACAGGGTGTACCGGCCGAGGTGTTGGCGCGCCCGAAAAGCGAGCGTCTGGCGCAGTTTCTGTCGGGCAATCTCAAATAATCGAACGATCCGCGGCTTCACACCTGCACAGTACGATCGCCAAAAGCGAGTCGATCGTCGACCAACCTGAAACTGACGGTGGGCGTATTGAAGTCCGAGAATGGCGCACCCATAGCAATTTCACCACGGCTGTGCAACAGGCATTCCTGACGTCTGAGCGCAACGGTATTTTCGTGTCCTTCGAACCGCACCCAAGTGCCATAGCTGCTGGTGTCTTTCAGTACGTAATTGCCCGAGCAGCTGTCGATCCTCGCATGCAAGCGCGAGACGCGGGGATCGTTGACCACAAAATCGGCTTCGGGTACACGCCCAATTCTCAACGGAAAATCCGTCAGTTTGAAGGCGCAGGAAGCACCCAAGTGCTTCAGTTCAAGGCCGACAAAAGTCGACTCGGAGGTCATGTCCAGTTGAAACAGATCGGAGGGCAGCGTCAGAAACTCAGACAACATCTCAGGCTGCCACTCGATTCTGAAAACGTCACAGGGCTCGACCCTTCCCTTGATCTGCATAGGTCCCAGGAGGCGGCTGCGCACGCCATGGCGAACACCCAGATCGCGAACCACCTGACCCGTCACCAAGATCTGCTCAGGACCAGCCAAATCACTCAGACGTGAAGCCACGTTCACCGAATCACCAAAACAGTCTCCATCGAACTGCAGAACCTGGCCCCGAGCCATACCGATCTGCATTAAAAGCTTAGCGTGGTGGGGCCAATGCGCTGTACGCTGCGAGTGCTCTTGCTGAATCCGGATAATGGTTTCTACCGCCTGTAGGTTGCTGCTGAAGGACAGCAGAACACCATCGCCCAGCATCTTGACCACGTCGCCACCGTTCTCAAGACCAACAGATCCGATCCAATGGGTCAACTTCATGATTGCTTTCGCAGCACGGTCATCGCCCAATGTTTCAAACACAGAGACGCTACCGGTCAAATCGATGAATGCGACAGTCAGCTCAGCCATATTTCAGAAGTCATTCGGCTGAATTACAACACATTGTTACGAATCGATCGAGCCTCTTACAGAAGGGTTTCTTGTGTGCAGGATGCGCCGTTTGCGCCTTGAGAACAACCGTTGGGCAGATCTCAGGTCAGTCCAGAGCATTCAGATCGGCAGGTATACGGACGAATGGCTGAGAGGCTGAGCTCGGACACCGCGCAGAGTGGATGCTGCCAGCGCAGACTGTCCCACCGTCCACGAGGTGGCAAAAGTGCAAGATTCCAGCGTTGCTTTTCGTTGGACACAGGTATTCACGGTTGCACACACCGGCTTAATGGCGTACCCTAACAACATAAGCATAAAGTCGTTGAGGTTATTTACATGCGCTGGTTCAAACCGGGTATACGAAACAGTATTTCGGCCCTTTTGGGGTCCGAGGTCCGTAAAAATTCACCAGAAGCACTAGAGCCGGTGAGAAAAGCCATGCTGGCAGCGCTGGGTGAAGATGGCGCGTTGATCAATCCGCAACTCACACGTCGCTTGAACTACTTGGCCGATGCACATGCACTCTGGTTTGCTCGATCAGAAATGATGTCGGTGCTTAGCCAACTGCATGGCGAAGCCAAAGCTGTCGACACCGTGCAAAACCTTTCACCGGTTTTTCGAGGGCTGGTACCCAACAGCCTGATTGAGTCCTGCCGCTTGCGTCGCTAGGAACCGATCGGACTTGGACACCTCCGGCTGCAAATCGACCGCTGCAGTGGCAATATCACCCCCAATACAACAGGGCATCGCGCCCTTGCACCATCAGTTCTACCTGATGACCTACGGGTAGCAACACTTTGGTGGGTACATGTCCAAAAGGAAGGCCTGTGAATACGGGTGTGCATGTTTGTGAGCGCAACCATTTCACGACCGTCTGCAGTTTGAACCCCCGGTCGTGTGGGCTTGGCTGGTAACGGTTGAATGAACCGAGCAGCACCGCTTTTTGTTGATCCACAATACCGGCGTGCAACAACTGGGTGAGTTGCCGCTCAATCCGATAAGGGTGCTCGTTCACATCTTCGAGAAACAAGATGCCGCCTTTGATGGCGGGCAAATACGGGGTCCCTACCAGCGAGCACAGTACCGTCAGGTTGCCTCCCCACAGGGTGGCTTTGCTTACCCGCAGTTCGTGCGACTCGTTATCGGCGATCTTGTTCTTTTGCTGTAGCAGCGCGGCCAAGGCGGGCAAGTCACCCGCAGGCAAGCGCCAGCCAGAGCCTTCGCCGTGGCCACAGATCAGATCGTCAAAGCAGGCTTCCATGATCTCGTCTGGCCCCCCCTCGGCGCCAAAATCTTCACCCAAAGCGGGTCCTGCCCAGGTGACAGCACCGGTTTTGGCATGCACAGCACATTGAAATGCCGTGAAGTCGCTGAGGCCGACAAATTGGGTGCCGCGTTCGATGGCCTTGGCCAGTGACTTGTAGGGCAGGTCCCCCAAGATGCGGGTGAGACCGTATCCTCCGCGTGAGATCAGTGCCACATCAGCGCCGCTGGCCGCAGCACGGCCAATGGCAGCCAGGCGGGTTTCGTCATCGCCTGCGAAACGCAGATGGCTGCACAGGGCCGCCTCGTCAATCTCTACATCGTGCCCCAACACCTTGAGGCGGGCCACACCCCGGCGAAATGCGGCTTTGTCGCGCACGGCGCTGGAAGGGGAATAAATGTAGATATGGCTCATGGGGTGTGGCGGCTGGCAAAGAGGGGCATTATCCTGGAAAGGTCAGCAGGACGAATGCGAGCCCAGCGTCACGGCTAGGCGCCTGCGCGACAAAACCCCCTCTTTTGCCGTACGGGCAGCCTAGAAGTGTGCGCAGGCCATCTGGGCGAAGGCTTCGCTGTGTTCTGGCACAAAATGACCTGCTTGGGGCAGCAGCACAGGCTCTGGGGCATTGCGGATGAGCCGATGCAAGCTGCGCATCACCGGCTCGCCCAGCACCGGGTCTTTTTGGCCAATGACCATGAGGCTTTGGCCCCGCCAGCTGTCTTGCCAAAACGCACGGGCCAGTTGCGAGACGGCGGCGCCATCGTCTTGGGCATGCTCGGGCACCAAAGCCGCAAAGGCGCGCAACGCGGCACGGTGACCTTGGTCGGGAAACGGTGCGTTGTAGGCTGCGCACTCCCCGTCGCTCAGGCGCGGGTTGCTGCGCGCGAACAGGCGGGCGATGTCAAAGGCAGGCTTTTCAGCGCACATCTTTCGCCAGGCCAAAAAGCCGGGCGACAAGGGTGTATCTCCTGTGGCCAGCATGGTGTTCATCACGAGCAAACCCCGGTAGCGCTGTGGTGCGGCCATGGGCAGCGTCAATCCCAGCAAACCTCCCCAGTCTTGCACCACCAGCACCACATTGCGAAGGTCCAGCCGTTCGATCAATTCCAACAACACCTGGCGATGCCAAAGGAAAGTGTGGGCCGCTTCCTTTTTGGGTTTGTCGCTTTTGCCAAAGCCAATCAGATCGGGTGCGACCACCCGACCGCCTGCCGCCGTGAAAACGGGAATCATCTTGCGGTACAGGTAACTCCAAGCGGGGTTGCCATGCAGGCAAAGCCAGGTCCGGGGTGCGTCGCTGGTTGGAGTCGAAGGCTTTTCGTCTAGGTAATGCAGGCGCAATCCGTTGAGCGATGGGAGATCGTTGATGTAATTTGGCGCCCACGGGTAGCCGGGCAGATGGTCAAACCTTGCCTGGGGTGTGCGCAGAGCGTCTTCGCGCAGTGGGTGCGCATTGCGGCGGTGTTCATCGCGCCGCTGACGGAAAAAATCGGCCAGCAGGCGTGAGCAGTCTGCGGCCAACACACCGCCCTGCACCGCTGTGTGGTGGTTCAGACGGGCCTCTTCGAACAGGTTCAGTACCGAGCCAGCCGCGCCGGTTTTCGGGTCGGTTGCGCCAAACACCACCCGTTTGAAACGGGCATGCAACAAGGCGCCGCTGCACATGGCGCAAGGCTCTAGGGTTACAAACAGTTCGCAGTCGTCCAGTCGGTAGTTGTCAAGAACGCGGGCTGCTGCGCGCAAGGCCTCGATTTCGGCATGCGCCGTGGGGTCGCATCCAGCAATGGGCGCATTGCGACCCGCTGCAATCACACGGTCTTGGTGCACGACGACGGCACCCACAGGCACTTCGCCGTGGGCTGCCGCCTCGCGCGCCTGGGCCAACGCCAGGCGCATGAAATGTGCATCGCGGCTTGTTCCGCTGCCGTTGTCGTTCTCGATTTCAGTTGCCATGGCTCATCCCATTGAACCCAGCCGCCTGTTGGCCCTGGCAAGGACACTGGGTCTATCTTGGTTCAGGCGGCGGGTTGCGGTTCGCGCTTCACGCGAAACCACGCAGCATACATGGCGGGCAGCGCCAGCAGCGTGAGCACCGTGGCCACGATCAGGCCACCCATGATGGCCACGGCCATCGGGCCCCAGAACACGCTGCGCGAGAGCGGGATCATGGCCAGCACGGCGGCTGCGGCGGTCAGCACGATCGGGCGCATGCGGCGCACGGCGGCCTCCACAATGGCGTCCCAGGCGGGCACACCGCGGTTGCGGTCTTGCTCGATCTGGTCGATCAGGATCACCGAATTGCGCTGGATCATGCCCATGAGCGCAATCACGCCGAGCAACGCCACGAAACCGAACGGGCGGTTCAGCAACAGCAGCGCCCCGGCCACGCCCGCCATGCCCAGCGGACCGGTGATGAACACCAGCAGTGAGCGGCTGAAGCTTTGCAACTGCAGCATGAGCAGCGTGAAGGTGATGAACAGCATGATGGGAATGCCCGCCGCAATGGACGACGATCCCTTGCTGCTTTCTTCCACCGCGCCAGCCACTTGCACCCGGTAAGCGCTCAAGCCGCGTTGCGCCCAGCCGTTTTCAATGGCTTTGAGCGCTGGCAACAGCTCGGCGGTGACGGTGGCGCCTTGCAAGCCCTCAACCACGTCGCCCTGCACGGTGATGGCGTAGTCGCGGTTTTCGCGCCACATCACGCCGGGCTCCCAGTCGAACACCGGGCGCGCAATCTGCAACAGCGGAATGCTCTGGCCACCGGCGGTGGGCAGGTAGGCGTTGGCCAGGCTGGAAATGGCGTCGCGCTCATTGAGCGGCTGGCGCAGCACGATGTCGATCAGCTTGTCGCCGTCGCGGTACTGGCCCACGGTGCTGCCACTGAGCAAGGTGCGCCCGGCCTGCGCGATGGACTGGCTGCTCACGCCCAGGGCGCGCGCCTTGGCCTGGTCCACGGCCAGACGCAGCACCTTCACCGACTCGTTCCAGTTGTCGTTCACGCCGCGCATGTTGGGGCTGGCGCGCACGGCGGCTTTCACCTCGTCGGCCAGGGTGCGCAGCACGGCCGGGTCGGTGCCGACCACGCGGAACTGCACCGGGTACGGCACCGGCGGGCCGTTGGGCAGCAGCTTCACG
>Ga0209066_10003334_pt1 | contig 18450 bp, 14 predicted proteins | sample All_14_2_FD_187198 | JGI IMG/M metagenome (GOLD analysis project Ga0209066, IMG submission 187198) | Freshwater microbial communities in response to fracking from Pennsylvania, USA - Allegheny Zone_MetaG_DW_15 (SPAdes) (version 2) ... | reverse complement strand
ATGGGGATGCCGCCTTCTTGCAGGATGCGGATCTTGTTGGCATCCACATCCAGGCACAGCACGTCGTTACCCATTTCGGCCAGGCAGGCGCCTGTGACCAGACCGACATAGCCGGTACCAACAACTGAAACTTTCATGGCAATTTATTCTGAGTTCGCGCAGGCATCCATTGTCGCGGAATCAAGCGCTCGGGCTGGGAAAAGGTGCAGCAAAGCGTAGACAATACCACCCACTGCCGGACCGCCCCATGACACCGCCGACCACGCCACCCCTGTCGATCCTGATGTACCACCAGGTGGGGGTCTTTGCTCGGCCGGATGCGCACCGGGCGGCCTACTGCCACATCCGGCGTTTTCGGGACCAGTTGGCGTATTTCAAGCGCTTTGGTTACCACGTGATATCACTGGCCCAGGCCCATGACGCCCTGTTCAAAGGCCAGCCCTTGCAGCCCCGATCCGTCGTGCTCACTTTTGACGATGGCTACGAGAACTTCCGCGAACACGCCTGGCCGGCCCTGCAGGAGCACGGCTACCCGGCCACGGTGTTCCTGGTGAGCAACCTGCTGGGCAAAACCGCCCAGTGGCTGACCAACGATCACCCCCAGCCCGCGCTGATGAGTGCCCAGACGGTGCGCCAGCTCAGCCGCGAGGGCGTGAACTTTGGCTCCCACGCGGTCAGCCACCAGCGCCTGAGCACCTTGTCTGACGCACAGATCCGCGCGGAAGTCTTTGACAGCAAAGCCCAGCTGGAAGACGTGCTGGGCCAGGCGGTGCCTGACTTTTGCTACCCCTACGGGGACTACAACACACTGGCACGCGACCTGGTGCAGGAGGCGGGATACCGCACCGGCCTGACCTGCATCCGCGGCGCGGCCAACACGGCCGACAACGCCTTCGAGATCCCGCGCAAGGCCATTTCCTACGGGGACAACCTCATCGGCGTGGCCTGGAAACTACATTTCAAGCACGCACGCAAGGGCTGACACCGGATGCGCATCCTCCATGTGCTGCACAGCCCAGGCTACGGCGGCGCTGAAAACCATGCCCTGGTGCTGATGCGCGCCCAGCAAGCCGCAGGACACAAGGTGATGTTCGCCGGCCTGGCCGACTGCTGGCTGGCCCGCCAGTGCGCCCAGCACGGCATCGCCACGCAAAGCCTGCGCATGGCGGGCTTGTTCGATCTGGTCTCGCACCTCCGGCTGCGCCGCCTGGTGCGTGAGTGGGCTCCCGACATCGTCCACGGCCACCTGGTGCGAGGCTCGTCCTACGCCGGGTGGGCCGCACAAGCCCGGGCCGGGACCACGGCCATCAGCACGGCCCACGCCACCACCGCCCACAAGCACATGGGGCGATGCCGCCACATCATCGCAGTCTCCGGTGCCGTCCAGGCCAGCCTGCTGGCGCACGGCCACCCGGCCAGCCAGGTCAGCGTGGTCTACAACGGCATGCCTGACGCGCCCCCGTCCGACCGGCAGGCCATTCGTCAAAAGCTGGGCATCGCCGACGATGTGTTTGCCATCGTCAACGTGGGCCGCTTTGTGCGAGACAAAGGCCAGGACCTGGCCGTGCAAGCCCTGCAAGGCCTGCCAGCGCAGGCCCACCTGTACCTGATCGGCGACCCGGACACCGACTTTGGCCGCCAGGTCCGTCTGCTGGCGGGCGACTCCCCCCGCGTGCATTTTTTGGGCTACCGCGCCGACGTCCCCCAGTTGCTGGCGGGGTTTGACTGTTATGCCTCCACCTCCCGGCGCGAAGCGCTGGGTCTCTCCCTGGTCGAAGGGGCCGCGGCCGCCCTGCCCACCGTGGCCACGGCCGTGGGCGGCGTGCCTGAAGTCGTGCTGGACGGGCAAACCGGCTGGCTGGTGCCCAGCGAAGACACCCAGGCGCTGGGACAGGCCCTGCAGCGCGTGATGGACCACCCCGAGCAAGCCCACGCCATGGGTCAGGCCGCACGGCAACACTACCTGAACACTTTCACGGTCGACGGCATGCTGGCGCGTACCCTGCGTGTCTACCAGCAGGCCCGCCTGCGCATCCTGATCATCCGCCTGTCGGCCCTGGGCGACGTGGTCATGGCGTCCGGCCTGATCCCCGCCATCCGATCGCAACACCCGGACGCCCACCTGGCCTGGCTGACCGAGGCCCCCGCAGCCCCCCTGCTCAAGCACAACCCGCGGCTGGACGAGGTCATCATCTGGCCCAAGGAGCCCTGGAAAAAGCTCTTCAAGCAAAAGCAGTGGTCGGCCCTGTGGCAACAGATCCGGCAGTTCAAGCAGGGCCTGAAAGACCGCCGCTTTGACCTGGTGCTGGACGCCCAAGGCCTGCTCAAAAGCGGCGTGTGCGCCTGGATGACCGACGCCCCCCAGCGCATCGGCCTGCAGTCGCGAGAAGGCAGCCAGTGGCTGGTCACCCAGCGCATTGCCCCCCAACCTGGACAGGACACTCGCATGGGCAGCGAGTACCGGTTCCTGGCCCGCCACCTGGGTGCCGCGGATTCGCAGTTTGTGCCAGACCTGGCCATTGGCGAGCTGGCGCGTCAGCGTGCCGCGCAAGCCCTGCAAGGCGCTGGCCTCATGCCAGGCGCCCCCTATGCCGCCCTGGCCCCGTTCACCACCCGGCCCCAGAAACACTGGGTAGAGGCCCACTGGGTCCAACTGGCCCAGGCCCTGATCGCGCAAGGCTTGACGCCGGTGTACCTGGGCGGCCCTGACGATGCCGAGGCCGCTCAGCGCATGGCCGCCCGGACACCGGGCGCCATCGCCATGGCGGGCCCCCTCAAGCTGGACGAGAGCGCCGCCGTGGTGGCGCAATGCCGGATCCTGATCGGCGTGGACACCGGCCTGACCCACATGGGCAGCGCCTTGCGGCGCCCCACCATTGCGCTGTTTGGCTCCACGCGGCCCTATGCCGACAGCGGCAGCCCCGACACCCGCATCCTGTACGACGCCCTGCCCTGCTCCCCCTGCCGCCGCCACCCCACCTGCGGCGGCCGGTTTGAATGCATGAGCGGCCTGACCGTGGACCGGGTGCTGCAACAGATCCCGGCCCTGATCGGAGTGCAGCACGCATGAAAATCCTGCACGTCGAAGCTGGCATGCACCTGTACGGCGGCGCCCTGCAGGTGGTGTTTCTGATGCGAGGTCTGAAGGCGCTGGGCGTGGACAACGTCCTGGCTTGCCCCACAGGCAGCGCCATCGGGCAAGCCGGCGCGGCGCATGCCTCCGTGCATGAGATGCCCATGAAGGGCGATGCCGATGTGGGCCTGGTGGGCCGACTGCGCCGACTGATCCGCGAGGTCCGGCCCGATGTCATCCACCTGCACAGCCGCCGAGGGGCCGACCTCTGGGGTGGCGTGGCTGGTCGCCTGGAGGGCATCCCCGTGGTCCTGAGCCGCCGGGTCGACAACCCTGAAAAGCCCTGGATCGTCAACCTCAAGTACCGCCTGTACGACCGTGTGGTCACCATCTCGGACGGGATCCGCCAGGTGCTGAGGGCCGAAGGCGTGCCCGAATCCAAGCTGCGACTGGTGCACAGCGCCGTGGACACCGACCAATACCGCCCCGATCGGTCGCACCTGGGCTGGTTCCGGCAGGAATTCAAGCTGCCTGAGACCGCGCGGGTCATCGGCATGGTGGCGCAGTTCATCCCGCGCAAGGGACACCAGACCTTGCTGGAGGCGCTGCCCCCGGTGCTTGAAAAACACCCCGACACTCAGGTGCTGCTGTTCGGCCAGGGGCCGGAGCTGGCTCGCGTTCGCGCTGCCGTGCAGCAATCGGCTTTGCTGAGCCAGCATGTGCAGTTGCCAGGCTTTCGCAACGACCTGGACAAGATACTGCCCTGCCTGGACCTGCTGGTGCATCCGGCCTACATGGAAGGCCTGGGTGTCTCGCTGCTACAGGCCGCTGCTTGTGGCGTGCCGATCATTGGTGGGCGCGCCGGCGGGATCCCTGAGGTCGTGCGTGATGGGGTCAATGGTCGACTCATGACCCCGGGCGATGCCGTTGAGCTCAGCCACCAGATGCATGAGCTGCTCGGGCAGCCCGACATGCGCAAGCGCATGGGGCTGGCGGGGCTGGCATTGGTCAGGGATGAGTTTTCGATCGAGGCCATGGTCAGGGGCAACTGGCTCAATTACCAATCATTCAAACAGGCTGGACAACCATGACCGTACTCATCACCGGCATTCTGGGACAGGACGGCAGCTACCTTGCAGACTTGGCCTTGCGACAAGGGCATCGCGTGGTGGGCGGCGTGCGGGGCGAACTTCACGCGGATCGACTGTGGCGACTGGCCCACCTGGGGATTGAGCACCAGGTTGAATTCGTTGAGTTCGACCTGATGAACCAGGCCTCGATCGACGACGCCATGCGCACCACCCAGCCAGACCTGGTCTTCAACTTCGCGGCGCAAAGCTCGGTGGGGGATTCGTTCAAGAACCCGATCGCCACCGCCGAGGCAGGAGGCATGGGTGCGCTACGGATCTTCGAGCACGCACGCCATGCCGACAAGCCTGTCCGCGTCTTCCAGGCGTCGTCGTCAGAAATCTTTGGCGACATCACCGATTCGCATCACTCGGAAGACAGCCTCTTCAACCCCAAGACGCCCTACGGCGCCACCAAACTGTTTGCGCATATCATGGCGGAGGCCTACCGCGCCAGCTACGGCACCCACGTCTCCACGGGCATCTTGTTCAACCACGAGAGCCCATTGCGCAGCAGCAACTTTGTCACCAAGAAGATCACACAGAGCATGGTGGCGATCAAGCTTGGCCTGCGAGACTGTTTTGCCCTGGGCAACCTGGAAGCTCGGCGAGACTGGTCTCATGCCAAGGACATCGTGGGAGCGATCTGGCAATTGATGCAACTGGCAACGCCAGAAAACATCGTCCTGGCCAGTGGCCGACTCAACTCCGTGCGCGAGTTCGTGAACCTCACGGCACAAGCACTCGACATGAAGCTGGAATGGCATGGTGAGGGGCTCCAAGAGCGCGGCATCGACCTCAAGACCGGTCAAACCATCGTGAAGATCGACCCCGCCTTCTACCGTCCCTATGACCCGGCACAACCCCTGGCAGACATCAGAAAGGCCAAGAGCCTGGTCAATTGGGCGCCGACCCACAGCCTTGCCGACCTCGTGGCCGAGATGGTCCACTTCGACCTGCAACAAGGCACTCGCAGACCATGACAGACCAGGCCATGCCCATCGTTCCCACTTACTTTGACATCTCGGACATCATCCGTCACGCCCAGGCCCACCACCGCGTCTCCGGCATTCAACGGGTTCAGCTTCGGCTGATCGGACAACTGGTTTCCAAGCATGGCGCTCATCAGATCAAGGGCATTGCGTTCCTCAGCGCCAGTGCAGGCTGGCGGGAAATCGACCTGTCTTTCCTGATCGACGCAATCGAGTTCGAACCTGATCAGATGCTTCTGGCCTGTGGCATTCAGTCCCCGGGCAAGAGACCCCACAAGAGCGACATCAAGAAAAAGCTCAAAGCCTACGAGCACAACAAGTTGCTTCGAGCAGCCCAGAAAGTCTCGCTGTACACACAGGTCTTTCTGATGCCTGGACGCCTGGAGCGCCTGGGCTTCAAGGTCTATCGCTGGAAGTGCAAGTACCCGATCTCGTTCAAGCCCATCGCAGACATTCCCACCCGGTGCACCTACGCCATCCTCGGCTCCAACTGGTCCATCCCTGAGACCGAGGCCCGAGCCAGATCGCACCGAGCCAAGGGCGGCCAGGTCGCACAGATGATCTACGACCTGATCCCGATCACCCACACACAGTTTCATCACCAGGGTTTGATCGACGACTTCACGCAATGGCTTCGCCGAGCCCACGAGTACAGCACCCAGTTCCTGTGTATTTCAGAGAACACGGCCAAGGACCTCAAGCACTTCCTGGGTCACGACGCTGACAAGGTCGACATCCGCGTCACATCGTTGCCTCATGAGTTCGCTGGTTATGCGCGCGACAGCCAGGCCCTGAGCAAGCGGCCAGACATCGCCGCACTGATGGATCAGGATTTTGTGTTGTGCGTCGGGACGCTGGAGATCCGAAAGAATGGCGTTGGCCTCTTGAAGGCCTGGAAGATCGTGACTGAAACGCTGGGCGACCAGGCCCCCACCCTTGTCTTTGCGGGGGGACGAGGATGGAAGCTTGACGCCTTTGACCAGATGCTGGCTGCCACCGGACACCTGAACGGCAAAGTCCAGATCATTGACAGCCCGAGCGATGAGGACCTGGTGGCGCTCTACAGCCACTGCCTCTTCACCATCTATCCCAGCCTGTACGAGGGCTGGGGCCTGCCCGTGGGTGAAGGCGCCTGGTTTGGCAAATACGGTGTGGTCTCGGCCACCTCATCCCTGCCTGAGGTGTGCGGTGACCTCATGGACTACGTGGACCCGGAGAACCCACAAGACATCGCAGAAAAAGCGCTGCGCCCCATTCAGGACCGCGCCTACCTTGCAAGTCGACATGAACAGGTCCGGTCAGCGCCCTTGCGCACCTGGAGCGACACCGCAGACCAGGTGTTCGAATCCCTGCGCTCTAAAATGACCTGATCCCCTTTTCCTCGCGCCATGGCAACACAACCCGATACCCGTCCACGCACGGTGGTCCTTCTGCAATTCAGCGGCATTGGCGATCTGATCTGGCACATCGTCTATTTCAAGGCCATCGCGGCCCAAAGCCAAGGGGGGCGCATCACCGTCGTGGCCCAACCCTCCACGCTGGTCAAGGCCTTTCTGGGCCAGGCCCCGTGGGTCGAACACATCATCGAACACGACCATCGTCCCCGTCGCACCGAAAAACGCCGGGGCCGACATGCGGGTCTGACGGGCATGTGGCGCATGGCCCAGGAATTGAGGGCCGGCAAGTACGACCGCATCGTGCTGTTCTCTGGCCGAATCAGTCGTGGCCTGGTCGCCGCGCTCAGTGGCATCCCCGATCGCCGGGGGTACGGTTACCGCTGGCTGCAACGCATCTTCCTGAACAAAGGCCCCTTCATCCAGGCACATCCGGGTCCCTCGGTCGCAGCCTACCCGGAGGCCTCCGCCTTTGCCGTGGCCCACGGCTTTGCCGACCAGTGGTTGCGCCCCACACTGGAGATCCCTGAAAACCAGATGATCGCCATGCGCGAGCGGTTGAAGGATCTTCCTCGTCCGCTTTATGCCCTGGCCATCGGCACCTCAGAGACGCACAAACAATGGGGTGAGACCAACTATGCAAGGCTGACCGAGGCACTCATGCAAAGCGGTGCCGGCGTGGTCATCCTGGGGGGGCCTGCTGAGCGCGACATTGCCCAGAACATTCTTGCGCAGGTCGATCGCAGCTGCCACCATCACCTGGCCGTGATCACCGATGCCAGCGTGTATGGCAGCGCCGCCATCCTCAAACTGGCCGATGCCTGCGTCGGCAATGACACCGGCATGGTCAACGTGGCAGCGGCCGTCGACACCCGCACCTACGTGCTGATGGGATCGCGTCCTGCACTTGACCATGACCGCGCGCACATGACCATGGTCAACGCACCCTCGCTGCGCGAGTTGCCCGTGGCTCAAGTGGTCGCATTGCTCAAAGGCAGTACAGACTGAATCACGCGATCGATGTCGTGGGCAAATCGATCCTTGTGAAAACGCAGACTGTTGGTCAGCCCCGCGGCAGACAGACGGGATCGAAGCGCAGCATCGCCCACCATGTCATCGAGCCGGGCCGCGATCTCATCCACCGACGACGGATCGTCGATCAAGATCGCAGTGTCACCCACCACTTCCGGAATGGCTGAACTGTTCGTCGTCAAGACCGGGCACCCCAGAGACTGAGCCTCCAGCAACGGGATGCCAAAGCCCTCAGTGATCGAGGGAAAGGCAAAACAAGTGGCCGCGCGCAGCAGGCACAATTTCTCAAGCTCGGTCACACGCCCCAGGTAACGCACAGGGCCAGTCTTTGAATTGCCCGTTGGCGCGCCGCGCTCATCGAAAAAAGACGACAGCAAACCCTCTGACGCCACATAGCCCTCATCCACCGAACCGGCCAACACCAGGGGCAGGTCCCTGGCATGCTGACTGACCCCATGCGCAGCAACGAGTCGGGCCACATTCTTGCGCACCTCAATCGCGCCCACGTAGAACAAGAAGTTTTGTCGACTCAGACCAAACTTTTCCAACACCTCGCGCTGGACATCCTCATCACCGCTCAACTCGATGAGAGATTGCGTGGCGGGCACCGGCTGCAGCACCACATGGACCCGGCCGGCGCACTCGGGGTAGCGCTCAAGGATTTCCTTTCGGGTGTACTCAGAGACGGCAATGATCGCGTCCGAATGCGCCAGACAGGCCTCCAGGCGCCTCTTGAACTTGGCGCGATCCAGGCCATGCACATCAGTGTTCAACACGATCAGATCGTGCACCGTCTGGATCACCTTGACGCCACGGCGCCTGGCCTGAATGGCCAAAGGAGCGGTGGTCAAGGCAACTTTGGCGCCCATGCCGTGGAGAAAATCCACATTGAGGGGCGACGCCAGGGGCTTGCCGCCAGAAAGGCGGCACATGTCATAAAAATCTGGCACGTTCACGAAGTGATCGATCTCAAGTTCACCCTTGGCGGCCAGACGCACGGCCTTGGCGCGCCCGCTCCATTGATGCCTGAGGAACTGCGGCACCACCTGAATGGCTCGCGAGCGCTTCTTGACCGGACGGGTCATCTGCTCGTAGATTTCACGCGCTTCAAGCGCCCCCCCCCTGGGGCGGAGATCCGTCACCAATGCCGCAGAATACCCCGCCTGCTTGACGGCTGCGATCAAGGATTGCGAGAAAAGCGAAATCCCCCGCTGACTGGTTGCCCAGACCTCAGGATTCAGCACAGCGACTTCACAAGCGGATTTCATCAAGTCAACTCGCATACAACCCGGGCACGCCGGCTACTCTGAAACCACCGCAAATCACCACCACCTTCAACTAGAACAACGCATTGCCCACCATTACCGGCTGAAGATCTCGTTGATCTTACGCCGCCATTTTGCGAATCGCCTTGGCCATGCATGGCGTCTCGCCTCAAGTTGACTCTGAGCCGTTCTATGCTCGAGCAACTCAGCACTCAGTGCTGCAGCGAAATGATCAAAATTCCGGACTGGGTTAATTCGGCACAATTCCGGATACTCGATGACGTCGTCAAAACGCCCAATCCTGGGGGCGGACTCGATCACCCGTTCAAGCTCAGGCGCAGGCGCACTGAGGTCAGTTGCATATCGACAAGCAAGGCGAAAGACATCATGCGGCCCCAGGGCGTAGTCCGCATCACGGATGAACTCGCTCATCTGATCCCAGTGGTAGCCTTCGAGGGGATTCCTACCCACCCGAATAGAGTACCTCAGACTGCCAATCAGCGCCTTGGCTGCCAACTGCTCCGCGGATCGAAGAGGCGCATGCTGAAGGGTGACAGTCAAGGTCGGCAACGGCACGGGGAGACCATCAACCAACACACCATGGTTGCCGGCTGGCAATCGCGCCCGCTTGGCCAGATCGTTGCTTACCACCACTTTGTAGAACTGAACCGGCTCCTGCGCTCGCATCCTGAAACGTTCAAACAGCGGAGCGGTAACGGGCTCGTCGCACACGACGATTGGCGCATAAGTAACCCATCGCATTTGCGCCGCACCACCAGGTGGCACCTCCGCAACCAGAACATCAGCCAAACTTCGGTCGCCACAGTAGATGAATTCGTCCGCATCAATTGGAACAATGAAATCGTATTCATCCGTTTGGGCAACAGAGTTCAACAGGCCAGTGGTGATTTCAGCCTGCCGAAGATTCAGCCCCTCATACGTGGTCACCGTCAGCGCGTATCCAGAGGCGACCAACCGGCGAAGAATCTCTGGCGTGGCATCCTTGCTTCCATGATCCACGATGAAGAGGTGGTCCAAGCAACGCATGTTGATCTTCACGAACAACTCAATGATATCGCACTCGTCTTTGACCATCGAGATGCCCGCCACCCGGGGGGGGGTTGCTGTCACCTGGACAGAGGAGCTTGCCATGTTCAACATTTTTTGACAATAAATAAAGCCAAACGGCTTGATCAGCGGACCATTCAGACCAAATTAAACGCCGCCGATGATATCGAACTTCCCCTCCCGAGAACGTCAATATCGACAAATATCTTCGACAGCAAACGGCTTCTTGGGTAACGTCCACTGAAATCGCGTCAATCATCCGCCCGACGCCCCTCCCGATTGCCACCCAGGCAGGCTACAGCGACCCCACGCTTGACGCATGCATGAAGAGGCGAAAGCAGGCCATCAGGCGGAAAGCTCCGATAGAATCGGGCCAATCACAGTGGCTTCCCTGCTGCAATGTGCCCAGACAATCGTCAGCTTTACCGGACACAGATGGCCCTCTTGCCTCAGAAGCGTCGCTCATGACAGCAACACTTTACGCAACCCTCACCTGACTGAAGCTTGCATCAAAATCGGAAAAAGCATGGAGTCCACCCCAAAATACCAAGCGACGATTGATCGCTCAAATAGAAACAATTCTCACACACTCGCGCTTGACTTCATTCAATCAATCAAGCCAGCAGGACTAAAGATTCTGGAGGTGGGATGCTCGACCGGATACTTTGGGTCACATTTGCGACAATTGGGGCACCACGTCACAGGCGTGGAACTCGACCCACAATCAGCCGCATTGGCTCAAGCTGCCCTTGACGAGGTGCACTGCATCTCCATTGAAAAGTTCTACGCCGCAAACTCTGACCGAAGATTCGACGTCATCTGCTTTGGAGACGTACTCGAACATCTGTACGATCCGAAGGATGCCTTGGAGCGTTCGATCAAGCAGTTGGCCCCTGACGGACACATCATCTGCTCAGTCCCCAACATCGGCCACGGCTGCATCAGAGGATCTTTGCTGGAAGGGGAGTGGAATTACTCTGACTTGGGCATCCTGGACCGAACTCATATTCGATTCTTTACCAAAAAGACCCTACTCAAGCTGCTCCAGAGCGTTTCATTGAACGTCGAGAAAATTCAATCGGTCCGCTTGCCCATCCTACAGGCAGGCGACATGTGCGGTATTGAGTTAAAAAAAGAAACCCTCTCGAAGATCCTGGCAATAAGAAACGATGCCACCGTCGATGATTTCCAGTATGTTGTCTCCGCGAAACCGGGGAAAACAGATGCCCAGTTGCCAGCAGAAGTGCTCGCCAGTCAAAATCCGATGAAAATTCTGGTCTTGTGTGACCACCCCCCTTCAACGATGACAAAAATCAGGATCGGCATCCCGATGACAGATTTTGCGGATTCAGCATGCAGGGAGCTGCGCATCAAAGATTTTGGATCAGCAAAAATCCGTGATTTGCTATGGGGAAGTGTCATCGTGGTACAGCGGGGCATGACCAAGAAATCATCACGCCTGATTCAAGACGCCAAGGCACTGGGCAAGCCCATCGTCTATGAAATAGACGACTTGCTCACCGAATTACCGGATTTTTTAAACCATCACAAGAACTGCATTGCAAATCGTCACCTGATCGAGAGAAATATTCAGAACGCGACCATGGTCACTGTTTCCAACTCGCGCCTGAAATCAGCGCTCAGCCACCTGAATAAAAACATTCAGATCTGCCCAAATTACGCCAACCCGACGTTTCTCAGCATGCCACCCAATGAGATGCACACAGGTTCCGGGCCCGTGAACCTTTTCATTGGCTCGTCCGACCGTGTCAGGGTGGATTTCCTCACCCCAGCACTGAAAATCATCCAGGAAAAATACAAGGATCGAGTACAGATTCACTGCATTGGCCCACTATCCGAGGCCGTCTCAGACAGCGGGGTAAACTGCACATCGACACACCTCCTGGGTCACGCCGAGTTCATTCAATTTCTAAAAAAACACGCCAATGCGGTGGGAGTCATACCACTGGATGACTCCAAATTCAGCTCTTGCAAGAGTGCGGTGAAATACTTTGACTACAGCCAAGCTGGCTTGGCTGTGGCTTGCTCCAAAGTGAGCCCATACGTGGATGTGATCGAGCACGATCGGACAGGGCTTCTGACCCCAAACACCACAGAAGGTTGGGTTGACACGATGTCACGGTTGATCGATTCTTCTGACCTGCGAGCATCCCTCGCAATGGAAGCACAAAAAGAAATCGCGGCTAAGCACAGCTTGGCCCACACCTCAGAGGCATGGCGTCAGGTTTTTGAAATGCTCGCCCCAAATGGGCGGGTCAACACTCAGCCAGTTCCGCCCCTTCGTCTGAAAGCCCGTTTTCACGAGTTCACAGATAAAATTCGCGACATCAATCAGCACAGAAAGCTGAAGCGCTCGATCAACAAAACAAGCCAGGCATGACCCCCAAGCCTCTGCGTAACGTCTCGCTTTGCTGCGTCGACACTCGAACACCGGCGATCGCTTTGCAAGCCCTACGAGCCTCCATGGCTCAGTGCGATTTTGGCAAAGCCATCCTCTTCAGTGATGCGCGTGCAGAAAGTTTGGACTTGAATGGCATTGAGCTTGTCAAGATTCCCCCCATCCAGACCATCGATCAGTATTCGCACTTCGTACTCAAGGAACTTGCTCCCCACGTTTCGACATCTCACGCATTGATCATTCAATGGGACGGCTTCGTCATCGGGGGGCACCTATGGCAAGAGGACTTCCTGGCGTTTGACTACCTCGGGGCGCCCTGGGTTCAGGGGCCAGGCAAAGGTCAGGTTGGCAACGGGGGGTTTTCGCTACGCTCAAAACGCTTGCTGGACATTTTGGCCCAAGGTGATTTCGATGCGCATAACCCTGAAGACCTGTGCATCTGCGTCGAGCACAAAAAACGTCTGGAACATGAGCATCAGGTCCGGTTTGCCCCCATCGAACTGGCGACCCACTTCTCTTGCGAACGCGGTGACTGGCATCCAGCATTTGGATTTCATGGGTTGTTCAATTTGCCCAATTTCATGTCCGAAGGGCAACTAGGCACTTATGTTTCAACGCTGCCCCCGGATCTTTGCGGGTCCAAGGATGCTCGGCACCTCATTCGGACGCTCATGAAAAGGGCCGACTACAGGAATGCCTCGGTCGTCCTTCAAAAAAGAATTCAATCGCAGGGCTGGACAAGAGACAATCTCTTGTTGAAGCTTCGTTTGTTGTTCAGTGCGTTGGCTCATACACCCCCCCCACGCGCCCACTCAGGGAATCATTGATTTGTCTCGCAGCTCTCCCCCTCGCCTTAAAGTTCTGGTGACGGCCCATTCGGTCAACAGCAATATTTTTGACATCCGTTTGGGCCGCCCACTTCGGGCGCTGGCTCAGCAAGGAGAGATTAACCTGCGAAGCAAGCCCATCCACGAGGTCAGCGATTTTGACTTCCTATGGGCAGATGCAGTTGTGCTTCAAAGAGATGTCGATGCCAGAGCAGCAAGACTTATTTCTCTCGCCCGGAAGCTCGGTAAGATATTCATCTTCGAAATTGATGACCTACTGACAGAACCACCCCCATTTCTCTCCATTGCAAGAGAGCCTGAGGAAAAACGACAGGCCATTCGATACGCGCTGGCTGAGGCTGACATCGTGAGCGCAACCACCGCGCGCCTGAGCGACAACCTGGGCATTGATCTTCAAAAAATCACGCTCACACCGAATTATTCGGAATCCATCACCCCCACGCAACTCAGACATCCGGCGGCCACCACATCAACGCCAACCACACTGGTCCTTGCCGCATCTGATCGCGTGCTGATCGATTTTGTCATCCCTAGTTTGAAAGAGGTTTGCGATGAATTTGGCGCCCTCGTGTCTCTTGTGGTGATCGGCCCTTTGGCAGACAAAGTCTCCCAAACAATCCCAGATACCCGGAAAATTCCAATTCTGCCTTTGGATGATTTTCGGCGCATGCTTTCAGAATTACCCAACCCCATCGGCATCATCCCGCTGGACGACTCAAAGTTCAGTAACTGCAAGTCAGCGGTGAAGTTCTTTGACTATGCCATGCTTGGCATACCCTGCATCTGTTCCAACGTTCCGCCTTACAGCGATGTGATTGAGAACGGTCGCACTGGCATCCTGACTCCAAACACGCACAACGACTGGTCTCGATGCATCCGAGAATTGGCAACCAATGCGCCACTTCGAAAAGAGATCAGTAGCAGGGCTCGATCAAAAGTACTCAGTGAGCATTCTTTCCCATTGAACCAGGCGGCATGGATGAAAATCATGGAAAGAACTCGCGCCATAGCGAAAAAAAATGCTCCTCGCCACCAAGGATTGAGTCATCAAAGCCTTCGCATTTTTTTACTCGCCAGGGCCGCTCTTGGTGGGGCTTTGTTCATATATCTGAGAAAAATCAACCGGATGCGAATCGAACGCAAAAGGGCACAGCGCCTGAAATAGCACTCATGGCATTTAATCCGAGCCTTCAAGCCAAGTCATGTCGGTTATGCATCCGACACACGTGGTTAAAATGACTCGCTGCACACCACAACAGCCGCTGAGAAGACATGAACCTAAGCGAAACCCGGACCACCCTGATGCGCTACGCCAAAGAGCAATGGCGCATGCTGGGCTCGGCTCTGATGTTCTTCATCATCGGCGCTGCCTTCGAGCCCATGGTCCCTGCGCTGTTCAAGAAGCTGCTGGACTCGGGCTTTCAGGAGGGGCTGAAGTACCCCATCTGGCTGGTGCCCGTCATCATCATCAGTCTGTTCCTGTTCCGCGGCATGGCCAACTTTGCCGGCGCTTACACCATGAGCTCGGCCACCTCGGGCATCGTGCTGTCGCTGCGCCGCGACCTGATGCGGGGCCTGCTCAAGGCCGATGCCAAGCTGTTCACCACCATCAGCCCCGGTATCGCCGTCACCAAGGTCATCAATGACCCGCAGTTTGCGGCTCAGGCCCTGGGGGGCTCGGCCATCTCCCTGATCAAGGACGCCACCACGCTGGTGTTCCTGATGGCCTACCTGTTCTACCTCAACTGGCAACTCACGCTGCTGTCCATGGTCACCTTGCCTTTGCTGGGCGTGACCGTCAAGCTGGTGCAAAAGCGCCTGGCCAAGGTGGGTGAGGCGCAATACCAGGCACAACAAAACCTGGTCAGCACCGTCGACGACAACGCACGTGCCTGGAAGGTGGTGCGCACCTTTGATGCGGCCGACTTTGAACTCAAGCGCTTTGACGATCAGGCCCTGCTGCACCGCCGGCTCACGCTCAAGCAGGTCGCCGCCAGCTCACTGGTCACGCCCGCCACCCAGGTGGTCGCCGCCATCGGCATCTCCATCATCCTGACACTGGCCCTGTACCAGGCATCGCAAGGCACCCAAACGGTGGGCGAGTTCGTCTCCTTCCTGACTGCCCTGTTGATGACGGTCTCGCCGCTGAGGCACCTGACCGACGTTTACCAGCCCATCAACAACGCACTGATCACCTTGCGCGGCGCGCTGGAGATCATGAACACCCCGCCAGAGCCCGACCTGGGCACCCAGGTCATGCCCACCTCCAAGGGCGACATCCGCTTCAACAAGGTCTGGCTGGAGTACGAAGGCGCACCCGTCCCCGCCCTCAAAGGCTTTGATGTGCACATCCGGCCAGGTCAGACCATTGCCCTGGTCGGCTCCTCCGGTGCGGGCAAGACCACCGTGGTCAACACCTTGCTGCGTTTTGCCAACCCCACCCAGGGGCAGATCACGCTGGACGGCGTGCCCATTGACGACCTCAAACTGGCCAGCCTGCGGCGCCACTTTGCCGTGGTCTCGCAAGACATCGTGCTGTTCGAAGGCTCCGTGGCGCAAAACGTGGCTTACGCCAGCCCGGGCGGCCTGGACCGCGCCAAGGTGGAGCAATGCCTCAAAGCCGCCAACCTGTGGGCCCACGTCTCAGCCCAGCCCGAGGGCATGGACATGTCGATCGGCACCAACGGCACACGCCTGTCAGGCGGCCAGCGTCAGCGCCTGGCCATTGCCCGGGCCCTGTACCGTGACGCCGCCGTGTGGATCTTTGACGAGGCCACATCGGCCCTGGACTCTGAATCCGAAGCCATCGTGCAGAAGTCCATCGAATCCCTGCGCGGCAGCAAGACATTGATCCTGATCGCCCACCGCCTGAGCACCATCAAGAACGCCGACTGCATCTACGTGATGTCCGACGGCCAGGTGCTGGAGCAAGGCGACCACGCCTCCCTCATGGCCAAGGGCGGTGCCTATGCTGGCATGGTGCGACTGCAATCGGCCGATTGATTCAAAGCACGCTGCGGAAGTAATCAATCGTCCGGCCAATGCCCTCCTGAAGGGGCACCGATGGCTCCCACCCCAAAGCCTCACGGGCCAGCCGGATGTCAGGCTGGCGTTGCCGGGGGTCGTCTCCAGGCAAGGGCATGAATTTGATCTTTGACGGCGTCTCGATCAGGGACAGCACCAAACTGGCCAGCTCCAGCATCGTGAACTCCACCGGGTTGCCCATGTTCACAGGCCCGGTCAACCCTTTGGGTGAATTCATCATGCGCACCATGCCGTCAATCAGATCATCGACATAACAAAAGCTGCGGGTCTGAGTGCCATCACCGTAGATGGTCAGATCCTCGCCCTTGAGGGCCTGAACAATGAAGTTGCTCACCACCCGACCATCATTGGGCTGCATCCGGGGACCATAGGTATTGAAAATACGCAACACCTTGATGTTGAGGTCATGCTGACGGTGGTAGTCGAAAAACAAGGTCTCGGCACAGCGCTTGCCTTCGTCATAGCAACTGCGAATACCAATGGGGTTGACGCGCCCCCAGTAGCCTTCAGGCTGCGGGTGCACATCGGGATCCCCGTACACTTCACTGGTGGATGCCTGGAGAATCGGGACGCCCAGGCGCTTGGCCAGCCCCAGCATGTTGATGGCACCATGCACGCTGGTCTTGGTGGTCTGAACCGGGTCGCGCTGATAATAGATCGGACTGGCGGGACATGCCAGGTTGTAGATCTGGTCGACTTCGACATAAAGAGGGAATGTGACGTCGTGACGAACCGCCTCAAACATTGGATTGCCCAAGATGGCAGCCAGATTTCGGCGGCTGCCGGTGTAGTAATTGTCGGCACACAGGACTTCATGCCCATCGGCCAGCAAGCGTTCACACAGATGTGAACCCAAAAAACCCGCTCCACCCGTCACAAGTACACGCACAAAAGCACCCGTCTGAATCGTTTGATCAGCGGAAATCGTAGCACAAGGCTAAAAATGAGCTCCATCTGCATCATCAACAACTACAACTACGCACGGTATATTGGCGAATGCATTGAATCGGCCCTCCAGCAGGTGCACCCCTTCGACAAGATACTCATCGTGGATGACGGCTCCACCGATGACTCAAGCCAGATCATCGAGGCTTACGTCAAAGATAACCCCAAAATTGAGGTGGTCTATAAGAATAACAAAGGGCAACTGTCCTGCTTCAACGTGGCCCGGGAATACATTGCGGATGAGGATCTTGTATTCTTTCTAGACTCTGATGATGTTTTCCCACCGGATTATGTTCAACAGATCATGCAACAAAGGCTGAATCACCCGGCTGATTTCTATTTCTGCGAACCCACCCAGTTTCAAAGCCCCCGATCACCGTTGACGACCTGCCAGAGCGGCATCACGGATCAGGATTTCACCTGGGAAATCTCCACCCACACCACGCGTGCCATTGGCATCTGGGTCGGCAGCGCCACCTCCTGCCTGGTGGTCACGGGCGCCCTGTACCGGCGCATTTTTCCGTACACACCCGAACACGAATGGCGCACACGCGCAGACGATCTGGTCGTTTTTGGCGCCGGGATCCTGGGCGCGTCCAAGCGCTACCTGCCTTCGCTCACCATTGGCTACCGGGTGCATCAGAGCAACGCCTTCCATGGCCGCCGGTTCAGCGAAGCCTATGAGATCCGCCGCTTGCTCGAAATCGAACGCTACTTCAACACCGCAACCACGCTCAACTTCCTGAGCCTGGACAAAAAACTCCTGGAGCCTGGCATGCTGCGCGAGATCGCTCTGGTGCCAGCACGCCTGCGACAACGCTTCCAATTGCCCACCAACGAAGAGTTGGCACTCAAACGATCACGCGGATTGAGTCGACTGGTCAGAAAAATCAAGATCGCGGTGCGTGGCCCCAGGCCGTGATGCAGCCCTCAGGTGTTGTAAAAAGCCCTGTTTTTCCGGGCAATTCAGTGTGGACAGCCGCACACCAGCGTTTACATTGTTTGTAACGTTCGCGCAGCAGTCGGGTCAGCCGTTGACCGGATAATCCAGCGCTGTCTCACCTTGAATTGATCCATGGCCGAACCCTTGGCGGAAACCCCCGGGGCCTTGTCTGGCGTTGCCCGTGTTCTGGTCAACGCTGGCAAGCTCGAACCCCGACTGGCAGAAGAGCTCACGCGCACGGCGCGGGAGCAGCGGCGCAGCTTCGTCGCCACCTTGATGAGCACGGGCAAAATCAAGTC
>Ga0209066_10003333_pt1 | contig 18452 bp, 13 predicted proteins | sample All_14_2_FD_187198 | JGI IMG/M metagenome (GOLD analysis project Ga0209066, IMG submission 187198) | Freshwater microbial communities in response to fracking from Pennsylvania, USA - Allegheny Zone_MetaG_DW_15 (SPAdes) (version 2) ... | reverse complement strand
AGTCGATGCAGGTTTTCAGGTTGTCGTTGTTGCGCAGGGCGATGAACTCATCGTTCATGATGTCGGCGGCGCAAACGTAGTCCGGGAGCACCATGCCGCCGCGCTCGAAAAAGCGCATGACCTCTTCCGGTGTTTTGAGCTGCGAGACGGCACGTGCGGCGTCGCGGTCGCGGAGGATTCCGGCGAGGGCGCGCAAGATCTGCAAGTAGAGCCCGGGCTGGTCGCGCGGGATCAGCACCAGCAGGATCAGGTGGACGGGCGGCTCGTCTTCGGCGAAAGCGATGCCTTTGGCCGAGGTGGCGACGCCGACGTAGGGGCGCTGCAGGTCACTGAGGCGGGCATGCGGAATGGCGATGCCGTTGGACACGACGGTGTCGTTGGCGTTTTCCCGTTCGATGATGGCGTCGAAATAGGAGTCTACCCCCATCAGCCCGTGTCCGTTGGCCAAATGCATCAGAAGCTGGCGGATGAGCTGGTTGCGCGAGACCTCCTCCTGATGGGGCAGGATGTCATCGGCGCTGAAGAACGAAGTGAGCGACAGACTGGCTTTCGGGGGTGGTGCTGTTTTACGCATGGGGGCATTCCGTTTGCCGTCCGCGTTCAGACACACAGCGTGTCGTCTCTTAAACGGCTCGTCCATCCAGTGTTTGATCTAAAGATACTGCGTTTTCCGCGGGGCGACAACACCTAAACGTGATTAATTCCGGACGGCGCTCACTCGTCGTCATGGACGGTGAGCGAGGTGATCAGCGCGCGATATTCCTTGGCGAGCTGTTCGCACACACGGTTTACGGTGTACTTTTCGAGCACGAGGCGGCGGCCGGCGGCGGCCAGCTTGGCGGCGCGCGCGGGGTCGGCCAGCAGGGAGAGGGTTTCCTCGGCCATGCGCTGGGGCAGCCCGTCGCGCACGAGGATGCCGGAAACATGCTGATCGATCAGGGCTGCCGGGCCGCCGGACTCGGAGGAGATGACCGGCACGCCGGCGGCCATGGCTTCGCAGAGGACGCGGCCGAACGGCTCGTGCAGCGCCGGGTGCAGGAGCACGTCGAAGGCGGGCAGGATCGCTTCCGAGGTGTCGAGGTCCCTGATCCAGTGGAAGCAGGCGGCGAGCCCGGCATCGGCGACCTGCCTCTCCAACACGGAGAACCAGCGGGTCTGCTCATGAAAGAGGTCGCGTCCGACCGCGACGAAGTGCGCGTCCGGGCGATGCCGGTGGATGGCGGCGGCGGCCTCGATGAAGGCGTCGTGGCGCTTCCACGGGATCAGGTGGGCGATCATGCCGACGACCGGTGCGGCGGGGGGAAGGCTGAACCGTTGGCGGGCCTCGGTCTTGTCGGAGACGGCGAAGCGCGTGGGGTCGATCCCATTCCGGATGACGCGGATGCGGCCGAGGATACGGGGCGAGAGAATGTTGACGAGATACTCGTCGACGGCCTCGGAGACGGCGATGATGCGGGCCGCCCTTTTGGAGGCGTCACGGGCGATGATCACGGGCAGGTTCAGGTCGCGCACATGCCAGAAAAGGGGGATGGCCGTGCTGGTCCGGCTGGCGGCGAGAAAGGCAGGCAGGCTGTTGGCGTGGATGATGTCGGGTTTGACGGCTCGGATGATTTGCAGAACGGTTCCGGGGGCGCGCATGAGTTTGGCGGTGGTGGTGAAAAGGCCCCAGCCGCGCTTTTGAGCGCGCACGGCCGATACGGGAAAGACCCTGATGCCGGCCGATGTCAGGCGGTCAAAAAGCGGCCCGTAGGGAACCGCAGCCACAACGTCGACGCCTTTCGAGGGCAACGCGGCACAAACTTCGTAGAGGCTGTGTTGTGCTCCACCCCATTCCGAAAGCAAATCGATCCACAATACAGTCATAGGAAAAAGTATTACCGGAAAGATGGGCAAAGTCAAGTATGGCGAGCAATTTAGCGGAAGGAACAAAAAACGCGCGTGCGTTCTTCACGCGCGCGCGCTCTTTCCGTGGTGAACCGCGCAGAGGCGGTCTTCGGCGAGCGCCGCTTACAGCGGCATGTCTTTGAAGACGGTCTCGATCTTGGCTGCGCCCTTGAGTCCGTCCAGATACTTCTGCACGGCATCCCGGGATTTCTGCTGCTTCAGGTGGGTCTCGATCTGTTCGGAGGTCGGGACGGGCTGGGGCTGCTGGGGCTGTTCCGTCTTGACGAGGATGTGCGAGGCGGTGACCGATTCCGGCTTGGCCGGGGTCTCGCCTTTGGCTTCCTGAGCGGGCGACTTCGCGGTCACCTTGATCAGGTGATACCCGAAAGGGGTCTCGACGATTTCGCCGACTTTGCCGATCACCTGCGCGAACGCGGCGTCTTCGAAGGGCTTGACCATCTGGCCCTTGGTGAACTCGCCCAGGTCGCCGCCCTTTTCTTTGCTGGGGCAATCCGAGTTGGCTTTGGCGAGTTCGGCGAAGTCCGCGCCGTCGGCCAATTGCTTCTTGAGGCTTTCGATCTTTGTCTTCTTCTCGGCGTTTGCGGCCACGAGCGCCTTGTTTTTCTCGGCGTTCTCGGCGTTCTGCTTCTCGACGTCTCCGATCGCCTTCTTGATCTCGTCCGCCTCGATCTTGATGCCGTCCAGCACGTTTTTCTGGAGGAGCTTGTCGATCAGGAGCCCGTCCTCGAATTCGGCGCGCGCCTCTGCTTCGCCGAGCGGAGACTCTTTGAAGTACTGCTCGACGGTCTTGTTCTGCGCCTTGAGCGCGTCGGTCATCTTGGCGAGCTGGGTCTTCCGATCCTCTTCGGAGATGGCGACGGCCTGTTTCTTGGCCTCGGCGAGGATCAGCGTTTTCATGATGAAGCTGTAGACGGCGCGCTGCTCGAAATACTTGCGGGCATCATCCTGCTGGGCTTCGGGGATGTTCTGCGCCTTGAGCAGGGCGGCGACGACCTTGTCCATCTCCTTGCGAAGGTACTTGGCGTCATTGACCGAGGCGACAACCTCGTTCGGGTCTTTGGCTTCGGCCGGAGCCGCAACGGCTGCGGCGGCCGGTGTGGCGGCAGAATCTTCAGCCTTTGCGGCGGCATCTTTTTTGCAGCCGGCGGCGACGATCAGGGTGGACGCCAGCGCCGTATAAATCAAGGGTGCGCACTTCATGATTAACAGTTCTCCGATAACGCAGTTTTCTGCGTGTGGGTTATGTCGAGCATCTCGAACGTGACACGCCGGACAGCCGAAGGCACATCGAGATGGAACGTGATAAAGATACCAAGAAATCGGGATAAGCCAAGGAGAAGATTTGCGTCGGAGTCACTTTTCTTGCTTGCAAATGTCGGGGGAGCATGGTTGCCGGAAGGCGGTTCGGAGAGCTGGCAGAAATGCTGAAACAGGGTTTGCACGTTGCGGTGGAGGGCGATCGTGGCTTCGCCGGGCTGGCTTCGCGCCAGGTGCCGGCAGACGAACCGTCCGGCAGCCACGGAAAAGCGCAGCCAAGGGCGGTCGGGAGTGTGGCACAGGGGGCAGGCGGTGAAATCGGGCAGGAGCCCGAGGTGCCGGAGCAGGTGGGTCTCGTACCAGAGGATCAGTTCGCGGGGCCGCGCATCCGGGGCGGACAAGCGGTCGAGCGCAAGGGTCAGCAGCTCGAAAAGGTCCGCGGCCTCCTGCTGCCCGACGGTGGCCTGTGCCGTGAGGTCGGCCAGATAGGCGGCGGCGGCGGCGTGCCGCCAGCGGTGGCGCAAGGGCTCGCGCAGGGCGACCGGCGCGCATTCGCGGATGGCGTGGACGCCGTTGTGTTCACGGCGGTAGAAGAGCAGGTCGCACGTGTAGAACAGGTCGTACTGCCCCAGGAAGGCGCTCTTGGGACGGCACGCGCCTTTGACGGCGGTGACGACTTTACCGTGGTCCGGGGTCAGCCAAGTCACCATATGCGAGGTTTTTGACCACGGGCGGATCTGCAGGGCGAGCGCGTGTGTCCGAATGATCATGGGTGGGGCGATGTGTGCGGCAGAGCCTGCCGGATAACTTCCTGTGACGATCTGTTGGGCTGAAAGGCCCTACCGGTGATAGTATGCCCGGTTTATGCAGTGCGCACAAGACGCAACGTGGCCCCTTCGCGCTCGCCTTGGATGCGGCGTGTGACAGGTCGGACTTTACATGCCGAAGGCAAAATGGGACACTTTGCTTTCAGGAATTACGGATTTGGTTGGCGGTGCGCGTGTTTGCGGAACACGCGTTTCGCGTGATGAGGCGGGAGGACGGGATGAAGTTGAAGCGGGTTCCGGTTATTGTCGGCGGGGTCGTCGTGTTGGCCTTGGTGTGGGTGGGCGTGACGCGGTGGGCGTTGCCTGAACGGGAGCAGGCGGTCGAGTCCCGGCGGGCTGCCTCTGGCGAGCGGCGGGTCGCCGTCTCTGCGGGTTTGCCGGAAAGCGCGGTTCGCGACGTGCCGAGCGCGGCTAAGCCGCCGCGGTTTCCGAGGGCCGGCGCCCAGGCGCGCCCGCCGAAGGAAAAGGCGGGGGGGGCGGTCGCGCCGATTCCGGCGGCAGGCTCACCCGAAGGTGGACAGGTTGCCTCGAAAACGGAACGCGAGAAGGCGGTCGAGGTGTGGGACGGCTTCATCGAGGAGGTTGCCGAGCGCACCGGGGTGCCGACCGTGGAAGAGGCCGCGCGCTTCAAGGATGAGTTCCACAAGTTGGACGCAGCCGACCGGATGGACGGTATCCAGAACGCGTTGAACCTGTTGCCGGACGGGCAGTTCTCGCTGGTTTATCCGATCCTGTTCGATAAAACCGAGAACGCCGACATTCTGGATGAAATCTTTTCCGACGCGCTGAACCGCGACGAGGAGATCAAAGTGCCCATCATGAAGGAGATCTACAAAGATAAAGAGCATCCGATGTTCGTGGAGTCCGCGCGTATCCTCGATGCGACCGGCGAACTGGACGAGATGAACGGCGCGGGTGAAAAAGACGCCGAGGACGACACGGCGGAGTGAGCGGCAACATTGACACGGGTGCGGCTACTTGTTATTGTGCAAACGTAATGTGTGAAAACGGCCGTGCGTCGCGCGTTTTGCGGCGTAGGGTACAAGTGGAGGATACACGGTATGGCCAAAAGTCATGATGCGAAGAAAGAAGAGAAAAAGAAACCGACCAAGACGCTGAAGGAAAAGCGCCAGGAGAAGAAGGCCAAGAAAGCGGCCCAATGATCCGACCTCCGGCCCGCCCCCACCGGGCGGGCGTCTTTTTCATATCGCCTCGCCGGTCTGGCATACCGATTGCTCTGGCCTCTGCCATGTTATTCCCTCGCGTGAATCCGTTTGCCGTTGTCTGCATGGCCCTGTTCCTCGTTGCCGACCTGTGGTCCGGTTCTGTGCCGCTGCGTGTCGCGGCGGCCGGTGGTGCGCCTCAGACGTTGCCGATGGAGGTGGGGCTCGGCTTTCCGGGCGAGTGCAACTTGGCCCTGCATGTGCCGCACGCCACAAATTGGCTTGATGCTGCGGCGCTTCACCTGAGCATCGCTTGGCCCGCAGGGCTGCCGGCCGGCGGCGCGGGCCTGCTGGTGTGGCTGAAGGACCGCGACGATTATTGGCACCAGAACCTGGCTTCCCTGCCCTTGGGTGGCGGGCCGACCAACACGCTGGTCATCCCGTTTCAGCCGGGGGCCTCCGGGTGGCAGACGCCGGGCCACTCGCTGGCGTGGCACCACCGCGTCCGGCTCAACCCGCAGTCGGTCGGTTTTCGCGTCTTTTCGGACACAGTGTTCACCGGAAAGTGCGTCCTCGTGTCCGCAACCCTGGAGACGTGTCCGGCCTCGGGTCCGCCGGCCATCGCGCGGGTCCGTCCGGTGACGCGCGCCGCCCGGGCGCTGGCGCTGTATGAGGTGCGGTTCGACCTGCCGGACCGCTATGCAAACCCCTTCGACCCCACGCAGATCGACGCGGGCGCCTCGGTCGTCACCCCGGACGGTCAGACCAATGTTCTCCACGCCTTCTACTATCAGCCTCACTACCGGCTCGAGGATGAGCTCGGCGAGCCGGTCGAGCCTGAGGGACAGCCGGAATGGCGTTTGCGTTTCTGCCCGCGCGTGCCGGGCGAGTATACCGTCTCGCTGCGTGCGCGTGACGCCTGGGGCGAGACGGTGGTCACGAACGCGCTTCGGTTCACCGCCGCTGCGCCCGCTTCGGACGCCCTGCGCTTTGTGCGCGTGTCGCAAAAGGACCGGCGCTACTTCGAGTTCGACGATGGCGCGCTCTACTATCCGATCGGGCACAACGTGCGCTCCGCCACCGATTCGCGCATGGACGACAAGTTTCCCTGGGTGTTCCGGAAGGAAGAGGGGACGACGGCCTACCGCCGCTATTTCAAGCGGATGCAGGATGCGGGCGAGAACATCGCCGAGGTCTGGATGAGCGCCTGGTCGCTCGGTCTGGAATGGACCGAAGGCGTGGGCGGCTACCACGGCGCGAACGATTATCACATGGGCAATGCGTGGGAGTTGGACCGCGTCATCGACCTCGCCCTCCAGCACCGCATCTACCTCAACCTGGTGCTCAACTACCACGGCCGCATCAGCACCTGGTGTGATCCCGAGTGGCACCTGCACCCTTACAACAAGGCGACCCCCGGCGGCTGGCTGACTCAGCCGCTCGAGTTTTTCAGCGACGCGCGGGCCATCGAGCTGCAGAAGCGCTTCTGCCGGTATACGCAGGCGCGGTGGGGGTGGGCGCCCGTGATCTTCGGGTACGAGCTGTGCAGCGAGCTCAATCTGACGGGGCACGAGACGCATCACAAAACCCATTTCGAGCCCGCGGTTGTCGAGTGGTGCCGCACGCTCGGCGGCTACCTCAAGTCCATCGACCCGAACCGCCACCTGGTGTCCGCCCACATTTCCAACGACTACACGTTCCTCAATCCCGCCCTGAGCCATCTGCCTGAGATGGACTTCAACCCCCTCGACGCCTATCACCATGGCCAGCCGGAGCGCATCATCGCCCTTGCGGCCGCCACCGCGGACGCGGGGCTGACCTACAGCAAGCCCATTCTCATCACGGAGTTCGGCGGCTCGCCGATGGCCGCGGGGCGCGAGCACCTGCTGATCGAACAGCACGCCGCACTCTGGTCCGGCTCGTGCGTGCCGCTGGCCGGCGTGCCCATGTTCTGGTGGTGGCAGGTGGTCGACGAGAACAACCTGTATGGCCGGTATACGGCGGTCAAAAAGTTTATGGAGAACACGGATCCGCGCGACACCGCCGCGAAGCGCATGCCGGTGGCGCTGAGCGTGCCGGAGGCCGGGGACAAGAAGCTGCTGCAGAAGTTCGCCGCGGTGTGCACGGCCTCGCCGGAAAAGGCGCGCGGATACATCTATCCCGCGCGGTTCGCGCGCGCCGGCGAGGAGCCCCCGGAGGCCGGGCACCTGACCGCCACGATCGACGGGTTCACCCCCGGCATTTTCCGCGTGGAGTTCTACGAGACGGCGGCCGGGTCTGTCGTGCGCCGCTTTGACGTGCGGACGCAGGACGGCCAGCTCGCCATTCCGGTCCCGCACTTCCGCTCCGACTGCGCGTTCAAGGCGCATCTGCTGACACCCATCTCCAAGCGGGCGCCCTGACGGCCCCGGGTCCGGCCGCCGTTGGGCGGTGTTCACAAAGTGTCGCGCACGAGGCGGCGAAGGGTGTAAGGTTAAACGCGATCAGAGGGGTATCGGGCATGACGGAGGTGCTGGGAAATATTCGGATTGTGCTGGTCGGCACGCTCTACAGCGGGAATGTGGGTTCGGTGTGCCGCGCCATGGCGAACATGGGTGTCCGCGAGCTGGTGCTGGCAGGCCCGAGAATCTGTGACAACTGGGACGAGGCCGTGCGGATGGCGGTTCATGCGGCCGACGTTCTGGAAGCCCGGCGCGAAACGGCGACGCTGGCGGAGGCGGTGAGCGACTGCGCGTTCGTGGTGGGGACGACGGCGCGCGGCGGGCTGTACCGGCAACACGTGAAGACGCCGCGCGAATGGGCTCCCGAACTCTTGCGGCTGGCGGAGAACGGCAAGGTGGCGCTGGTTTTCGGGCGCGAGGACAAAGGGCTGCTCAACGACGAAATCAGCTTATGCACGCACCTGATCCGCATTCCGGTTCATCCGGCGTACACATCGCTGAACCTCTCCCAAGCGGTGTTGATCTGCTGCTACGAGCTGTACGGGGCGCTTGGCACCTACGAGCCGCCCGTCGAGAAATCGCTGCCGGCCGTTGCCGCCCACAAGCTGAAGTTGGCCGCGATGTGGCACGACATGCTGCTGCTCATCGGGTTCATGAAGGAAGATAAGGCCGACCACATGATGCAGGGCATTCAGCGCATTTTTTCGCGCGGCGTCTATTCGGAAGACGATGTGGCGATCATGATGGGCGTGGCGCGGCAGGCCGACTGGGCTGCGAAAAACGGACCGGGCGTGAAACCGAAAGGCGGCAGCCAGTCAGGCCGCCCCAGCCAGATATAACAGGACGCTGGTGAGGTTGAAGAGCGCGTGCATGACGATGGGGGTCAGAATCGAGCCGGTGGCGGCATACCCCGCCGAGAAAGCCGTGCTCAGCGCCAGCAGCGGCAGGAACGACGGCGCGTGGAAATGCACGAGGGCGAAATAGAGGCCCGACAGCAGCGCGGCGAAAAGAAAGGGACGGACTTTCAGCACGGCGGTGAAGAGGACGCCGCGGAACAGCAGCTCCTCTACCACGGGGGCGATGGCGACGGCGGCCACGATCATGAAAAGGCGTGTGCCGGGGGAAAGCGTCGTGTCGCCCAACCAGTCGAAGACCTCTTGAAGGGCTGGCTCAAACCCAAGCGCTTCGGTCACGGCCGTTAGGGCCAGGGACAGCAGCAGAACGGGCGGGATGACGGCAAGCCCGTAGAGCAGGCCTTTTGTGATCGCTTCGCGTGCGGAGCAGTGCGGCGAGAAAAAGGACTGGCGCATGGAGGTGCGCGAGTAGGTGAGGCAGAGGGTGATCACGAGAAATCCTGCGAGCGCATAGAGCACGGGGCCGAGAACCAGCGCGGACTCTTTCGGCGTCTTCGCTGGCCCGTCCTGAACAAGGAGCGGCACGGCGAAGACCAGTGTCGAGGCCAAGGCGAGCTGTGCATGGAAGAACGTGAAGGGGCGCTGGGTCAATGTGCGGTAAGAGGGAAGCGACGGCATCAGGCGGCGGGTCTGCACGAGGAGGCCCAAATAGAGATCGGCTGTGGCTCCGGCGATCAAGATGAGCCCTGCTCCGGCTTGGAGAAGAATGCGTGTCAGGTCGGTGGCTTCTGAAAACATGAACTCATTTTGCCTGCTCATGCCCGCCAGGGCAATGAGAAAGCGGCGCGGGGCAATAAGGCCGTGTCTCCAGGCCGTGTTCTTGGGTGGCGAAACGGCCGCCAATATGTTACAGTTTGTCCGAATTTATGAGAGAAACAAGGCCTGTTAGAAAAACGTTTCCGATCAATGCGATGCTTGAGGGGCGCCATGTGCTTGTCGTGGGAGGCGGACGCGTGGGGCAGCGCAAAGTCGAATTGCTTTTGGATTCAGGCGCCTGTGTGACGCTTGTTTGTCCGGCGTGTGTAGACGAACTCGCGGCTCTGGCGCAGGCGGGTTCGATCCGCCATGAAGCGAGGGCGTTCGTTGACGCCGATGTGGCCGGATGTGCCCTGGTATTCGCCTGCACGGACGACAAGCATGTCAACCGGCACATCCTTGATGTCGCGAAAGCCGCCAAAATACCCTGCTGCTGTGCAGACGGCAATTGGCCGGACGGTGATTTCGTCACGCCGGCCATCATCCGCACGGGGGATGTGCTGATCGCGGTGTCGACCAGCGGCAAATCCTGCCGCCAGTCGAGGCTGATCAAAGACAACCTGCGCAAGCACCTCGACTCCATCGAGAGTTCCGATCTGCTGGTGCTGGGCACCAGCCATGAGTGCCTGTCCGCCGAGGCGCGGGCACCTTTCCATCTCCTGTCGAGCGAGCGAGCGGTCATCGGCGAAATGATCCGGCAGGTCTGGGGAGTCCACGAGTTCTTCATTCTGAACACCTGCAACCGGATCGAGGTGGTTGCGGCAATCTCCAAAGAGGCGGGGACGTGCGGCATCCTGCGCCGGTTGTTGCGCCTTGACCAGTTGGGGCCTGACCTCTACTACATGAAGCACGGTTTTGAGGCCTTCGCCCACCTCTGCCTGGTCACGGCGGGAATGGATTCTCAGACGCCGGGAGAATTTCATGTGGTGTCGCAGTTGAAAGAAGCCGCCGATGAGGCGGTCGCGTGCGGCTGGGCCGGATCGATCATCCGCGAGCTGTGCGACGCCGCCCTGCATGTCTCGAAGGATATCCGCCATGAGGTTGAGCCGCTGCTCGATGTCGAAGAGATCGAAGAGGTCAGCCTTCGTTACCTCGATGCCGAGGTTCCTGGATTGTCCGCGTGCCGTGTGCTCGTCATCGGCACCGGAACGGTCGGGCAAGGTCTTGTCGCGGGGCTGCTGAAACGCGGATGCGAATGCGTCTGGGCGTACCACCGGAATGTGCCGGCCGTCGGCGCGGGAGATGCCGGGCGCGTCGAGGTGCTGCAACTGGACGGTTTGGCGGCTGTTCTTCCCACGGTCGATGTGGTCGTCAGCGCGGTGGACGCGCAAGCGCCGGTCATTTCGCTGGCCGCTCACAAGGCCGCGCTGAACGCGCGCGGCGTCGTGATGGTGGACCTCGGCATGCCGCGCAACATTGATCCGGCGTTCGATGGGTGCGGCGAAGCGGTGCGCGTGGCGGACTTGGATGTGCTCAAGCGCTGGTACCGCTCGGCCAACGGCACGCTGGAGCAGGTGCTGAAGGTATGCGACACGATCCTGAATGAGCACCGCGATATCTATGAGCGGATGCGCCGGAGCATCCAAGGCCAGTCGGCACAACAGGAAACGTGAGTATGGAAAAGCAGCGCTTCAAAGCCGGGACGCGGGGCAGCCGTCTGGCGCTTGTGCAGACGCAGGACGCGCTCGATAAAATCGCGGCTCTTTTTCCCGAGGTCTGCTTTGAGGTGGTTCCCGTTTCAACGCCCGGGGACCGCGATCTGGCGACCGACCTGCGCGTCAGCCCCGGCGATTTTTTTACGCGTGACTTGGATGACGCCGTGCGCACGGGCCAGGTCGACCTTGCGGTTCACAGCGCGAAAGACCTGCCCGATCCTGTGCCTGCCGAGCTCGACTGGTTCTGGTTGCCGTGGCGTGAGGATCCCCGCGACGCGTGGATTTTGCCGCGCGGCAAGACGTGGTCTGATCTGCCCGTCGCGCCGGTTGTCGGCGTGAGCAGCGAGCGGCGTGCGGCGTGCTGCAAAGCTCGGCTCCCGAAGGCCGTTATGAAGCCGATCCGGGGCACCATCCCTTCCCGCCTGGAGCAGCTGGATGCGGGTGATTTCGACGTGATTCTGATGGCGGGCGCCGCGCTCAACAGATTGGGGCTGGCTGACCGGATCACCGAGTGGGTGCCGCTTTCCGATCTGCCGGTGCCTGCGGGACAGGGCTGCCTTGCGGTCACCTTCCGCATGGGCGACCCGGTGTGGACGCGACTCCGCTCCTATTTTGTGAAGTCTGTGCGCTTCGTCGGCGCCGGCGTAGGGTCTTCCGATTTCTGCACGTGGGGCGGCATTCAGGATTTGCGCCAAGCCGACGTGTGTCTCTACGATGTGCTGATGGACGACAAACTGCTGTCGTTTCTTCCCGCCCATGCGGAGCGCGTGTTCGTTGGCAAGCGGTGCGGCGACCACACCGTCATGCAGCCGGAGATCACCTCGTTAATCGCGCGGCACGTCCGTCAGGGCAAGCGCGTGGTGCGGCTCAAGGGCGGAGATCCGGGGCTGTTCGGGCGGCTGGCCGAGGAGACCGACGAGTTGGACCGGCTGTCGCTGCCATACCGGGTCCGGGCCGGCGTGAGCGCGCTGACCGTGGCCACGACGGGCACGGGGATGTTGCTGACCCGGCGCGGCGTGTCGCGCGGGTTCACGGCGCTGACCCCGCGTGCCGAGGGGGGCGCGGTTGCCGGGGTCTCGCGTGCGGTGCGCGAACGTTTGCCGCTGGTGCTCTTCATGTCGGTCAAAGTCGCGGACGCCATGGCGCGTCAGTTGCTCGACGAAGGGTGGGCGGCCTCCACGCCTGCGGCGATCGTGTTCAACGCAGGCGCGGACGATGAAACGGTTTTCCGCACGGACCTTGAAGCGCTGCGCGCTGGCAGCGCGGCCGCGTTTGAAACGGATGCGCCGGGGCTGCTGGTGATCGGCGCGGCGGCGGCGGGGCTGTTCCGCCGCGACACGGGGGCGCTGCGCGGGTGTCGCGTGCTGGTGACGTGCAGCGACGCGCTGCTCGAAAAGGCCGCGCTGCGGGTGATCGATTTCGGCGGCGCGCCGCTGCTGCGCCCGCTGATCCGGCTGACGCCGTGCGCAGAGGCGGAAGAGGCCGCGGCGCAGATCGCTTTGTACGACTGGCTGGTGCTGACGTCCCCCTCCGCCGTCCACTTTTTCATGGCGCTGATCCGCAAGCGGGACGTGGATCTTCGTGCGATGCCCAAGCTGATGGCCTGTGGTCCGGGGAGTGCGGCGGCGTTCAAGGGCCATGGTTTTGTGCCTGACCTTACACCGCCGATGGACTACAGCGCTGAGGGCTTGGCGGCGCTGTTGAGCGGCTTGGATTTTGCGGGGCAGCGGGTGTTGCGGCTAAGGTCCGAAAAGGCCGGCACACTGCTGGCCGATGTGCTGCGGCACAAGGGGGCAACCGTCGACGATGTCCAGCTCTACGTCAACGAGCCCGTGGTGTATGAAAGGCTTCCGGAATTTGACGCCGTTTTCTTTGCGAGCGCGTCGGCGGTCGAGGCGTTCACCGCACAGACATCGAAAGAGGCGCTGAAGGGCAAGACCGTCGTGACGATCGGCAAGCCTACGTCAGCCGCGCTCGCGGCGTTCGGACGAGAGCCGGATGTGGTCGCTTCCGAGGCCACGGTGGAGGGCGCGATCGAGGCGCTCGCGCGGCATTGGATCGGGCGGTCTTGAGGCCCTTTGCGCGAAAAAGAGAACGTTCGGAAGGAATCGCAGGTGTCTAAAACCGGCCGGCGCCGTTTCAGAATGCGATCTCCACGAGCTTCTCGTAATTGCGCAGGGCCAAGCCTGACAGGACTCTGCCATACGGACAGGCGGAGGGCATCAGCACGAAGCCTCGCCCGCTTCCGGACGTTCCCTCGTCAAGCGCTCGCTTGACCTTTTCCGCAAATTGTCCCGTCGGCAGGTTCTCGATGTCGCAGGCTTCGAGGTTGCCGAAAAGCACCAAGCTCTTTCCATACCGTTCTCGAACATACCGCAGTTCGACGTCGCCTTGGGGGGGCGGCTCGATTGGGTCGAGCCCGTCAGCGCCCATGGCGGCGATATCGTCGAGGATCGCGTTCAGATTGCCGTGGGAATGGATGCGCGCGTAGCCGCCGTAGCGGTGAATGGACTCGATCATCGGCGTGACATACCGGCAGACATATTCGCGGAACAGGTAGGGCGGCAGGTAGGGGGGAGAGGCATACTCGGGGCCGTAGATGCGCCAGAGGCGCCCCGGCAGCGCCCGGCTGACGGCCTCCGTCTTAGCCCACAGGGTTGCCGCGAAGCGCTCCAGCAGCGTGTGGAAGAGCGTCTGCTCCGTCAGCGCGGTCACGGTGTATTCGGCCATGTCGAACAGGGAGGCCGCCAGGCACAGCGGATCGGGCGTGTCGATCATCACGATGCCCGTGTCGCCGAGTGCCGCTTCGGCCTCGAGGACGGAACAGGTGTCGACGGGATCAGCTGTTGCCGGGGGCTGGGGAAGTTCCAAAAACGCACGCAGGTCATCGGCGTCCTTGAGCAGGTGCTCCTCGGTCCAGACCGTGTTCACCTCCGGGTCCCGGCGGGTCCGAGACGTCAGGATGCGCCCGCCTGCCGAGATGCTGCGCACGCTGTACCGTCGTCCTTCTTGGAGGCGCGTCTCTGTTTTCGAATACGCTTCGAGCGGGTCGGGTTGGATGGCGGCATAGGCGACACCCCGCATGACGATGCGGTCCGTCTTTTCGCGCGTCAGTTCGATGAGCGGACGCCATGAGGGATGGGCGTAGATGTTGAACGGATCAGGGTCTGCGGGGTTCTCATCCAGTCCGTTGAGTTCATAGAAGGACACGGGAGGACGGTCAACCGCCTCTCCGCGTAACGTGGCCATCAGTCGTTCGCGTCTGTTCATGGGGTCTCTTTCGTGTGCCACAGCCTGAGCAGGAGCACGCCGTGGCCAGGGATTTCAGCGGTGAACCGGTCGCTGGGGGCGCCGAGGTCTTTCTGCCGCCAGAGGTCGCGCAGGCGTTGTTTTCCGGCGAGGCCCAGGGCTTTGAAATCCAAGGTGAGCGCGCAGGTCAGATAACTGCGGTTGAACAGCCCTGCCGCCACACTGCCGTCTTCCATCCGCTTGGCCCAGATTTCTGACCCGTCATCGCGAAAAACCCGTGCCGCCTGACGGCCGAGCGGATCCTGATTGACCTCGATGACCTCGTCGTTGGTCAGCAGGTTTAACGTGAAAGCGTCGAGCCGGGTCATGTCGCAACCGATCAGCAAGGGCGAGCAAAGCAGGCACCAGAGCGAGAGATGGGTATACTGTTCGTTCGGGGTGAGGCGCGTGGGGTGAGGGGTTCCCCAGCCGACCCTGCCGACGACCAGCATGTCCGGGTCATTCCAGTTGCCGGGCCCTGCGAAAAGTTCGAGCCCGTCTTGCGCGGCAGCGATTTTGATCATGCTGTCCCATGTGTCGGTGATGTCGCCCGTCGTGCGCCAGCACTGGCCTCCCGCTTTGTCTCCCCAGGATGAGACGTTCCCCATTCCATACTGGCAAAGGCTGTGGACGATATCGCGTTTTTGGTTGCGGAGCGCCGCCGTCATCACGAGATAGGGGTGCATCAGCTCTTTCAGCGTTCCGCCGTCCGAGATCTGCGCATAGCTGCACCAATCGTATTTCAGATAATCGAATCCCCATTCGGCATAGGTTTGGGCGTCTTGCGCTTCATGCTGCAGGCTGCCGACGCACCCCCCGCAGGTGAGTGGTCCAGGCGAGGAGTAGAGTCCGATCTTGAGCCCGCGGCCGTGAACGTAACGGGTCAACGCAGCCATGTCCGGGAAGCGCGTGTTGGGCAGGACGCGTCCGGCCGCGTCCCGCGCGGGGCCCATCAGCGTGGCATCGCTTTTCTCGCCAGGATTTGTCTGCCAGTAGTCGTCTATGTTGATGTACGTCCAGCCATGGTTGATCAGGCCGCTGGCGGCCATCGCGTCGGCGGCCATGCGGATTTTCTCATCCGAGACCGTATGGGCAAAGCAGTTCCACGAGTTCCAGCCCATGGGTGGGGTGAGGGCGATCCGGCCGCCGACCTCCAGCCTCCAGGCCCGTTCGTCTTTCCCCTTTTCATTCTGGGCGGTCAGGACGACCCTGTACGAGCCGCTGTGGCTGACCGCTCCCGTGATGACGCCGGTGTCCGCATCGAGCGAAAGGCCCTCCGGGAGGTTTGTCGCGCTGAACGTAAGCGGGCGTTCGCCGGTGGCGGGGATGGTGAAAAGGACAGGACTGCCGGGCCGTACGCCGAAGACGCGCGCGCCGTTGATACGCGGTCTTGCGGGCGGGGGCGGCGTCAGGATGCCCATTTGCTCAGAGAGGGGCTGCGCCGTGGGAGTCAACGTGGCTCCGTCCTTCATCACGAAAAAAGCATCGCACCAGTCGGCGTGATCGAAAGCGTCGCCGTCGCCGGCATCGGAAACGTGAAGGATAACCCGCTGGGCACCGGTTAGGTCGGCTTTAACTGCGCGGGCCGGTTGCCGCGCCCGGAGGACACCTGTGTCCACGACGGTTCTCTGGTCGGCGTAAACGCGAAAAACGACAGAGCCTTTGCCGCGGATCAGTTCTTCGTCATCGACGCCCACGCGGGCTTCGAAGGAAATCGCCTGGCCGCCGGCTTCAAGCGCGAACCAGCTTTCGGCGTGTGTGCCGACGCCGCGTTCAAAGCGCGCGCGCGCGATTTTCAGCGGGTTGCCTCCGACGGCGGCTTTGGCGCGTGGCCGCTCCCACGCGCAGGTCATGGCCGTCAGGTCAAGTTCGTCAAGCCAGACTGTCGTGTCGGCGAGAACCGGCACGGTGGAGGAGAGTGAACCGATAAACAACGTGGCTGACATCCGCATCGACAGTGGTTCCATAGGGGGCGATTATCCTCTTACCGTGTGTTTTTGAAAAGGCGATTTTCGAGGGTGCGGGCCACAAGGGGTTTGACGCGCGGCAAGGGTCTGTGCGAGACTTTGAGGCGTTTAGGGGAGTTTCTGTTCGCAGCTGGCGTGAGCGGCTCGGATAAGTGAAGTCAAGCAGGGAGATGATTGTTATGGCCGTGAGTGTGAATGGGGTTGAGATTGCGGAGACCAAGATTCAAGAGGAGATGGCGCGGCTGCGGCCCGAGTACACATCCTATGTGCGGAGCAATGACGGCGAGCCGAGTGAGGAGCAGTTGCGCGAGTGGGCGGTTGAGGATCTGGTTGAGGCGGCGCTGTTTCGTCAAGCCGCTGTCGCGACTCAGCCTGTGCCGTCCGACGAGCGTGTTCAGCAGTACCTGAAAGAGAACGCCGGGCTCGGTGAGGCGCTTCCGCAGGAAGAGCGTTTCAAGCTGGCCCGCGAGGCCTTGCAGCAGCGGAGGATGATTAAAGAGATTCGCAAAGGGGTTCAGCAGCCCGGCGCAGAAGCGTTGCGGGCGTACTATGAGGCGAACCCGGAAATGTTTGTGATGCCTGAGACATTGCGTCTGTCGCACATCTGCCACTTCGTCGACTCTGTAAACAAGGCCGACGCGTTTCTGGATTTGCTGCGCATCAAGGCGGATCTTGCCGGCGGCAGAATCGATTGGCTGCAAGCCGTCGAAGGATACTCGGACTCATTCCAGCGTGACCGCGGACTTTTCGATCCGGTGTCGCGCGATGATGTGCCGGCGGAAGTCGAAGAGAAACTCTTTGCGCTCAAGGAGGATGAGGTGAGCGATGTCATCGAGCTTGAGGGGCGGAGTCTGCATCTCTTCAGGTTGCTCGTACGGGAAGCGCCCCGGGTGATCGAGTTCAAGGAGGCGCAGGAGCATTTAGCCGGCGTCCTGTTTGAGCAGGCGTGTCAGGAAGCGCTTCACGCAAAGTTTGACGCACTGAAAGCGGCGGCTGTCATTCAGCGGGAGGCGTAGTCGCGGTTTCGGGCACGTGGCCGGCGGCCTCGATCAGGATGGGGGCCAGCAAAGGGCAGCCCGCCGCGCGGGCTTGGAGTTCGGCGCGGCGCGAGGAGCGCATCAGCGTCATACAATAGGCTGCGAGTTGTGCCGCACTTTTCGGGGGCGCCATCCAGCGTAACTTCTCGTCGGGCGTCAGTTTCGCGATCGGAAATTCGGCGCTGCGTCCGTTGGCTTCAATTTGGAGGATGCCATTCTCCACACCACGCGGAATCACGGTGCGCTGTTTTCCGTTGTGCTCGAAGATGAGCGGCTCGCCAACCTGTCCTTCCAGGTAGGCTGCGACCAGCCGGTCTGGCTCTGGGATCTGGTCCAGCAGGATCACCAGCTCATTTTTCTCGGCAAAACGCTCGGAGGTTGCTTGGACGAGTTGCCGGGCGGCGCCGATGTCGCCTTGGGCGAAAGCGCGCGCGAGTTCGGTCCTCAGCAGAGGGGGGATGCCCGCAGCAGGAGGGTGAGGCTCTTCAGATGGCCGGGGGGCAGCCGATTGCGGAGCCGTAGCGGTGTCGGGGGGCGGACCGGCAGGTGTTTGGCCAGAGGCCGCGCCTTGCGCCGGAACCTCGGGCGACGCACGTTCTTCCGGAAAAAGTTTGATGTTCTCGAACGAATCGGAGAGTTGCGTCACGACCTCGGAAAGTTGCGGCAGGGGCAGGGGGGCTTCGGCCATGAGTGGATTGGCTTGGTAGATCGTGCGGAACCAGAAAACGAGTGCCAGCCACACGGCCAGGAGCGTCCAGCAGACCGCCTCCAGCGTGGCGGTTTCCCTTCGGATATCATTCGCGTGCTCATCGACGAGGCTTTTGGACTGATACGCGGCAATGCCATCGTTTTTGAGTTTGCGGTTCAGCCGGAAACGGGGAGCCTCTTTTTCCTCGTCGGCGAGCGTCGGCTTCTCCGGGCTCTTTTGGGAGAAGTCTGAAGAGATGGTGCTGAGATACTCTTCGTCGGGGCGGACGCAAGAGGGTTCTGAGCCGTTGAGCAGATGACGGATGTCGAGCAACACGTCGTCCCAGTTCGCATAACGGTTATTGGGGTTCTTCATCATGAGCCGGTGCAAGAACCACGAGAAGGCAACCGGGATTTCCCGGCGGACGAGGTGCGGCGGGGGGATTTGCTGTTTGATGTGCGCGGCAAGGATCGCGACGACATCGAGGTCTTCGAACGGCACCACGCCGGTGGCGAGATGGTAAAGAACAACGCCTAAGGCGTACATGTCGGACT
>Ga0209066_10003332_pt1 | contig 18455 bp, 19 predicted proteins | sample All_14_2_FD_187198 | JGI IMG/M metagenome (GOLD analysis project Ga0209066, IMG submission 187198) | Freshwater microbial communities in response to fracking from Pennsylvania, USA - Allegheny Zone_MetaG_DW_15 (SPAdes) (version 2) ... | reverse complement strand
GGCCTCGTCTGCGTGCTGGTATGCCGACGCACTTCGTCGCAAGTTGGTCGAGATGTCCTCCAACCGGGAAGTGCGGTCGGCATCATCGCGTTCCCACGTCTCGCGGAGTTGCTCGAACGCGGCGAAGGTGCCGCCTGCGAAGCCGGACTGCCCTTCTGTGAGGGCGCGGGCATTGCGGGCCAGATGGTCCTTGGCTGCAGCTGTCGCGGATTCGAGCTGACCTGCACTGGCTTGGATCAGCGTCGGATCGAGCTTGAGCGGCTGTGGCACGCGAATCTCCGTCCTCAACGGTGCTATCACCTCACTATAATTCGGATGTTGGTGCGCACCTGGCACCAAATTCGGGGGCGAGGGGAACAGGTGGCGCTGACGTTCGAAGAGGTCGACGACTGGACACAGAAGACCGGCGTCCTGGAGTCTCTGCAGGAAGATCTCAGCCAGCGGACTTCGACCATGGCAACACTGCAGGACCAGCTTTCAGAGATCCGTCGTCTCGACGGATGGGAAGGAAGCGCCGCGCACGCAGCTCGTCAATCCTTCGACCCCGTGGACGACGACCTGGTCAAGGGCGCTGCCGCCGTCGGTGCTGTGAACGCCCAGGTCGGCGAAACGATTGCCGATCTCACAACGCTGAAGACCGCGATCTCCGAGGCCAGGCACCTGGCAAGTATCAACGGATACACCATCCAATTCAACGGCAACGTCGTCGATCTCTGGGACCTCGACGATAAAGCGAACGCCTCCGAAGCTGAGCTGCAGCACCACGAACGGGTAGGCGATCAACTGCGCCAGATGGTGTCCGACATCATCACCAAAGGCAACGAGATCGAGTCCGAAACATCGCGCGTCTTATGGGCGGCCAAGTCAGGTGACATCGGCGTCGACGGCCTCAAGGACGTTGACGCCGCAGCTATTGCAGGCGCCCATTTCGCACTCGAACCCGACGCCTCCCCCGAAGAAGTCAAGGAATGGTGGGACGGGCTCGGCCGCGAGCAGCAGGAGTGGATCGCGACACACCGGCCAGACTGGATTCGCCAACGCGACGGAATCCCATCCGCAGTCCGCGACGGGGTGAACCGCACCTTCCTTGATAGCGAGAGAGCACGGTTGCAAGAGGAGCTGACCCAGGAACAGCAAGCGCATCCGAATCCCAATCAGCCGCCATACGGTCTCCCAGCACAGGTCCTGCAGAAGAAGATTGCCGACCTCGACAAGGCCGCGAATACTCTCAAGCAAGATGACACCTATTTGATTGGGCTAGACACCTCTGGCGAGAACTTGAAGGCAATCGTCTCGGTCGGCAATCCCGACGACGCCGACAATGTTGCAGTCACCATTCCCGGCATGGGCTCGCAGAAGGATGCCGGTGGCACGATCGAAGGCATGGTGCGCGAGGCCACGCTGATGCGATCCGAAGTGACCAGCCAGTTGGAAAACGCGGGACGGGGTCACGAGGGGGTGGCGACTGTGGCATGGCTCGGGTATGACACGCCACCAGGGCTCGCTGAAGCAGGCTCTGACTCCCGCGCTACCGGCGCTGCGCCTGTGCTTTCGCAGTACCTCGAGTCCATTGACGCCACCAGCGCCGGAACCGAGAACCCCAACCTCACACTGGTAGGCCACTCCTACGGTTCACTCACCGCCGGAATGGCCCTACAAGAGGGCGCAAACAGCGTGGTCGACGACTACGTCGCCTACGGCTCACCCGGCTTCTACGCCATGGACGAAGCCGATCTCGGCATGCAGCAAGGACACGTCTACGTCATGCAAGCCCCAGACGACCCGATCCGCATCATCGCCGAGACCCCCTGGTACGGCGGTGACCCAGCAGATGGATCATTCACCCAGCTATCTACCCAGGCCGGTACCACCCCGGACGGCGTGTACCGCGAAGGGGCCAGCGGACACTCGGAGTACCCACGCCCATTCCCGGTGGACGGCACTGATCAGCTCCGCGTCACCGGATACAACACCGCTGCGGTGATAGCCGGAGTACCCGAGATGGCGGTGCCGAAATGAACGCGCCACCCCAACCCAGGCGGCATCTAAGGGCTCTGTGGTGGATCCTAGGCACCTGCACCGCCATTGTCGTCGTGGCGGTCCTCGTCGCTGCGATCTGGCTATCGAATGCGCTCGACCCCCCACAGGAGGCACCGATGCAACCCGACCAGATCGCTGCGCTCAAGGATGAACTGCGCGCGAAAGGGAGCGCCGAAGACGCGCTTGCCCGCTACGAGCAGCAGATCGCCCAGACCGCCGACCAAATCACCCAACTTGTCCCTGGACTCAACTGGAAGTGGAACTCCGCCAGCACCACCATCACCTGCGGCGGAGAGTTCAAAAACACCGGCGGCGTTCAGGTACGGACCCGACACGCCGACTTCGACGGCCCCATCCCCGACGCCGCCTGGGGCAGCGCACTCAGCCTCGTCCGTGACACCGCAGCCAGCCTCGGCGCCACCGACATGTCGGTGTTCACCGACCGCCCTGGTGAACACGACGTTGAGCTCGTAGGAGCAAACGGCGCACAGGTACGCTTCGGCACCCGAGTTGGGTCAACCCTCTCGGCGCGCAGCGACTGCTACTTGCGCAACGACGACCTCCACGCGCCTTCGTAAGTCACGTGTTCGCGAACCGTTCGGAGTCAGGCTTGGTCCGAATACCGAATTTCTCGGTCTACCGGATGTCCTGCGTCCGATAGCTCACCCGGTCCGGATAAGCAAGAGGGCGAACCGTCTTCGGTCCGCCCCCAGCTCAAATAAGTCTCTGAACAGAACCCTTAGAAGTCCCAGTCCTCGTCCTCGGTGACCACGGCCTTGCCGATCACGTAGCTGGACCCGGAGCCGGAGAAGAAGTCGTGGTTCTCGTCGGCGTTGGGGCTCAACGCCGACAGGATCGCCGGGTTGACGTCGGTCTCGTCCTTGGGGAACAGTGCCTCGTAGCCGAGGTTCATCAGCGCCTTGTTGGCGTTGTAGCGCAGGAACTTCTTGACGTCCTCGGACAGGCCGACCCCGTCGTAGAGGTCCTGGGTGTATTCGACCTCGTTGTCGTAGAGCTCGAAGAGCAGCTCGTAGGTGTAGTCCTTGAGCTCCTGCCTACGGGCGTCGTCGACCAGCGCCAGGCCCTTCTGGTACTTGTAGCCGATGTAGTAGCCGTGCACGGCCTCGTCGCGGATGATCAGCCGGATCATGTCGGCGGTGTTGGTCAGCTTGGCGCGGCTGGACCAGTACATCGGCAGGTAGAAGCCGGAGTAGAACAGGAAGCTCTCCAGCAGCGTGGAGGCCACCTTGCGCTTGAGCGGGTCGTCACCCTTGTAGAAGTCCATCACGATCTGCGCCTTGCGCTGCAGGTTCGGGTTCTCCTCCGACCAGCGGAAGGCCTCGTCGATCTCGGCCGTGGAGCACAGCGTGGAGAAGATGTTGCTGTAGCTCTTGGCGTGCACCGACTCCATGAACGCGATGTTGGTGTAGACGGCTTCCTCGTGCGGGGTCAGCGCGTCGGGGATCAGGCTGACCGCACCGACGGTGCCCTGGATGGTGTCCAGCAGGGTCAGGCCGGTGAACACCCGCATGGTGAGCTGCTTCTCGTGCTCGTTCAGGGTGCCCCAGGACGGGATGTCGTTGGACACCGGCACCTTCTCGGGCAGCCAGAAGTTGCCCGTCAGCCGCTCCCACACCTCGGCATCTTTGTCGTCCTGAAGACGGTTCCAGTTGATGGCCGAGACGCGGTCGATCAGCTTCATTCCATCGGACACCTTGGAACCCCATTTCACCTGGCTGTTTGTGCATTCGCCCGGATGTATCCCGTGGCGAGGTCAACACTACAACTGGTGTGCGACATCACCGAGCTGTACGAGATGTTGTGTTTTGGCGTGTCGCGGCGCGGGGCTGCTTGCGGTGAATGATCATGGGCTCGCGTCGGGTGCGGGCGCCACGCGATTCAGCAGGTCACCAAGCGCCACCAGGTCCAGATACGCCGTCACGCGCACCACCCGTTCGTCGCGCATCGTCATCACCCAGGCGTAGTCGTTGACATAGGGCAGACCGTCGAGCGCGGTGGCCGTGCCTCGCCACCGGGCCACCACGACATCGCCTTCGGTGATCAATTCGCGCACCTCGGCCTGGATCGGGCCGGTCAGCCGGGTCACGATGGGACCGGCACCGGCACGCAGGAATTCGGCACGGCTGGTGTAGGTGGCCGGCTCGGTCGCACGCGCCACCGTCCACTGCACGTCGTCGGCCAGGATCGCATAGAAGCTGTCCTCGTCGCCGACGCCGCGGGCGAAGGCGTCGCGCACCAGGTCGGCATTGCGCTGCTGCTGGCCGTCACGGCCCGAGACGTCGGCGTTGCTACTGCATCCGAGCATCGCGGTGGTCACGAGCACGCCGATCAGCCACAGCGGGAAACGGGCAATCATCGTCATGGAGCTCACGCTAGGAGGACCCGCAACGGTCTGGGAGGCCGCGATTCTCCTAGGAACGTGCCATCTCCGGCTGTGGGGTGAACACGTACTCAGACGGCTCGAACGTGCGCGTGGCCAGCCAGTATTGCCAGGTCATCCCGCTCCACAGGGTGCGGTTGACGCCGTGGGCGTCCATGTACCAGCTCTGACACCCTCCGGTACTGAACACCGTGCCGGCCAGATCACGCTGCAACTCGGCGTTGTATTCGTCCTGCGCATGACGGCTGGGTGCGAGCGCGGCCGCTCCGGCCTCGTCCACCGCGGCGATGGCCTGCGCCGCGTAGCGGATCTGCGACTCGATCATGAACACCACCGAGTTGTGCCCCAGCGCCGTGTTCGGGCCCAGCAGGAAGAACAGGTTCGGCATCCCGGCGACGGTGATACCGCGGTGCGCGGCCATTCCCTCGGCGTTCCAGCGGTCCACCAGGTCCTCGCCGCCCACGCCCGTGATATCGACGTACGTGTAGGAGTCGGTGACGTGGAAACCCGTCGCCCACACCAGTACATCGACCGGATGCTCGACACCGTCGGCGGTGAGGACCCCGCCCGGGGTGATCCGGTCGATCCGCTCGGTGATCACCGTGGTCTTCGGATTCGCGATCGCGCGATAGTAGGTGTCGGAGTTGAGGATTCGCTTGCAACCGGCGCGGTAGTGCGGAGTCAGCTTACGTCGCAGCTCGGGGTCTTTGATGCTGCGGTTGATGTTCCATTTCCCCATCAGCTCACCGATTTTGAGCAGACGCGGCTGCCTGGTCATGGCAAAGCCGACACCTTCGTGGATCCAGTAGATGCCGGCCCGCAACAGCGCCCGGACACCGGGCACCGTGACGAACACCGTGCGCATCCACTGCGGGAAGGCATTGTTGGGACGCGGCATCACCCAGGCCGGGGTGCGTTGGTAGAGCTGCAGTTCGGCGACGTCATCGATGATGGCGGGCACGATCTGGATGGCGCTGGCTCCGGTTCCGATCACCGCGACCCGCTTGCCCCGGATGTCGACGCTGTGATCCCACTGCGCGGAATGAAAAGCCGTACCGCCGAAGTCGTCGACACCGGGAATCTCGGGGATCAGCGGGATATGCAGTCCGCCGGCACCGGAAACCAGGAACTGGGCGATGTACTCCTGCCCGGTGGCGTCGAAGACATGCCAGCGTGCCTCGTCCTCATACCACTGCGCGCGCTCGACATGGGCGCCGAAGCGGATGCTGCGGCGCAGGTCGTGCTTGTCGGCGACGCCCTTGAGGTAGTCGAAGATCTCCGGCTGAAAGGACCACATGTGGGTCCAGTCCGCCTTCGGCTCGAAGGAGAACGAGTACATGTGTGACGGGATATCGCACGCGCAGCCCGGGTAGGTGTTGTCGCGCCAGGTCCCGCCGATCTCCTCGGCCTTCTCCAGGATCAGGAAGTCGACGCCTTGTTTCTTGAGCGCAATGGCCATCCCGAGCCCGGAGAAACCGGAACCGATGATCAGCGCGCGGGTGGTGATGGCAGGCATGACGTCGAAGCCTTTCCTGGGAACGGCGGTACCGGATACTTCACAGTGTTCCGGCACGGGAGAGCACGTGTCAACGCCGCCGCGCGGGCAGGAACGGCGCTCCGGTCAGGGTTGGGGTGCGGGCTCCTGGCGGCGCACCGCGTTGTGCACGGGCTGGTCCGGGTCGATCTGGACACCCATCAGCTCGGCGGTGCCGTTGACCGCCCCCATCATGATGGTCGTCATATGAGCGACGAATTCCTCGGCGGGCATCCGGCGCGCGCTGTCGTCGTCGCCGCCGAGCCACCAGTCGGTGGCCGAGGCCGCGGTGCCGAACAGGGCGAAGGCGGCCAGCTCGAAGACGGCAGGATTGAGATCCATCTCACTGAGTTCACCGCTGACCATCTCGGCGATCGCCAGCGTGATGTCACGCCCCCGGTTGACCGTCGTCATGGCGGCCGCGGACTGATCGGCGAAGCGGCCCTGCAGCAGGAACCGCACCACATTGGGATGTTGGTCCACCAGGTCGACATAGTGCTCGACGGCGCGACCGATCACCTGGCGCGCCGAGTCGGACTCGATATCGATCGACGGAATCACCGCCGCCCACAACATGTCTCGCATGCGCTCGCCGATCTGGGCGAACATGTCGGACTTATCGGTGAAGTGGCGGTAAATCTTCGGTTTGGCGGTGCCCGCCTCCTCGGCGATCTCACGCACGCTCACATTGGGGCCGAGGCGGTCGATGGCGCGGAAGGCAGCCTCGACGATCTCGGCGCGCACCTTCTTGCGGTGCTCGCGCCAACGTTCGCTGCGCGCATCGACCTTCACGCCGGGTTGTCCCGGCAGCGGAAGCGAGGGTCTGCGCACCCGCTCACTGTACCGGGCGGCGCTGACCTGGTCAGAACACCGGCCGGTGCGGTGGTTTGACCCGTGCGATCGCTGGGTAACCCTGCGCCTGAGATTCCGCCGACCGGCGACCGGCACGTTGCTTCGGTAGCATCCAAAGGTCACAGCCCACCTCATCGAGACGAGACAATGACTGCCCGATACGACGTAGTGATTGCGGGCGGGGGCCCCTCCGGTTCGGCCGCCGCATGGCAGGCCGCGCAGACCGGCGCACGAGTGATCGTCCTGGACAAGGCCGAGTTCCCCCGATCAAAGCCGTGCGGCGACGGCTTGACCGCCCGCGCCGTGAGCTACCTGCAGAAGATGGGCCTGGCCGACGAGGTGGCCACCTATCACCGCGTGAACAAGGTGACCGTGTACAGCCCGAGCGCCTGGGAGCTGTCGTTCCCGCGCCGCCCCGGAATGCCCGATCACGGCCACACCGTGGCCCGCGAGCACCTCGACACGGTGCTGCTCAAGCACGCCGAATCCGCCGGCGCACAGGTGCGCCAGGGTGCCGAGGTCGCCGGCCCCGAGTTCGACGCCAGCGGGCGGGTGGTCGGTGTGGTGCTCAAGAGCGGCGAGAAGATCTTCGGGGACGCCGTCATCGCCGCCGACGGCGCCTACTCCCCCATCAAGCGCGCGCTGAAGGTCGACTCGGAATACAACGGGTACTCCGCCATCGCGATCCGCTCGGAGATGCACCTCAACCGGCCCGACAACGACAGCCTCGACATCTATCTGAAGCTGCTCTTCCAGGGCGATCAGCTGCCCGGATACGGCTGGGTGTTCCCGATGGGCAACAACGTGTTCAACATCGGGTTGGGCTATGTGAACAGCTACAAGAACTGGCAGGCGATCAATGCCACCCAGTTCCTCGGCGACTTTTTGCGCACCCTGCCCGCCGAGTGGGAAGCACCCCCGATCGAAGAGCTCAAGAAGAACAAGACCGTGCGGGCCTGGCGATTGCCGATGGGCTTCACCGCGTGGCCGCCGTGGCGCCCGGGCGTGCTGTTCACCGGTGATTCGCTGGGTGCAGGGAAGCCGGCCTCCGGGGCGGGGATCTCCAAAGCCCTCGAGTCGGGGCTGGCGGCCGGCGAATGCGCGGTGGCAGCGCTGCAGAACGGCGGACCCGACGATTTCACCAACTACGCGCAGCGCATGGAAGCGGCCTGGGGCAAGGAATACCGCCGCGGTCGCTACATGCACAAGCTGATCGGCTACCCGAAGGTCGCCGACGCCGGGATCAAGCTGATCGACAACGCCGCGTTCCGCGACCGCATGCTCAAGGCGCTGTACAAGAAGGCACAGGGGCCGCAGCACAAGGTCAAGTGAGCACACGTGTCGGGGGCCCTGGGTAACCTCCGGCCCATGGAGCAACGCGTCAGTCTGATCACCCTCGGTGTCGACGACCTTCAGCGGGCCCGCACGTTCTATGAGCAGGGCCTGGGCTGGGAGCCCAAGGCCGCCCTGGAGCAAGTCGTGTTCTATCAGCTCCCGGGCATCGCCCTCGGGTTGTTCGGCCGCGAGGATCTCGCCGAGGATGCCCGCCACCCCGTCGACGGCCGGTTCAGCGGTATCACCATCGCGATCAACCAACGCACCGAAGCCGATGTGGATGCGACGCTGGCGCAGGCCGAAGCGGCGGGCGCCACCATCCTCAAACCCGCCGAGCGGGTGTTCTGGGGCGGCTACTCGGGGTATTTCGCGGACCCCGACGGCCACGTCTGGGAGGTGGCGCTCAACCCCGAGTGGACCATCAATCCCGACGGCACACTGACGATCTGACACACCTCAACGCCGGCCGCGCTTGGACTTTCCGGGAACGCTGGCCACCTTGCCCGCCGCGGCGCGGGCGGCCTGCTTGGCCATCGTCTTCTCCCGGGCGCTGCGCTTGGGGGCCGGTTCGGCCTGCCCCCGCGACGAGCTCGACTTGCGCCCGCGCACGATGCCGATGAATTCCTCGACGAGCTCGGACTGCGGCCCGGCCGGGAACGCCAGTGCCACCGCGCAGGTCGGGGCGTCGCCGATGGGGCGATAGGTGAGGTCCTTGCGGTGGTGCAGGCGCGCCAGTGATTGCGGAACGATCAACACACCCACCCCTGCTGCCACGAGTTCTGTTGCCGCCTGGGTGGTTTCGGGCCGGTGCTGGACAGACGCCCCGGCCGTCCAGGTGACGACGTCATCGATGGGACGCAACACCGGCTCACCGTCGAGGTCGGCGGCGGTGACTTCCTCGGCCGCGGTGAGCACATGGTCGACCGGCACCACCGCGACCGTCACTTCGTCGTAGAGCGCAATGGTCGCCAGCCCCGTCGTGTCGATCGGTAAACGCAGCACGGCCAGGTCGACGGCGCCGGTCCGCACCGCCTCGGCCGCGTCGGCCGCATCGACGGGCTGAAGCGTCAGCGGGATTGCAGGGTGTCGTTCCGCCCAGATCCGCGCCCACTTGGCGGGCGTCCCACCTGGGACGTAGCCGAGGGTGAGCGAGGACTGGGGCACCGCATCAGGCTACCGATAGGCTCACCCGTATGAGCAGGCCGAACGCGCAGTCCATGAAACCCGCCACGGCGGCGAAGAAGCTGGACGTCTACCTTCCCGCGACGCCTGCGGAGTTCCAGCAGAACGCGATCACCCGCGCCGAACTCACCGCCTTGCAGGAGGACCCGCCGCAGTGGCTCAAGGACCTCCGCAAGAACGGACCGCACCCGAAGAACCTGGTCGCGGCCAAGCTGGGCGTATCCATCGCCGGCCTGGCCCGCGGCGGCGTCACCGAGGCACTGACCACCGAGCAGATCACCGCGCTGCTCGACGAGATGCCGGACTGGCTGGTCGCCGAACGCGAGAGTTTCCAAAATGTGCTGACCGAGGAGCGCCGGCTCAAGGCGCTGCGGGCCGAGAAGACTCCCTAGGCGTGGTCGTGCGGCTATGACAGTTGGGCGGGTTTGCGCCCGCGCAACAGATACGCCGCCGGCAGCACTCCCGCCGATGTGACCATTCCCAACGCGCCGCTCCAGAGCCATCGCGGACCGTTGACCTCAGCGGCATCGCGGCCGGCGAGGTCGCGCAACGCCCAGGCGCGCAATCCGGCATCGAGTGCGGTGACGGCGATGATCGTCGCCTTGCCCGCCGGAGGTAGATCTCTCCACGCCTTGCCCGCCACGGCTGCCCCGCCTTCCTCTGGGAGTTGTCCGATCGTGAGGTCCAATCTAGCGACGGCCTCACCGATCGAACAGATTGCCGAGGCGGTCGAAGATCCGGTCGACACGCTGCTCCAGTCGAGAGCCTTTGCCCCACTTCTCCCACGCGTAGATCAGCACGAACATCGCCACCACGATCCCGAAGACCAACGCGGTCACGAGAATCGCCTCAACGGTGGTCGACACCCGGACATTCTCGCGCACCGGCGCCACCCAGGAGCACGGGCCCGGCCCGCGCGTCGGAAACGGTGTGCCGACAGACGCTATTGACCGTAGGTGTACCGGAGGTTCGCGTGGATCAGCGTGTTGATCCGCTTGCGCATATGCCCGGTCAGGCTCTGGTCGGGCACCGGCTCGTCGACCGTCAGCGTCCACCGCAGATCGGTGCCACCGCCGGCGCGGCCCGGCGGCAGCTCGAAGGTGATCCGTGCGTCGTCCCGCCGCGGCCACAGCGAGGACCACACCACATGCTCCGGTTCGCGGGACTCCACGATCTCGGGCGCCACCTCGTCATCGAGCAGGTCCAGCCACGGCCGAGCCTCGCTGCGGTTCGGCACGGTGAGGTCCTCGAACACCACGTGCGGCGGTGCGGGGAGGTTCCGGCGCCGGGATCCGATCTCGGGCATGACCCCGAGCATGACACGGTGCCGAGGTGGGTGCGACCGGGTTATCCGAGGCCTTCTCGGGCGGCATCGCCGCCGTGAATCGGGCTCACCATTCGTCGATATCGTCGTCCTCACGCGGTGGACGCGGCTTGCGCATCACCATCACCGCCCAGACCACACCACCGATCAACGCCGCGACGATCGCATAGAACAACAACTGCCCCGCCACATAGGCCATCGCTCATCCCCCATTGCTGCCCGAGAACCCCGACCATGATTGTTCACGGCGGCGAGTGCGTTGTCACCACCGAGGCTCAGAGCGCGTCGATCCAGGCATGCCCGGGGTGGAGGCGCGACAACCATGCGCGCAGCCGAAATCGGCGCTCTTGGCTCAGTTTCGGTACGACGCGCCGCACGTCCGCTTCGTCCTTCGCTCGGCAGTGTTTGGCCTTGAACAGCAGGGCCACCTCCGGGATGACGTACGGGATGCCGTCATCGGTGCGCAGGATCAGCTCGGTATAGGGCATGCTGATCGCGCGATCGCGACGGCAGAGCCAGTGGTCATCGCGGTGGGGTTCGCGGAAGACGTCGAGCCGGTAGGTCCCGGTTGCCGGCTCGCGCAGCCAGGTCTGAAAGTGTTCCTGCAGCCGTTGCGGGTACGGCCAGATCCTGCCGTCGCCCACCACATCCCACGCGTAACCGGGCAGTGCCGCGGCGATCTCATCGAATCCTGCAGCCGGCACGGCGATCTCGGTGTCGTCATGATCGCGGGTGACCTCGCCGACAAAAAGGTCCAGGGCCCACCCGGCGGCCACACACCACGGGGCACGCACCTGTGCGAGCCGCTCGGCAACCTCGACCGGGTGCCAGGCATCCCAGCGGTCGTCGATCTCGTCACCGGACAACACGACTCCCCTGTCCTCAGTCATGTCGTTGCCCGCCGAAACCGAAAGTGCGGCCCCATCCGCGTCTGGTGACGTGTCGCGGATGGAACCGCACTTTCGATGTCAAAGCCCTAAAGCATGCAGCTGACGCAACCCTCGACCTCGGTGCCCTCCAGGGCCATCTGGCGCAGCCGGATGTAGTACAGCGTCTTGATTCCCTTGCGCCAGGCGTAGATCTGCGCCTTGTTGACCTCGCGGGTATCGGCGGTGTCCTTGAAGAACAGCGTCAACGACAGGCCCTGGTCCACGTGTTGGGTGGCCGCGGCGTAGGTGTCGATGATCTTCTCGTACCCGATCTCGTACGCGTCCTGGTAGTACTCCAGGTTGTCGTTGGTCAGGTACGGCGCCGGGTAGTAGACGCGACCGATCTTGCCTTCCTTGCGGATCTCGATCTTGGACGCCACCGGGTGGATCGAGCTGGTCGAGTGGTTGATGTAGCTGATCGACCCCGTGGGCGGGACGGCCTGCAGGTTCTGGTTGTAGATGCCGTGCTTTTGCACCGACTCCTTGAGCAGCTTCCAGTCGTCCTGGGTCGGGATGTGGATCTCCGCATCCGAGAAGAGGGTGCGGACCTTCTCCGTCTTCGGCTCCCACACCTGGTCGGTGTACTTGTCGAAGAACTCGCCCGAGGCGTACTTGGACTGCTCGAACCCCCCGAAACGCGTACCGCGTTCGATCGCAATGAGATTCGAGGCGCGCAGCGCGTGGTAGAGCACCGTGTAGAAGTAGATGTTGGTGAAGTCCACGCCCTCTTCGGAGCCGTAGTGGATCCGCTCCCGCGCCAGGTAACCGTGCAGGTTCATCTGCCCCAGCCCGATGGCGTGCGAGCTGTTGTTGCCCTGCTCGATGGAAGGCACCGACCAGATGTGGGTCTGGTCGCTGACCGCGGTGAGCGCCCGGATGGACACCTCGATGGTCTGCGCGAAGTCCGGCGAGTCCATCGCCTTGGCGATGTTCAGCGAACCCAGGTTGCAGGAGATGTCCTTGCCGACCTTGGCGTAGGACAGATCCTCGTTGAACTCCGAGGGTGTGGACACCTGCAGGATCTCCGAGCACAGGTTGCTGTGGGTGATCTTGCCGGCGATCGGGTTCGCCCGGTTCACCGTGTCCTCGTACATGATGTACGGGTAGCCGGACTCGAACTGCAGTTCGGCCAGCGTCTGGAAGAACTCACGGGCCTTGATCTTGGTCTTGCGGATCCGGGCGTCGTCGACCATCTCGTAGTACTTCTCGGTGACCGAGATATCGGCGAACGGAACGCCGTAGACCTTCTCGACGTCGTACGGCGAGAACAAGTACATGTCCTCGTTCTTCTTGGCCAGCTCGAAGGTGATGTCGGGGATGACCACGCCCAGCGACAGGGTCTTGATCCGGATCTTCTCGTCGGCGTTCTCCCGCTTGGTGTCCAGGAACCGGTAGATGTCGGGGTGATGCGCGTGCAGGTAGACCGCACCGGCACCCTGGCGCGCACCGAGCTGATTGGCGTAGGAGAAGGAATCCTCCAGCAGCTTCATGATCGGGATGACGCCCGAGGACTGGTTCTCGATGTTCTTGATCGGGGCGCCGTGCTCACGGATGTTGGTGAGCAGCAACGCGACTCCGCCGCCGCGCTTGGACAGCTGCAGCGCGGAGTTGATGGAGCGCCCGATGGACTCCATGTTGTCCTCGATGCGCAGCAGGAAGCAGCTCACCGGCTCGCCGCGCTGCTTCTTGCCCGAGTTGAGGAAGGTCGGGGTGGCCGGCTGGAACCGTCCGTCGATGATCTCGTCGACGAGCTTCTCGGCCAGGTCGGTGTCACCGGCGGCCAGCGTCAGCGCCACCATCACCACCCGGTCTTCGAAGCGCTCCAGGTAGCGCTTCCCGTCGAAGGTCTTCAGGGTGTAGGAGGTGTAGTACTTGAACGCACCCAGGAAGGTCGGGAACCGGAACTTCTTGGCGAACGCGCGGTCCAGCAGCGACTTCACGAAGTTGCGGGAGTACTGGTCGAGCACCTCGCGCTCGTAGTACTCCTTCTCGATCAGGTAGTCGAGCTTCTCGTCTTGCGAGTGAAAGAACACCGTGTTCTGGTTGACGTGCTGCAGGAAGTACTCCCGCGCGGCCAGCACATCCTTGTCGAACTGGATGTTGCCGTCCCGGTCGTACAGGTTGAGCATCGCGTTGAGCGCGTGGTAGTCCGTCTCCCCCGGGAGCGCATGAGCGCCGGTGGTTACAGGCTCTGCAGCTGTGACGGTTGGTGGCACGTCTGTTCCTTCCAGAATTCTTCCAAGCCGGAACGGACGGCATCGACGTCGTCCGGGGTTCCCATGAGTTCGAAGCGGTAGAGGTAGGGCACGCCGCACTTGGCGGAGACCACATTGCCCGCGTAGGCGAATTCCTCACCGAAGTTGTTGTTGCCCGCGGCGATGACACCGCGGATCAACGACCGGTTGTGCTCATTGTTCAGAAAAGCGATGACCTGTTTGGGGACATAACCCCCGCTGTTGATGTCGGGAGTGGCCCTGCCGCCGCCGTAGGTGGGCAGGACGAGCACGAAGGGCTGGTCCACCTCGACACGGCCGTGCAGCGGGATCCGGGTGACGCGGTCGGCCGGATAGCCCAGCTTCTGCACGAAGCGATGGGTGTTCTCCGACACGCTGGAGAAGTACACGAGATGACTCACGGTCTCCTCCTCGCGGTCGTCGGGTGTGTCGTGTGTCAGGCCGTAACCGCGGCCGTGGTGCCGGCGAGCGCCTTGATGCGGTCCGGACGGAAACCCGACCAGTGGTCATTGCCGGCGACCACGACGGGCGCCTGCAGGTAGCCGAGCGCCATCACGTAGTCCCGGGCTTCGGTGTCGAGGCTGATGTCGACCTTCTCGTAGGCGATGCCCTCTTTGTCCAGCGCCTTGTAGGTGGCGTTGCACTGCACGCACGCGGGCTTGGTGTACACGGTGACGGTCATCTGCGGCACGGCTCCTGTGTGGTGTGGAAGGGGTAGAGCTTGTAGGGCACCGGCAACTCACCGGGTACTGCTCTCCGCTGAGTTTCAGCGGACCGCGGGGCCCGGAAATTCCGGAGCCGCGGAAACTGAACCTATTGTTGCCGGGGGCACCGACACGCTTTCGATTCCTGCTCCGCCGGCTCCTGAAGCATTGGGGCCTCGCGGTCCGTCAGACACTACACCTAGTGTCCGACAAACCGAAGAGATACAAGATGTTCTGAACCACATTCGTGAAATTCCCAGGTCGTAATGACTTCCGCACGCCCGCCCCCGGCGTGTCGCACGTCACAGCCGCTGCCGTGTCGCCCGTCGCCCGGCCCGCGTCGGACCACCCGCCCCCCGCGGACACGCCCGGCGGCGGCCGACATGCCGGTCAGCAAAGTCAGCACTGATGCGGTTGCGCACCCCGGATCAGGGCTCCATCGTGGCGGTGGGCGACTGCTTTGACCGACTGCATGAACCGGCCAAGGTCCACGCGACGACCCGACAGCCACGTTCCCTCGAACTGCATGGTGTCTTGCAGTTGTGCCGGATCGACGGTGTATGGATCCGTGTTGAGCAGGGCGAGGTCGGCGAGCTTGCCCACGGCGATCGAGCCGATCTCGTGATCGCGCTTCTGCTGCCAGGCCGCATTGATCGTGTGCGCCTGCAAAGCCTCGTCGAGGGTCAGCGACTGCTCGGGACCATGCACCGTCCCGGACGCGCTGCGCCGGGTCACGGCGTTCTGAATGTTCAACCAGGGCAGCGGGGGCGAAAGATAGCCGTCGTTGTGGAAGGTGGGTCGAACGCCGCCGTCGTAGGCATCGCGATAGGGCTGCCAGCGAGCACCATATTCCGGTTCAAAGACGACCCCGTCGTAGAGGTCCCCCCAGTACAGCGCCTGGAAGGGCGACATCGAGGCGCTGATGCCCAGGGCTCCGGCCCGGACACATTGTTCCCTGGAGGGCGTGGCGAAGTGCTCGACCCGCCAGCGGTGATCGGTGACCGACAGTCCGTGGCGTTGCAAGGCCCGTTCGTAGCCGTCCAGCACCACGTCGATGCCCACGTCACCGTTGATGTGGGTGGCGATCTGGACATCTTTGTCGGCGAACTGACCTATCAGCGTCAGGAATTCGTCCGGCGTGTAGTTCAAGACCGACGACCCGGGCACGGTTCCGACGGGGACATCCGCGATCCGGGCGCGGGCAGAGTCCAGATAGGGCACGCTGATGGCCGCCGTGCCGATGGACGGGCTGCCATCCATCCATATCTTGTATCCGACCCGGGAGATCATCCCGGACAACTCGCCGAAGTCCAGGCTCGCGTGCGCGTCGTCGTCATAGGTGGCCTGGTACAGGGCGTACCGCACCGGGCAGTCCGGCAGCGCTGCGAGGTGCTCCATCGGCGCGCGCAGTTTGGTGACGAAGCCGAGGTCGCCTGCGGCAGTGAAGCCGTTCCGCGCCAAGGTCGAGTACCACGCGCCGAGATTCAACAGCGGGGACGGGACCACCCCCGGCAGGAAGGCGCCGAGCGTCATCATCGTCGCCTGGGTTTCGAACCCGACACCGCCCGCGGTTCCATCCGGTCGCCGGGTCCACCGTGCGTCCGGAGTGTCCTTCGGCGGTACGGCGTGCATCCAGCCGAACAACCCTGTGGCGCGCGAGTTGAAGTACACGGCGTGGCCGGTGATGTCGAGGATGAGCACCGGATGGTCAGGGAAGTACCGGTCCAGGCTCGCACGATCAGGCATCGGAATCGACAGCAGAAGACGGTCGAGACCATTGAAGAGCAACGGCTGCCCGGCCGGTGTCCGACGACGGAGCTGATCGAACAGCGCCTCGACGTCGTGCCAGGTCGGGAATCCCATGAACGGTGCGATCCACTGCGCGGGCTGCTCACAGAGCACCGCGGCGGGGACCGGGTGGTCGTGTGCCTGAATGAAGCCCGGCATCAGCACACCTGGACCGAGGTCCTGCACAGGAGCGTGCGGAGCCGCGGCCTGGCACTGCGCGAGCGAACCCACAGCGACAATGGCGCCGGAGTCCATATCCATCGCCAAGGCCTCGGCGCGCGGCTGAGCAGGATTCATGGTGATGAGCGAGGCGGCGCGCAGAATCGATTGCTGTCCCAAGGCAACTCCTTCACGAAGGGCAGAACACGGTGCGACACCTCTGGTGGCAATCAAACCGTGTCAGACCCCGATTCCGTCGCAATTGGCCACGGGTCGAAGCCGCGGAAGATCGTGCTGCGAATCTGCCGAAACCCTGGATCCACCTGGCCGATCCGCGCACAGTTGTCCCATGACCCAAGCAGGTCAGCGAGGACGAGGTGGAGAGCGCCATCCGCGCGCGATGATGCCGGGCCACGGGCACGACCACCTCACCTGGCGGGTCGTCCCCGTCCACCGCGTTGGCCGTCACCATGTCCACCGCTGCGGGTGGCGCCGCAACCATCCCCGCCGCGCCAGCGTGGCCGCCAACCTCGGCCGCCACCAACGGGCCGGCCTGAGGTCTGCCTCTCGAATGCGCGCAGATGATTCTCCGATGCGGCGAGCAAGTTCTCGTACACCCGGCGGATGACCGCCTTGTCGCTGTCTTCCACAGCCGCGGACAGGTCAGCAATGTCACCGGTTTCGAGTTCGACGCCGTACCGCTTGAGCAGCCGCCCGACCGCGTCGTGATGACGCTGCTCGCTGGCGGCGATGTTGCCAAAGACGGGCACCCCCCGTGCCTGGTGGAAGCGCCGGTACACGTCGCGGGCGAGTCCGTGCCGAGTTCACGACTGCCCGGCTGACCGAGCCCAGCAGCATGCCCGGGAATCCGCCCCGGCCGTGGCTACCCACCAGCACCAACTGCGCGGACTCGGCCTGATCCAGCAGTCGCGGTTTCGAGCAGATCGCTGACGTCCTGTGAGCATCGGTTTGGCGGCTCAACCCGGTCCTCACTCGTCGGTCGGTGTAACCGATGGCAATGTTCGGGCGCGTCAGCAGGTTACGTGCCCTGTACCTGTGTCATTGGTTTAGCGCAACACACCTCACTGTGCTCCATCCCGGGCGGGCACGGGCACGCATTCTCGTAAACGAGAACCGCTCCGCAATCCTTGCACTCGTACCGTTCGCCGACGCTTCGGGGCATCTGGACCTCCCTGAGTGACCTGTTCCGCACCGCCGGAATCAGCGATGCCTCGATCGACAGAGCCCGAACAGGCTGTTCGGACCGCAACGTGACCCGACTTGCGGTTTTCAATGTAACCCCGCCCGCAGCCCGACGTACGCGAGTTGGCCTGCGTTGCGAATAGTCGCGGGGGCGGCTTCGGCCGGAACACTGTGCCTCAGTTGACTTCGGCCGCCACTTTCTCGACCACCTCGCGCACGTTCGCGGCGACCTCGGCGTTCTCCCGCGGATGATTGTCCCCGAACGTCTTGGACGGGATCGACAACTTCAGATCCTCGATGACCCGCGGGCCGGCGATGCCGAAGGATTTGCGGGTCTCGTCATGCGCCCAGACCCCGCCGTAGCCACCCAGCGCGGTACCGATCACGGCGACCGGCTTGTCCTTGAGCGCGCCGTCTCCCCACGGCCGCGACAGCCAGTCGATGGCGTTCTTGAGCACGCCGGGGATCGAGCCGTTGTACTCCGGGGTCACCACGAGCGCCGCGCCCGCGGCCGCCGCGGCCTCCCGCAGCGCCCGTACCGGCTCGACGACATCGTCGGTATCGATGTCCTCGTTGTAGTGCGGGAGCTCGCCGAGCCGGTCGAACACCTGCAGCGCCACGCCCTCGGGGGCCGACTCGACAGCGAGTTCGGCCAATTGCTTGTTGATCGAGGCGGCGCGCAGGCTCCCGACGAGCACCAGCACCTTCGTCTCGGCGGCGTCCTGAGTTTCGGCCATGGTGATGTTCCCTTTCGTGTCTTGGACGTGATC
>Ga0209066_10003331_pt1 | contig 18455 bp, 14 predicted proteins | sample All_14_2_FD_187198 | JGI IMG/M metagenome (GOLD analysis project Ga0209066, IMG submission 187198) | Freshwater microbial communities in response to fracking from Pennsylvania, USA - Allegheny Zone_MetaG_DW_15 (SPAdes) (version 2) ... | reverse complement strand
GATGTAGACCTTGTGGTCCTTGAGCATGGTGCGCACGGTATCGCGCAGCAGCGTGGCGTAGTGGCCTGAGAGCGGTGCCACGATCAGCACCACCGGCTGGCCCTTGAGCCGGGCCAGGGTGGCTGTGTCGTCGGAGAAACGCTTGAAGCGGCGCAGTTCGCAAAAGGGCTTGTCGATCTCGATGCGCTCGTGAATGGCCACATCCACCCCGTCCACATCGACCGTGTGGATGCCGAAGACCGGTTTTTCGTAGTCCTTGCCCAGCCGGTGCAGCAGGTCGTAGCCGGCGGCGATGCGCTGCGCCATCGGCAACTGGCCCAGCGGAGAGAGCGGGTTGCTGAACAGTTTGGAGGTCGCCTCGGCCAGGTCGGACAGGGGCTCCATGAAGGCGCGCTGGGTTTCGTAGATCTGGTAGAGCATGGGAAAAGGCCGGTGTTTATGTTGCAGTGCAATATATCAGCAAGCACGCCCGGGCAGGATGGGAAATACACCTAGGAAAATGCCCTGAATGTCGCCTTCGTGAAAGCGTGCCGTCAGGGCGCACACGGGCAAAAAAAGAGGCCGCTCTCTGGCGGCCTCGGGTCGGAACGGCAAGGTCTTCAGACCACCTTGGCGATGGCCTGGCAGACGTAGTCGATGTTCTTGCTGTTGAGCGCCGCCACGCACATGCGGCCGGTGTCGGTGCCATAGACACCGAACTCGCTGCGCAAGCGCACCATCTGGTCCTTGGAGAGGCCCGAGTAGCTGAACATGCCGATCTGCTGGGTGATGAAGCCCATGTCCTGCTTCACGCCAGCCGCCTTCAGGCCGTCCACCAGCTTCTGGCGCATGGCCTTGATGCGAACGCGCATTTCGCCCAGTTCCTTTTCCCACAGCGCACGCAGCTCGGGGTTGTTGAGCACGGCCGCCACCACCGCGCCACCATGGGTCGGCGGGTTGGAGTAGTTGGTGCGGATGACGATCTTGAGTTGCGAGAGCACCCGGTCGGCCTCTTCCTTGCTGCCACACAGGACCGAGAGGGCGCCGACGCGCTCGCCGTAGAGGCTGAAGCTCTTGGAGAACGAGGTGGAGACGAAGAAGCTCAGCCCGCTGGCCACGAACTTCTGGATCACCGCACCGTCTTCGGCGATGCCGTTGCCAAAGCCCTGATAGGCCATGTCCAGGAAGGGCGTGAGGCCCTTGGCCTGGATCACGGCAATCACCTGATCCCACTGCGCAGCGCTGATGTCGTAGCCGGTGGGGTTGTGGCAGCAGGCGTGCAGCAGCACGATGGTGCCGGGTGCGGCAGCGTTCAGGCTGGCCAGCATGCCTTCGAAGTTGACACCGCGCTTGGCCGCGTCGTAGTAAGCGTAGGTGTCGACCTCGAAGCCGGCGTTGGTGAACAGCGCACGGTGGTTTTCCCAGCTGGGGTCGGAAATCAGCACCTTGGCGCCAGGGCTGAGCTTCTTGAGGAAGTCGGCGCCGATCTTCAGGCCACCGGTGCCGCCGATGGCCTGCACCGTGGCCACGCGGCCGCTCTTGACCGGCTCGCTGTCGGCGCCGAAGACCAGACCCTTGACGGCGCTGTCGTAGGCGGCAATGCCGTCGATCGGCAGATAGCCACGGGCGGTGGGCTTGTCCATCAAGGCCTTCTCGGCCGCCTGCACGCACTGCAGCAGGGGCAGTTTGCCGTTGTCGTCGAAATACACACCCACGCCGAGGTTGACCTTGTTCGGGTTGGTGTCGGCAGCAAACTGTTCGTTCAGACCCAGGATCGGGTCGCGGGGGGCCATTTCGACGGCGGTAAAGAGTGACATGAGGTTCTCGGCGGAAGTCAGGACAGCGGGCGATTTTAGCCTGCCCCCGGGGGCGCTCTCCCAATCGCCGGTCATGGGCCGAGGGCCTGGACCGGACAGCCGAGTGTGAACTTTTGTGTAGTTGCGCCGGCTTGCTTGCTTTGGGGGATGGAATGCCCGGCGGAATCCGTGTTCCGGTCAGAAGGCTGCGGTATATTCCATTGAGCTGTTAACGTTTATTAACATTTTCTGTTTTTGAGAGGTATTTGCCATGCAAAAACATCAATCCATCGCCGCCCGGTTGCTGGCACTGATGACCGCCGCAGCCGCCGTGCTGGGCCTGGCCGGCTGCGCCAGCACCTCCGGCCTCCCGCCCGCGCCCGTGGTGGCCTCGGCCAGCGACTACAAGTACCTGGTCGGCCCCGGCGACATCCTGAACATCAACGTGTGGCGCAACCCCGAGCTGTCGCTCACGGTGCCGGTGCGCCCGGACGGCAAGCTTTCGACGCCGCTGGTCGAGGAACTGGTGGCGCAGGGCAAGACTTCGTCGGAAATTGCCCGCGAACTGGAAAAGGCGCTGGGCAAGTTCGTGCGCGACCCGGTGGTCACGGTGATCGTGACCAACTTCGTCGGCCCGTACAGTGAACAGATCCGCGTGGTCGGTGAAGCCGCCAAGCCGCAGTTCCTGCCCTACAAGCAAAAGATGACCCTGATGGACGTGATGATCGCCGTCGGTGGCCTGACCGAGTTTGCCGACGGCAACAAGGCCACCCTGGTGCGCGCCGTCGAGGGCAACAAGCGCTACTCGGTGCGCGTGCGCGACCTGCTCAAGGGCGGCGACATTTCGGCCAACGTCGAGATGCTGCCGGGCGACGTGCTGATCATTCCGCAGGGCTGGTTCTGACCGTCTGCTGCCCCTGGAACCGGCCCACGCTGGCCGGATGTGGATCGTTGGGATGCTGTCACGCTGGGCTTACTGAATGAAGGACCTGATCTATCAAGTTTCCATCCTCCTGCAAGGGATGTGGAAGTACCGACGTCTGGGTGTCGTGGTCGCCTGGCTGGTCGCGCTGCTGGGCGCCACGGGCGTCTTGCTGATGCCCGACCGCTACGAGGCCTCGACCCGCGTCTACGTCGACACCCAGTCCATCCTTCGGCCGCTGATGGCGGGTCTTGCCGTCCAGCCCGACGTGGAGCAGCAGATGGCCATGCTGGGCCGCACGCTCATCAGCCGGCCCACGGTGGAGAAGGTGATCGCCCAGGCCGGCCTCGATGCGAAAGTGCAAAATCCGGCCGAACGGGCGGCTCTGATCGACCAGGTGTCCAAGGCCATCCAGGTGCGCTCCACCGGGCGGGACAACTTCTTCACCCTGGCCTACCGGGGTGAAGACCCGCAGAAATCCCTGGTCGTCGTTCAGTCGCTGCTGGACATCTTCATGGCCAACAACCAGGGCAGCGGCAAGACCGATACCGACAGCGCCCGCAAGTTCATCGAAGAACAGATCAAGAACTACGAGGCCAAGCTCACCGATGCCGAGACCCGCCTCAAGGAGTTCCGGCTGCGTCACCTGGACATTCCGCTGCAAGGCGGTGGCGACATGGCGGGTCGCGTCGCGGAAATCTCCAACGCGCTGAGCCAGGCCCGGCTGGAACTGCGCGAGGCCGAAAGTGCACGCGATGCGGCCCGGCGGCAACTGGACGAGGCCCGCGCCGCCGCCCGCAGCGCGCCCGCCGACTCGACCGCCGGTTTCGCGACGCCCGAACTCGATGCCCGGCTCGAAGCCCAGCGGCGCAACCTGGACGGCCTGCTGCAGCGCTACACCGACCAGCATCCCGACGTGCTCAACACCCGTCGCCTGATCAAGGAACTGGAAGACCAGAAGCGCCGCGAGGTGGCCGAGATGCGCCGTGCGGCCCAGGCGTCGCCGGCCGCGGCGCTGGCCCAGAACAACCCGGCCATCATGGAAATGACGCGGGTGCTTTCATCGGCCGAGGTGCAGGTGGCTTCGCTGCGGGCGCGGGTGAGCGAGTACGAAGCCCGTTCGGGCGCGGCACGCACGCAGGCCAAGGTCGCCCCGCAGGTGGAGGCCGAACTGGCCCAGCTCAACCGCGACTACGACATCCACCGCAAGAACTACGAGGAACTGGTGGCGCGCCGCGAGACGGTGGCGATGAGTTCGGAGCTCGAGAGCGCATCCGGCCTGGCGTCCATCCGCGTGATTGACCCGCCCAGCGTGGGTTCCAGGCCGGTGGCCCCCAACCGGGTGTTGCTGCTGCCGGTGGCGCTGATCGTGGCCCTGGCGGCCGGCGTCGGTGTGGCCTTTGTGGTCAGCCAGTTCCGTCCGGCCTTCTTCGATGCCTCGACCCTTCGCGGCGTGACCGAACTGCCCCTGTTGGGGGTGGTGACGCTGGTGCGCAACGAGCCGGTCCGGCGCAAGGAAATGCGCAGCCTGTTCCGCTTCCTCGGCGCCATTCTTGGCCTGATTGTTTTGTTCCTGATCGGCATGGTCCTCCTGACCTACCGCTCGGGCGTTTGACGGGTGAACCGAGATGTCCAATCTGATTGAAAAGGCGGCGCTGCGGCTGGAACAGTTGCGGGCAGCGGGCGTCGAGGTGCCGTCGGTCGGTGAGACCGTCAGGCCCAACGCATCCCATCCGGCGAGGACCGCACAGCCGGCGGTGGCGCGGGTTTCCAAGTCCGTCAAGATCGACCTGGGCGCCTTGCTCAAGGCCGGCTTCGTGACGCCGAACGCGCCCAAATCGCTCATCGCCGACCAGTACCGCGTGATCAAGCGGCCGCTGCTGGACAACGTCGCCGGCAAGGGCGCAGCGCCGGTGGCGCACGCCAACCGCATCATGGTCACCAGTGCCATGCCCGGCGAGGGCAAGAGCTTCACCGCGATCAACCTGGCGATGAGCATCGCCATGGAACTGGACTACCGCGTGCTGCTGGTCGACGCCGACGTGGCGCGCCCGTCGCTGCTCAAGACCTTCGGGCTGCCCGCCAGCGCCGGCCTGCTGGACCTGCTGGAGGACGACCGCATCGACCTGTCGCAGACGCTGCTGCGGACCAACGTCGACAAGCTCAGCCTGCTGCCCAGCGGCACGCCACACCCGCGGGCCACCGAGCTGCTGGCCAGCGATGCCATGTCCTCGCTCATCGACGAGATGGGGCAGCGCTACCCGGACCGCATCATCATTTTCGACTCGCCGCCGCTGCTGCAGACCACCGAATCCCGCGTGCTGGCCACCCACATGGGCCAGATCGTGGTGGTGGTGCAGGCCGGCAAGACCCTGCAGTCGCAGGTGCAGCACGCCCTGACCACCATCCAGTCCTGCCCGGTGAAGATGATGGTGCTCAACCAGGCCGGTGCGCGCACCGGTCACGGCTACGGCTATGGGTACGGATACGGCTACGACAACGCTGCCGGCGACGAAGGCAAAGTGGCCGAGGCGGCCACCGCAAGCTGAAGGGGACTCACCATGAAGACCGCATCCATGCGCCTGGCTGATGATCTGGTCACCGGTCTGTCGACCGGTCGTGGCCGGTCCCGCAAGCGGTCGGTGGCCGGCGGTCTGGTGTGGTTGTGGCTGGCGGCCGCAGGTGCCGCTTCGGCACAGGTGACCGACGCGCCGGCGCCGGCGGAGCCGGCGGCCGAGGAGCGCAAGGCCGGGTTGTGGGTGCTGCCACGCATCTCGGTGGGGCTGACCCACACGAACAACAGTCTGCAGGCGTCCACCACGCCGGAGAGCGACAACATTCTGGAGCTCAGTCCCGGTGTGCACGCGGTTTTCAACACCGCGCGTGTGAGGGGTGACTTCGACTACAGCCTGACCGCCATCCACTTTGGCAACAACACCCAGGCCGACAGCACGCAACAGGCGCTGGACGCCTACGCGAACATCGACCTGTGGGGCAACCGGGTGTTTCTCGATCTGGCCGGGGTGATCGACCAGCAGTCGATTTCGGCTTTTGGCACCCAGTCGGCGGATACCAACCGGAATGCCAACCTGACACAGCAGACCCGGTTCCTGGTCTCGCCCTATTACCGTGGCGGTCTGACGAAGGGCACCGAACTGGAGGCCCGTTACACCCACAGCATCGCCCGCAGCGACGCGCAAGAGCGGTCGGACTATTCCCAGCAGGGCATGACCGTGGTGCTGCGCAATCGCCGCGAACAGGGGCAGCGACTGGGCTGGAATCTGGAAGCTGGTGTGCAGAACGCCGACTACACGCTTGAACGTGAAACCACGGCGCGGGCCGTGAAGGCCGGACTTTCCTACGACATCACGGCCTATCTCACAGGAACGGCCTTCGTCGGTGCCGAGCGCAACGATGTGCTGACGACCGAGACCGAGTCCTACTCGAGCTGGGGCGTGGGCGTGGACTGGCGGCCTTCCGACCGCTCGCGTGTGTCCGGCGACTTGGAGCACCACTACTACGGCAACGCCCATAACCTTGCGCTGGAGCACCGCACCGGTCGCACTCTGTGGCGCTTCAGCGACTGGCGCAACGTGGTGGGCAGCTCGCTGGACGAGGCCGTACCGCTGATGAGTTCCAACTACGACCTGCTCGACAGTTACTACCTCGGGCTGGAAGCGGATCCGATCCGTCGGGCCCAACTGGTCGAGGCCGAACTGGAGCGGCTGGGGTTCACCAACACCGAAGATCTTTACCGGCGATTTCTGACGTCCTCGTCCCGGCTGGACCGCAACCAGCAACTGGCGGTTCTGCTCAATGGCGCCCGCAGCGTCTACACCATCGCCATCGGGCAGAACCGTTCCCAGCGCCTGGATTCGGATTCCGCGCCGCTGGGCGACGATTTCGATACCAACGAGTCCATCACGCAGCGCTACTGGGGGCTGCAGTACGCCCATCGCCTGACACCCGTCTCATCGATGACCGTGGCCCTGTCCGGCATGAAGACCGAGGGTGTCGGCAGCAACCTGTCCGAGTCGTCCAAGATCCTGCAGATCGGTTTCGCCACCCAGCTGGCTCCGCGCACCAGTGGCAGCGTGCGCCTTCAGCGCATGGCGGTCAGCGGCACCGCCGCCTACAACGAAACCTCTTGGCGGGCCCTGATCACGCACCGTTTCTGAGTCATGTACGAAGCTTTCTATGGGCTGAGCGGCAAACCGTTCCAGCTCAATCCCGACCCGCGCTTCTACTACAGCAGCAAGCCGCACCGACGGGCCCGGTCCTACCTGGTCTATGGTGTGATGCGGGGCGAGGGGTTCATTGTCATCACGGGTGAGGTCGGTGCAGGCAAGACGACCATCGTGCGCGACCTGCTCGACAGTCTCGACGAGAAGTCGGTGGTCGCCGCGCACCTGGTCAGCACACAGCTGGGCGCCGAAGATGCCCTCAAGCTGGTGTGCGGCGCCTTTGGCGTGCCGGTCAAGGGCACCGGCAAGGCCGACCTGCTGATGGCACTGGAGGCCTATTTCATCACCCAGGTCAGCCAGGGCAAGCGCTGTCTGCTGATCGTGGACGAGGCGCAGAACCTGCAGCCGCAGGCGGTCGAGGAACTGCGCATGCTCTCGAACTTCCAGTTCGGGGAACAGGCGCTGCTGCAGACCTTCCTGATCGGCCAGCCCGAGTTCCGCGACATCCTGCAGGGACCCGGGATGCTGCAGCTGCGCCAGCGCGTCACCGCCCGCTGCCACCTGGGGCCGCTGGATGAGGAAGACACGCGGGCCTACATCGAGCACCGCCTGCATTGCGTGGGTGCGACCGACAAGCCCAGTTTCGATCCAGTGGTGTTCGAGCTGATCCACCGCCATACCGGCGGCATCCCGCGGCGCATCAACACGCTGTGCGACCGGCTGCTGTTGCAGGGCTTTCTGGCCGAGAACCCGCACTTCGACCGGGCCACGGTCGAAGAGGTGGTGGCCGAACTGCAGGCCGAGTCGGTGAGCAACCCGGCGCCGGTGTCAACCGCAGGGGGCCTGGCCGAGAAAGGCACGGAGTCGGCCAGAAGCCGCGCCGCGCGGCTGGCCGCGGTCGGCGACCTCCAGCTGGACGATCTGGACATGGACGAGGCCGTGCTGGAGGGCATTACCCAGGAGCTGACGCGTGCCACGGCCGAACAGCTCAGCGCCCGGCTGCTGCGTATCGAACGCAGCGTGCTGCGCCAGGAGCGCCTGACACTTCAGTTGCTCGAGACACTCAGAAAAATCGCCGCGACCAGCCGCAAGGGCGGATCGAACGGCTCACCGAAGTAGAACAGTGGAGGTTCTTCAACATGGCCAATCCGTCAGAGATCGTCAATGCGCTGACCATTGACGTCGAAGACTACTTCCAGGTGTCGGCCTTTGCGCCGTACATCGACCGTGCGCACTGGGACACCCGGGAGTGCCGCGTCGAGCGCAACGTCGACCGGATGCTGGGCCTGCTGCGCGAGCACGATGCCAAGGCCACCTTCTTCACGCTGGGCTGGGTCGCGGAGCGCTATCCGGACATGGTGCGCCGCATCGTGCAGGAGGGGCACGAACTGGCCAGCCACGGTTACGGGCATGAGCGGGTGTCCGACCTGAGCGAGCCGGCGTTCTTCGACGACATCTCGCGCGCCAAGGGCATCCTGGAGGACATCGGCGGGCAGGCGGTGCAGGGCTACCGCGCGCCCAGCTTTTCCATCGGGGCCGGCAACCTGTGGGCCCTGGACACGCTGCAGCGAGCCGGTTACCGCTACAGCTCCAGCATCTACCCGGTAAAGCACGACCACTACGGCATGCCCGACGCGCCCCGCTTTGCGCACCCTGTGCGCGACGGGCTTCTGGAGGTGCCGCCCACCACCGTTCGCCTGTTCGATCGCAACCTGCCCTCTGGCGGTGGCGGCTATTTCCGCCTGCTGCCCTATCCGGTTTCGCGCTGGCTGCTGCGTCAGGTCAACCGGCGGGACGCACAGCCCGCCATCTTCTACATGCATCCGTGGGAAATCGACCCCGGGCAGCCGCGAATCGAGGGCATCGACCTCAAGACCCGGTTCCGCCACTATGTGAACATCGGCCGCACCGAAGAGCGTCTGGCCCGGCTGCTGCGCGATTTCCGCTGGGGCCGCATGGACACCATCTTCCTGCCGCAAAGCCCGGGGGTGGCCCTTGTCTGATGTTCAGCTTCGCCGTCTCGAGCCTGGCGATACCGCGAACGCGGCGCGCTGGGACGCGTTTGTCATGGCCTGCCCCGATGCGACCTTCTTCCATCGCAGCGGCTGGCAGACCATCATTCACAAGGTGTTCCGCCATCCGACGCATTTCCTGTATGCCGAGGCCGATGGCCAGATCCAGGGCGTGCTGCCGCTGGCGCACGTCAAGAGCCGCCTGTTCGGCAACGCGCTGACCGGCCTGCCGTTCGCCGTCTATGGTGGCGTGGCCGCGAACAGCGAAGCTGCCGCGCAACTGCTCGAAGACGAGGCCGACCGCATCGCGCGCACGCTGGATGTGGAGCACCTGGAGTTGCGGCACATCCAGCGCCGCCATCCCGACTGGCCGGCGCAGGACCTGTACGTCACCTTCCGCAAGGCCATCCTGCCCAAGGAAGAGGACAACATGCAGGCCATCCCCCGCAAGCAGCGGGCGATGGTGCGCAAGGGCATCAAGAACGGGCTTGTGGCGCAGGTGGACGCCAACGTCGACCGCTTCTTCGCGCTCTACGCCGACAACGTGCACCGCCACGGCACGCCCGCCATGCCCAAGCGCTATTTCCAGGCGCTGATGGATGTTTTCGGGTCCGACTGCGAGGTGCTGACCGTCAGCACCGCCGAAGGGCGGCCGCTGAGCAGCGTGCTGAGCTTCTACTTCCGCGACGAGGTGCTGCCGTACTACGCCGGCGACGACGAGGCCGCGCGCGACCTCGCCGCCAACGACTTCAAGTACTGGGAACTCATGCGCCTGGCCTGCGCGCGCGGCATCCAGGTTTTCGACTACGGCCGCAGCAAGCAGGGCACCGGGCCCTATGCCTTCAAGAAGAACTGGGGCTTCGAGCCGACACCGTTGAACTACGAGTACCGGCTCTACAAGCGGGACAGCATTCCGCAGAACAACCCGGCCAACGCCAAGTACCGCCTGCTGATCGCCACCTGGCGGCGCATGCCCATCGGGCTGGCCAACTGGCTGGGCCCCTTCATCGTGCGCAACCTCGGCTGAGCGGGCAGGGCATGGGCAACATCCTCTACCTGGTGCACCGCATGCCGTACCCGCCCAACAAGGGCGACAAGGTGCGCTCCTACCACCTGCTGCGCCACCTGCAGCAGCGGCACCGGGTCTTCCTGGGCACCTTTCTGGATGATCCGGAAGATGAAGCCCACCTGCCGGCGCTGAAGGCCCTGTGCCCCGATCTGCACGTCGAACGACTGAACCCGAAGCTGGCCAAAGTGCGCAGCCTGGGCGGCCTGGCGCGTGGCGAGGCGCTGTCGCTGGCCTACTACCGCAGCGCCGGCCTGCAGCGCTGGGTGCGCGAGACCGCGCAGGCCCACCGGCTCGATGCCAGCGTGGTGTTCTCGTCCGTCATGGCGCAATACGCCCAGCCGCTGCGGCCCGACCTGCCCATGCTGGTGGACTTTGTCGACGTCGACTCCGCCAAGTGGGCCCAGTACGCCCCTGCGCACCGCTGGCCGATGTCCTGGGTCTACCGGCGCGAGGGCGAGCGCCTGCTGGCCTACGAGACCGAGGTGGCCCGCCAGGCCCGGCAGTCCTTCTTCGTCACGCCGGCCGAAACCGATCTGTTTCTTTCGCTGGCCCCTGGCCTGCAGGACCGGGTGCGACCCCTGAGCAACGGTGTCGACGCCGCGTTTTTCTCGCCGGACCCCGGTCGGCCCAGTCCGTTCGGTGCCGGCGAGCTGCCGCTGGTGTTCACCGGGGCCATGGACTACTGGCCCAACATCGACGGTGTGGCCTGGTTTGCCCAGGACATCCTGCCGCGGCTGCTGCGTCGCTGGCCGCAACTGCGTTTCTACATCGTCGGCCGCAGTCCGGCCCCGCAGGTGCAGGCACTGGCCTCGGATCGCGTGGTGGTGACCGGCACCGTGCCGGACGTGCGCCCCTACCTGCAGCATGCCGCCGCGGTGGTGGCGCCGCTGCGGGTGGCGCGGGGCATCCAGAACAAGATCCTGGAGGCCATGGCGATGACGCAGCCGGTGGTCACGGTGCCGTCCTGCGCCGATGCCATCGGAGCCGGCCTGGGTCAGGGTCTGCTCCGCGCCGATTCGCCCGAGGGCTATGAACAGGCACTGCACAGCCTGCTGGATGCCGCCGCCAGCACCCGGCAGGCGCTGGCGGTCGCCGCGCGCAACTTCGTGCTGCAGGCCTTCAGCTGGGATGCCCACCTGGCCGGCATCGACCCCTATCTGGCCTCTGGACAGGAGCACTGACATGTGTGGCATTTCCGGCCTGTTCGACACCCGGGGCGAGCGCGAATTCGACCGGGCTCTGGCTGCGCGCATCAACAACGTGCAGTCCCACCGCGGACCGGACGAGGACGACCTGCACCTGGAGCCGGGCGTGGCGCTGGGCCACCGGCGCCTGTCGGTGATCGACCTGAGCACCGGTCGCCAGCCGATGTTCAACGAAGACGGCACCGTCGGCATCGTCTTCAACGGCGAGATCTACAACTTCCAGGAACTGGTGCCGCAGCTCAAGGCCCTGGGCCACGTGTTCCGCACCCGCAGCGACACCGAGGTGATCGTGCACGCCTGGGAGGCCTGGGGGCCGGACTGCGTGCAGCACCTACGCGGCATGTTCGCCTTCTCCCTCTGGGACCGCAACCGGCAGGTCATGTTCCTGGCGCGCGACCGCATGGGCGTCAAGCCCATGCACTACGCGCTGCTGGAGGACGGCAGTTTCATCTTCGGCTCCGAACTCAAGGTGCTGACCGCCCACCCGGGCTTTCGCAAGGACATCGACCCGCTGGCGGTGGAGGAGTACTTTGCCCTGGGCTACGTGGCCGATCCGCGCTGCATCTACCGCAGCGCCCACAAGCTGCCGCCGGGCCACACGCTGACCCTGCGCCGCGGCATGGACCGCCTGCCGCCGCCCCAGCCCTACTGGGACGTGCGTTTCACCAACGACAGCCGGCTCTCACCCCAGGCGGCGCAGGACGAACTGCGCGAGCGGGTGCGCGAGTCGGTGCGGCTGCGCATGATCGCCGACGTGCCGCTGGGCGCCTTCCTCTCGGGCGGTGTCGATTCCAGCGCGGTGGTGGCCTCCATGGCCGGCCTGACCGACACCCCGGTGCGCACCTGCGCCATCGGTTTCGACGACCCGCAGTTCAACGAATCCGCCTTTGCCCAGCAGGTTGCCGACCGTTACCACACCGACCACCGGCTGGAGATCGTCGGCAGCGACGACTTCGATCTCATCGACACGCTCGCCCGCCTGTACGACGAACCCTACGCCGACAGTTCGGCTCTGCCGACCTACCGCGTCTGCCAGATGGCCCGCAAGCATGTGACGGTGGCACTCAGCGGCGATGGCGGGGATGAAAGCCTGGGCGGCTACCGCCGCTACCGCATGCACCTGGGCGAGGAGCGGGTGCGCCAGCGCCTGCCCCTGGGCCTGCGGCGGCCGCTGTTCGGCGCGCTGGGCCGGCTCTATCCCAAGGCCGACTGGGCGCCGCGCATGTTCCGCGCCAAGACCACCTTCCAGGGCCTGGCCATGGACCCGGTCGAGGCCTATTGCCACAGCATGTCCAAGCTGCGCCAGGACGAACGCAGCGGGCTCTACTCGGCCGACCTGCAGCGCCAGCTGGGCGGCTACCAGGCGCTGGACCTGTTCCGCGAACACGCGGAACGCGCCGGCACCGACGACCCGCTGGCCCTGGTGCAGTACCTGGACTACAAGACCTGGCTGGTGGGCGACATCAACACCAAGGTGGACCGCGCCAGCATGGCCCATTCGCTGGAAGTGCGCGAACCGCTGATGGACCATCAGCTGGTCGAATGGCTGGCGACGCTGCCCAGCGACCTGAAGATCCGCGGCGGCGAGGGCAAGTACGTGTTCAAGAAGGCCTTCGAGCCCCTGCTGCCGCACGACGTGCTGTACCGGCCCAAGATGGGTTTCTCGGTGCCGCTGGCGCGCTGGCTGCGCGGGCCGCTGGCGTCGCGCATGCGCGAGTCGGTGCTGGGCCAGCGCATGGCCGACTGCGGTTTCTTCGAGCGGCGCACCCTGGAGCGGCTGGTGGACCAGCACCTCTCGGGCCAGCGCGACCACGCCGAGGTGCTCTGGGCGCTGCTGATGTTCGATGCCTTCCTGCGCGTCCACGAAGGGCAGGTGCAGGGTGGCTGAAGCGAAGCGCCGGCGCATCGTCCACGTGGTCTACAGCTTCGGCGTGGGCGGGCTGGAGAACGTCATCGTGCAGCTGGTCAACCGGCTGCCGGCCGACCGGTTCGAACACGTGGTGCTGTCCCTGACCACCATCAGCGACTTCCGCCAGCGCATCACCCGCGAGGATGTGCGCTTCATCGAACTGAACAAGCCGCCCGGGCACGCCATTCCCCTGTACCCGCGGCTGTTCCGTCTGCTGCGCGAACTGCGGCCGGACGTGCTGCACACCTGCAACCTGGCCGCGCTGGAGGTGGTGCCGGTGGCCTGGCTGGCCGGCGTGCCGCTGCGCGTGCATGCCGAGCACGGCTGGGATGCCCACGATCCGCAGGGCAAGAACCCGCGCTACCAGCGGCTGCGCCGGCTGTACCGGCCCTTCGTGAGCCACTACGTGGCCGTCTCGCGCGACCTGGACGACTACCTGGCCCGTGCCATTGGCGTGCCGGCGCGGCGCCGCTCGCTGATCGCCAACGGCGTCGACACCGACCTGTTCCGCCCGGCGGCGGGCGCCGTGGTGGCACCGCCGGGCTGCCCCTTCGAGCCGGGCCGGCACTGGCTGGTCGGCACCGTGGGGCGCCTGATGACGGTGAAGAACCAGCCGCTGCTGGCGCGCGCCTTCGTTCGGGCGCTGCGCGAGCGACCGGCTTTTCGCGAGACCGCCCGCCTCCTGATCGTGGGCGAAGGTCCGCTAAGGGCCGAGGTCGAATCGGTGCTCGCGCAGGCGGACGCCATGGACCTGGCTTGGCTGCCCGGGGCGCGCCACGACATTCCGGCCGTGCTGCGCGCGCTGGACCTGTTCGTGCTGCCCTCACAGGCCGAAGGCACCTCCTGCACCCTGCAGGAGGCCATGGCCTGCGGCCTGCCCGTGGTCGCCACCGCCGTGGGTGGCACCCCCGACCTGGTGGAGCAGGGCGTCACCGGCCAGCTGGTGCCTTCCGATGACGAGGCCGCGCTGGCGGCCGCGCTGCTGGCCGCCTTCGACGACCCCGCCCGTGCCCGGCGTTTCGGTCAGATCGCGCGCGAGCGCGCCCTGGTTCGTTTCGGGCTGGATGCGATGGTGCGGGTCTATTCCGATCTGTTTTCCGGCCGGCCGGGCGCTGCCGTCGCCCGCCCCGCCGTCTGAACCATGCGAATCCTCTATCACCACCGCACCGCGTCCAAGGACGGCCAGGCCGTCCACATCGAAGAGATGATCGAGGCGCTGCGCGAACAGGGCCACGAGGTGCGCATCGTCTCGCCGGGCGATGCGGACACTTCGGGCCAGGACAGCGGTCGCATGGGCAGCGACATGGGCTGGGTCCACCAGCTCAAGGCCCGCATGCCCAAGGCGGTCTACGAACTCATGGAACTGGGCTACAGCCTGCTGGCCTACCGCAAGCTGATGGCCGCGGCCAGGGACTTCCGGCCCGACGTCATCTACGAGCGCTACAACCTGTTCCTCCTCAGCGGCCTGATGGCCAGCCGGCGCCTGGGCATCCCGATGCTGCTGGAGGTGAACGCGCCGCTGGTGCAGGAGCGCTCGCTGCACAGCGGCGGCCTGGCACTCACCGGGCTGGCGCGCTGGGCCGAAGGCACCGCCTGGCGGGGCGCCGACCGGGTGCTGCCGGTCACCGACGTCCTGGCCGACCACGTGCGCGCCTGCGGCGTGCCGGACAGCCGCATCCAGGTCATTCCCAACGGCATCAACCGGGCCCACTTTGCCGAAGCGCCGACACCGCAGGACGCCAAAACCCGCCTGGGCCTGCAAGGCCGGCTGGTGCTGGGTTTCACCGGTTTCGTGCGCGACTGGCATGGTGTGGACCGCATCGTGGACTGGATGGCCACACCGCAGGCCCCGGCCCACACCCACCTGCTGGTGGTGGGCGACGGGCCGGTGCGGGCCGAGCTGGAGCAGCAGGCCCGGGCGCTGGGCCTGGGCGACCGGGTGTCCTTCACCGGCGTCATCCACCGCGACCAGGTGCCGGCGCACGTGGCGGCCTTCGACATCGCCCTGCAGCCCGCGGTCACCGCCTACGCGTCGCCGCTGAAGCTGATGGAATACCTCGAGCTGGGCAAGGCGGTGGTGGCACCGTCCACGCCCAACCTGCGCGAAGTGCTGACGGACGATGACAACGCGCTGCTGTTCGACGAGTCGGTGCCGGGCGCGTTGCAGCAGGCCCTGACCCGCCTGTGCGCCGACGAAGCCCTGCGCGACCGGCTCTCGAAAGCCGCGCACGAGACCATCACGCGGCGCGACCTGACCTGGGCCGGCAACGCGCGGCGGGTGGTGGCGCTGGCCCGGGCCCTGGCGACGAAGCCACGGCCGGAGCAACACGCATGAACACCGGGGCCGTCACCGCACCGTCCAGACCGCTGGCGCTCGGGCTTCTGATGCTGGTGCTGCTGGCGGGCTTTTCGCTGCGTCTGGCCGCGATCGGGGTCGATGGCCTCTGGATGGACGAGGTGTTCGGTGCCAGCTACACCAACCTCAACCCGCTGGAGGTGGTGGTGGCGGTGCTCCGCTTCGACATCCATCCGCCGGGCTACTACCTGCAACTCGATGCGTGGTCGCTGCTGTCCCGCAGCGACCTCTGGCTGCTGCTGAACTCCGTGTTCTGGAGCCTGCTGTCGGTGCTGGTGGTGTACTGGGGCGTGGACGCCAGGGCAGGGCGGGGGGCGGCGCTGGTTGGCGCGGCGTGCACCGCATGGCTGGGCAGCGAGGTGTTCTTTGCCTCCGAGCTGCGCATGTACGCCATGCTCGGTTGCCATGTGCTGCTGCTGTGGTGCTGTGTGGACGCCTGGCTGCTCGGCGGCGGACGCGCCCGCCTCATGGCCATCGTCGGCTTGCTGCTGTCGCTGTCGCTGCTGCACAGCACGGCTTTCATCGCCGTCGGGGCGGTGCTGTGTTATGCCTGGGGGCGCGCCCTGCTGGCGCCGCAGCCCCGCGGTCTCGTCAAACCACTGGGCCTGCTGACGCTGTTGGCGGGTGCGCTGCTGCTGCCCTGGCTGGTCAATGCGTCGTTCCGTTCGGTGACGCACACGCGCATGCCCACGCCGGAGAACGTGGCGCAGACCCTGGGGGGCTGGCTGCTGGGCTACTTCCCGGGGGTGGGGCCGCATGAATACGCTCTGGCCGCACTGCTGGTGTTGCTCATGCTGGTCTGGCTGATGGTCCGCGGCTCTGCGTATGTGCGCCTGCTGGTGTTTGCCTTCGTGCTGGCACCCGTGGCCGTGGTGGCACTGATCTCGCTGGCGGTCCGGCCCATCTGGCTGGACCGCACGCTGGCCTTCTGCGCACCGTTCCTGGCAGTGGGGTTGGCGGTGCATCTGCATGAGCGCGCGGCGTCCGGTCGGCAAGCCTGGGCCTGGAGCGCCGGGCTTCTGCTCGTCTGGGGTACCTTCGTGTTGGGTTTCGGTCAGCTGCAAGAGCGCGTTCAGCTGCCGCGCAAGATGCAGTTCCGCGAAGCCGCGCAGTTCCTGGAGCAGGCGAACAAGGCGCAACGGCCGGTCTATGTGCCGTCCAACGTGCGGTTCTGGGCCATGGCCCGCTACATGGCGGGGCCTGACTGGGGCAGCCTGCTGGCCGTCCAGGATCCGGTGAAGCCCGATGAGTCCGAAACCTGGCGCAAGCTCTATGCCCGCCTGGGCGAGGCGCGTCTTCGGCAACTGCACCTGCTGCCGGTCCAGCGGTATCTGGACACGCCGGCCGGGCGCCTCTGGATCGGCCTGAGTCCCCTGCCGCCGGCGGTGACCGCCGATGGCTATTTCTATGTCAGTGACATGAGCGAACGCAACAGGGCCCAGGCCTGCCCGGTGGGCGTGGAGGTGTCCCGGCACATCTTTGAAGGTGTCATGGTCTTCGAATGCAAATGAACGCAAACCCCCTGCGCGTGCTGCTGTTCTCCAGCCTGTTTCCCAGCGAGGCACGGCCGATCCACGGCATCTTCGTGGAAACCCGGCTGCGGGAACTGGTCAAGACTGGGCAGGTCCAGGCGCGCGTGGTCGCGCCGGTGCCCTGGTTCCCGTCCACGGCACCCCGCTTCGGTGAATATGCCCGCTTTGCCGCCACGCCCCGGCGGGAGGAACGCAACGGACTGGCGGTTTACCATCCCCGCTACCTGCTGCTGCCCAAGATCGGCATGAATCTCGCGCCCTTTGCCATGGCGCTGGGGGCACTGCCGGTGATCCGGCGCCTGCAGCGCGAAGGGTTCGACTTCGACCTGATCGACGCCCACTACTACTACCCCGACGGCGTGGCCGCCGGCCTGCTGGCGCGGTGGCTGGACAAACCCTTCGTCGTCACCGCCCGTGGCACCGACCTGAACCTGATTCCCGAGTACCCGTTCCCGCGCAAGCTGATCCTGCAGGCCGCCGGCCGGGCCAGCGCCTCCATCGGTGTCTGCCAGGCGCTGATGGACAGCCTGCGGGCGCTTGGCGCCGATGCCAGCAAGCTGCACACGCTGCGCAACGGCGTCGACCTGGAGCGCTTCGTGCCCGAGCCTCGCGACATGGCCCGCCAGCGGCTGGGCCTGGACGGGCAGGGCGTCTATCTGCTCTCGGTGGGTCATCTGATCGAGCGCAAGGGGCACCACATTGCCATCGAGGCGCTGCCGGGTCTGCCCGGGGTGACGCTGGTCATTGCCGGGGCTGGCCCCGAGCGCGCTGCGCTGGAGGCACTGGCCTCGCGTCTGGGCGTGGCTGATCGGGTGCGCTGGGCCGGCGTCGTGCCCCAGACCGAACTCAAGTGGTGGTACAGCGCGGCCGATGCGCTGGCGCTGTGTTCCAGCCGCGAAGGCTGGGCCAACGTCTTGCTCGAAAGCATGGCCTGCGGCACCCCGGTGATCGCCACCGACATCTGGGGCACGCCGGAGGTGGTCAGCCAGCCGGCCGCCGGGGTGCTGATGGCCGAGCGTTCGGCTGCCGGCCTGCGCGGCGCCTGGCAGCGCCTGATGGCGGCCTATCCGGTACGGGAAGCAACCCGCGCCCATGCAGAGGGATTCTCCTGGGCCGCGACCACGCAGGGGCAACTGGACCTGTTTGCCCGGACCACCGGTCGACGGACTGGCTCCCCGGCGATCGCCGGCAGTGCGGAGGTCTGATCGTGCGTGGCCTGTTCCTGTTCCTGGTGTATGCGGCCATGCTGGTGCTGGGGTTCAACGCCCCGTTCATCTTCGTGATGGCCTATGTGTGGGTGGACATCTTCACGCCCCAGCACATTGCGTTCTCGATCATCTCGTCGGTGCCGGTGTCCCTGATTCTGGGCCTGTGCGTGTTCGTCGCGTTCTTCCGTCTGCCCAAGGACCCTTTCGTGAAGGCCAGGGGCATCACCTGGGTCACGCTGATGTTCGGCATCTGGATGACGCTGACCCTGATCTGGGCCGAGTT
>Ga0209066_10003330_pt1 | contig 18460 bp, 15 predicted proteins | sample All_14_2_FD_187198 | JGI IMG/M metagenome (GOLD analysis project Ga0209066, IMG submission 187198) | Freshwater microbial communities in response to fracking from Pennsylvania, USA - Allegheny Zone_MetaG_DW_15 (SPAdes) (version 2) ... | reverse complement strand
GTGACGGGGCGGTGCGCCGTCTCCGTTTTCTCGAGGCGATGACGGTGACCATCCTCTCGTCGCACCGCAACACCGATCCCTACGGCCTGGCCGGTGGCGGCGCCGGGGCCAGGGGCCGGAACACGCTGCGGCGGGCCGACGGCACGGTGATCGCACTGGCCGGCAATGCCGCGGTGGAGGTCGAGGCGGACGACCAGATCGTCATCGAAACCCCCGGCGGTGGTGGCTATGGGACGGTGGATTGAGGGTGGTGGGAGGACGGAGCGGGGCGATCGGCGCTCTTGGCCGACAACTGGCGATCGCCGGTGAACAGGCGTTGAAGCTGGCGGCTGCGGTAGTCGAAGATCCGCTCCAGGATCTTTCGGATATAGAGCAGGTGGAGCAGACGACCCAGCGGCCCGAAGGGCGGCAGGTAGCAGACCCGGTCGAGCATCCGGACGCCACCGCACTCCGGTTCGATTTCGTGATAGTGGTGCCAGAAGCGATAGGGACCGAGGCGCTGCTCGTCGACGAAGGAGCGGCCGGGGCGGACATGCTTGATTTCGGTGATCCAGGCATGGGTGCCGAGGAGCGGGATGGCGATGCGATATTCGATGATCAGACCGTCATGCATGATCGCCGGCACCTCTGTCACGATGCGAAAACGCAGGTCAGGCGGGGTGATCCGGTCGAGGTTGGCCGGGTTCTGGAGAAAGGCCCAGACCTCCTCGGCCGGGGCGGCGAGCCACTGGCGGCGGACAAGGGTGTACATGGCGGGTTCTCCTGGTTGTCGGACGGAATCCTGTGGTCGCGCCTCAGGTGGCCTGGCCCCAGACCATGAAGACCGGATCGCTGAACAGCAACTCCTGATGGGGGTCGTCCTCCGGCCGCGGCAGGTCGCGGCGGCTCAGCGTCGAGAGACCGGAAAAACCGCCGTTCGTCGCCAGCAGGTCGGTGACCAGGCCCAGCCGCTCGAATTCGTGCAACTCGGTCCAGATCCGGATGGCCTTGGGCGGGAACCAGCGATTGGAAAAGGCGACCGCCACCAGGCCGCCCGGGCGCAGGACCCGGCGGATCTCGGCCACAATGGCATGCGGTCTGGTCAGGTATTCGATCGACGCGGTGCAGATCACCGCGTCGAAGGCGGCATCGGTAAAGGGCAGCTCCGGGGTGGCGTTGAGGTCATGGACCCGGATTTCGCCGGCCCGGCGGTTGCGCCGCAGTTCCTCTTCGTTCAGGCCCAGCACCGTCAGGCCGCCCAGCGCCAGATTGTCGGGCAGGTGCGAATCCCAGCTGCCCATCAGGTCGAGGACCCTGGCCCCGGCCGGGAGCAGCCGGCCATAGTTTCCGGTGATCTCCCGGCGGGCGCTGTGGTCGAGATGCTGCACCAGCCGTGGCTGGCGATAAAAGATATCGTCCGGGCGGTCATCGACCCGCTGCAGATCCTCCGGGGTGAGACTGGCGAACACCCCCGTACCGATCAGCGCCTGCATCCCCGGACCGCCGGCGCTGGCCCGCTCGAGCCAGTCCTCGCAGCGGCCGCCCCGTTCTTTGGCGGTGGTATGGATGGCTCGAACGGTCGCCTGCAGTCGAAGATCATGCCCGGCCAGGGGATGATTGAGGTCGAACAGCAGGCGGTCGCCATCGGTGCCGAGATAACGGCAGGGGGCGGTCGAAACCCGGAAGACGCCGTCGACACCTTCCAGCAGGCCCTGCGGGTAAAACCTGCCCTGGCGCAGGACGATGTCGTTGCCGAACCGATCATGGCTGCGGAATTGCCCCGGCCGGATGGCGATCCGCTTCCTCCGGTCATAGGGCTGGGAGAAGCGGTCGGCGGGAATATCGATGGCGGCCTGGCCGCCGACTTCCTGCCCATCCAGTTCCTGGACCAGTCCCGGGTCGATGACGTCCCGCCAGAAACTGACCGGGTCGGCCCAGGTGCTGTCCTGATGATCCACACCCTGCTCGCGCCAGATGAGGGTGAACTCGATGACCGCCTTGCTGTCCCGGCCGATACGCTGCATGGTTGACCTCGATTGAAAATGGTTGTGAGGAAAGATAATTCTGCGGCCCGGCGCCGGATGGTCGGCATGCCGGGTGCTGGGTGCTGGCGCCGGCAGGGGCCCCGGCCGTCAGAAATTGAATATCCGGGGAAAGACCTGCGTTCCCGCCAGGTTGCCGGTGTCGGCCTCGAGCTTGATGATGATTCCCGGGTTGACCTCGCGGTCATGGTCCTCCGGAAACCCCACCTGGGGGGCGATTTCCAGGACCAGCCAGTCGCGGAGAAAGCGCTGGCGGTAGCGCACCCTGAACTGCAGGTCGGTCATCTTGTAGGAATCTTCGGTGTCGAAGTAGTTGCCGATCTCATAGCGCAGGGCCTTTTCATTGTTGATCTTCTGGAACATGGCGAAGACCAGGGAATGGGGCAGACCGTCCTCTTCGACATGCCAGGTCGCGGTGGCCTTGGTCCTGAAGATCCACCGCTCGCCCAGCGGGCGCCAGATTTCATAGGAGACGATGTCTTCCCACTCATCGTCGGTGTAGTAATTCAGGCGATTGACCAGGCGCCCTTGCCACGAGTCGAGGTCGTGGGACCGGCGATAGCGGATGCCGGCGTACATATAGTCGAAAGAGGCGCCGAGGGTTGCCGAGATGTTTTCCAATTCGCTCTCGCGGAGAAAGTACTGGAGCGCGGCGCTGATCTCTCGATTATCCGCTCCCTGATGACGGGGAACGGCCGAGATGGGGTTGTCGTCGGCGCTGAACTCCTCGTCGTCGGCGGCGGCGATGAGGATATTCAGTTTTTTGTTGAGATTGGGCAGATGGATCCTGCCGCTGATCTTCGGCTTGATCTCGAATTCCTCGAATCGCGTGTATCCGCCGCTCAGTTCGAACCTGATCCTGGTCCTGTTCTCTTCATGGCTGACGGCCTCATCGTAAAAAAACTGGTCGAGCCATTCGGCGGCGTCGAGAACCGCCACCGATGTCTGCTCCTGGGATCTGTCCAGCAGCGGCAATTCCTGTCCCGCCGTCGGGTCGGTGGTCTGGGCCGGTGCGGATTCGGTGATGAACGAAATCAGGCAACAGAGTATCAGGAGGGCACACGCCTGCTGTTTCGGTGAAACTCGCCGCGGAAGGGTTGTCGAATTCAGGGTACATCTGTGCAGCCTTGCCATATCCCTTTCCTTGTTGGTAGGTGGATCATTTCCGTTTCAGCTCAGTATACCGTAAAAGTACGGGAGATACCACTGCCGGAAGCCCACTTCAGCGTCGAAATTCATCGCGATTTCAGGCGAAAATCGTGATGTCCGGACATCTGCGGGGGTGGCGGCGATTCGGCGGGAAACGGAGGGCGAGGAAGGAAGGGGGCGTCCCGGCTGGATTCAAGGACGTGCGAGAGCGCCGGAAGGAATACCATACCGGCGGATGTTCTCGCCGGTATGGTGGTGAGAGGAGTACTGCCTGTTACGGCCTGATGATCTCGCAGTCGCAATCGGCGTCTTCGATGTTCAGCAGCAGGAACTTGACATTGTAGCCGTTCTTGATGAGCTGCTGGTAGGCCATGTCGGCCCGGGAACCGGTGCTGCAGTGGATGAAGATCTGCTTGTCCTTCGGCAGTTCGTTCATCCGTTTGGGAATCTCGTCGAGCGGGATGTTGATGGTGTTCTTGAAGATCCCATTCTCCGCCACCTCTTCCTTGGTGCGGGAATCGACGACGATGGTGTTGGGGATCTTGCCTTCCGTCGCCTTCTTGAACTCGGCCACCGACACTTCACCCTTGCCGAGCTTGCGCTGCCACTTGATCTCGGTGGAGAGGATCGGCCCGGACTCGATCTTGCCGCCGCCGGCGACCCAACCCTGGTAATTGCCTTCGATGGCCGAGACGTAATTGAAGCCGTCCTTGCGCAGGTCCTTGACTGCCGCCTGCAGTTCATCGTCACGGTCGCTGTAGAGGATTATCGGGGCGTTGCGCGGGATATCGTCGACCCGGCCGGCCAGCTTGGCATAGGGGACGGAAACGGCCCGCGGCACCCGGCCGGCTACCGCCTTATTGGTTGCCCGCAGATCGATGATGACGACATTGCCCTTGAGGACGAAATCATTGGTGGCGTAGGTCGGCTGGCCGGCCTTGGCCCAGGCCGGTTCGCCGTCAAGGTAGACGCGTATGTTCTTGTATCCGAGTTTTTTCGCCAGACCGGCGTTTTTGGTGGACATGCCTCACGTGGGGCCTCCGCAATAGAAGACCAGGAGTCTGTCCTTTTCCTTCGGCAGGGCCGCAGCCTGTTCCTTCGCCAGCTTGTCGACGGAGATCGACACCGCACCGGGGAGGTGGGACTGGGCGTATCGGGCTTCCGGCCGGCAGTCGGCCAGCAGCATATCCGCCTTCTTGGCGACCAGACCCTGCAGTTCGACGGTCTTGATCTCGGTAACACCGTCCGGCAGTTTGGCGAGGTTGGGTTTGATCGAAATGGCGTGGGCAACCTGGTCGCGCATCTCATAGGCGATGGTGACGGAATCGCCCTTCTTGGCAAAATCGATGCCGGCGGTCTTGTCGTCATACAAGACCAGCATCGACTCGGTCTTACCCTCCGGGCCGACATTGATCGATATTGACTTGGCCTTCTTCGAGACGTCGCCGATGACGCCCTTGTAGACCGGACCTTCTTTTTTCTGGGCGGACGCAGGCGAGACGGCCGGTGATGCGGCGGTACCGGTGGGCTTCTGTTCGGCGCAGCCTGCCATCACGAATGACAGCAGTAATAGAACAACGGCCAGTTTACGTAATGAAGCTGGTCTGTACATGAGTCTCTTCCTCCTGGTGAATGAAACGGATAATTGAAAATCGATGAAATTATAGAATACTATATAATACTTTAATATCGAATCAAAGGAATTTTTGATAAATGGGGTCTGTCTCATTGGGAAAAATATGGGGCTGACCGGCGCGGACCCTTCCGGGTACGATCGAGAGACCGGTGACTGCATGCCGGCGCTTCCTTGGAAGCACGGATATTATTGTCTTTCCGGGGAATATACGGTAGGCTGCGCCGGACAATCGGCCGGTGTGAACAACCCTCTCCGTTTCGTACCCTATGATCGACCTTCACAATCTTCTTTTTTTCGGCGGCAGTTATCTGCTCGGGGCCGTGCCGTTCGGGCTGATCATCAGCAGGATGGTGGGGGTCGATGTCCGCCGGGAGGGGAGCCGCAATATCGGCGCCACCAACGTCGGCCGGGTCCTCGGCAAGAAGCTGGGGGCCCTGACCCTCCTCTGCGATGGCCTGAAAGGGTTTCTGCCGATGCTGGCGGCCGCCCGGCTGCTGCCGGCCTCGGAACAAAAGGATCTGGTGGTCTGCATCTGCGGCGCCTTGGCCGTCATCGGCCACATGTTCTCGGTCTATCTCGGCTTCAAAGGAGGGAAGGGGGTGGCGACGAGCCTCGGCGTCTTTCTCTTTCTGTCGCCGGCCGCGACCGGCATCAGCCTCGCCGTGTTCATCGCCGCGGTTGGCCTCACCGGCTTCGTCTCGGTCGGATCACTGCTGGCCGCGGGGCTCATCCCGCTCTGGCTGTGGCTGCTGGGACAATCTTCGACGGTGATCCTGACGGCGGCGGTCGTGGCGACCCTGATCTGGGTCAAGCATCATGAAAATATCGCCCGCTTGCTGCAGGGCCAGGAAAAGAGCTGGAGAACCGAGAAAAAGAAGGGGTGATGGTGAAGTGCCGTGCTGCTGGCAAGGACGCGGGTGGAGGGCGTTACTTCTCGGACAGGGTCTCCCTCTCGGCGACGACCTGAGTGAAGAGATCGCAGTATTCCTTGATCAACTGTTTGCGTTGCGCCGGATCGAGCCGAAAATATATCGGGCTGAGCATCAGTATCCGGATTGCCTGTCTGGGTGTCATAACCGGTTCCTTCCGTGATTTGGTTTGTCCCTCATTTTGTTGTATCAGTTTAAACCACTTCAGTCTTAATCAGAAAGTAAAAATTCTGTAAAGAAAAATCAATATATTGCTGATGATTGCCAGGCAGCTGGGGATATATGGGCAAAAACGGCCATGGCTCGGCCGGGTCAGTCCAAGGAGGCTGATCGCGTCATTGCCAAGTCCCTGATCGACAATCCGAACAGCTGCCTGTTCCATTGAAGTCGGCCGCGCAATTCAGTAGAGTGCTGCCCAAGCTCGGGTTATCGACAACGGCGCCGGTTCGGTCGGCCGGGCCTTCGGCGTGATTCGGGTGGCGGTAGTCAGGAATCAGGCGATCCCGGCCTGAACACGTGCGCCGTCAAGGAAACCGCCGCCACTTACCTACGCCCCTCAACTTGCTGATCGTCACCTCCGCCATCGATTCAACCGGCATGTTCCTGTTCTTCGCCTTTGCCGCCCCGGACGATGCCAACTGCCCACCCGCACTGATCGAAATGATCAACGCCAGGTTCGATAGCAACCTCTTCGCCGACGATGTCACCAACCTCGGCAAAACGATCCTGAAGACCGAAAGGGCATTCAATCTGGCCGCCGGCTTAACAGCAAGGATGACCGGCTTCCCGAATTCTTCAGTGAGGAACCCCTCCGGCTGACCAAAAAAGTGGTGTCGGATGTCGATGGGAAGACCCTCGATTCTTTCCGGTATTTTTAATTTCATCGCCCCCGTCCGGTGCTTTCTGCGCCCGACGGGGGGGCTTACACCGCCGGGGCCTGATATCTTGCCAATCCCGGCTCCCTCTCCGCCATTTTCCGAAAGGGCTCCTGCCTATTCCCAGTTAATGTTCCATCCGGCCCGTGGCCGGGGATAATCGTGGAATTTTCTCAAAAAATTATAAATTTGCCTGTCTTCAAGGCTTGCCGACGACCTCGATGATTTTACGCCACAAATTGGTGCCGCCCGCACCGTTCGTCATGATGACGATTCCTGATCCAAGTTGGGGATAAAATTCACAATAACACCGGAAGCCGACGGCATTTGAACCACTGTGACGGATGCGTCTGCCGCTGGCAGTCAGGTCGATCGCCCAGCCGAGGCCATAGTGACTTGATACCGGTCGTGAGCCATCACGGCGAATGAGTGAGTCAGTGGCTGTCTTCGTCGTCGGCGTGAGCATGGCCTCAATCGACGCGGCGCTGAGCGAATGTGCAGCCGAGCGGTTCAACCTCATCATCTCGAGCAGAAACAGCGCATACTCGGTGGGCGAGCAGTAAAACGAATATGCGATATTGGCCTTGCGATACAACTTGCGCGACGGTAGCACCACACCATTGCCGTCATGTCCGACGGCGGCAAGGGCAGAAAAACCGTCTCGCCACGAAAAGCTGCCGTTCTTGATTCCCAACGGGTCGAGGAGGGTCCGCCTGAGGTAGGGAACAAATGATTCGCCGGTGATGTGCTCGATTACCCGTTGCAGGTACGTGAACCCTTCTCCGGAGTAGGTGAACCGGGTGCCCGGTTCGGCTTTCACTCGCAGTCGATCGCCGGCCCGCCAGTTGGGAAAACCGGTGGTGTGCGCCAGCACCATGCGCGCGGTGATCTTCAGATGTAGTGGCTCGTCGGGAAGGTACGGCTGGCCCAGATATTCGTGCAGGGGGCGATCGAGGTCAAGTTTGCCTTGTTCGACAAGCTTCAGCGCAGTGTAGGCTGCCACTGGTTTGCTCATCGATGCCGCTTCAAAAAGCGTTTCCGCCGTGACCGGATCTGCACTGCCGGCACGGCGCACTCCGTATTGTCTGCTCCAGGCGATGCGGCGCTGCTCGATGCCGACGATCGAGACGCCGGGGACCTTGTGCTTCGCCATCAACGCCGGCACAATCTCATCGAGATAACCAGGTAGTGCGGTCGTTTCCCCGGTGATTTCAGTAATGAAAGAGCGGACGTATCCCTGCCCGAAGATCACCAGCACGATCAGAATCGGCAGTAACAGTGCGGTCCTAAACCAGGGTATTTTGCGTTGCATGCTCATCGGCTCAGGAAGAGCTTTCTGGCATAATAAGGCTTGCACGCAGGAGACCGTAGAGTTTTTTCAGGTCTGCCTGCGCCTCGGGATCGTCACGCTCCCTTTGTTCGCAGACCAGGCGAAGTCCTCGCTGGGTCACGGCATGATGGGCGTCTGTCCTGAACAACTCATGCAGGATGGCAGCCGCCTTGTCTCGAACAGGGGGGTCGCTCGAGTTGAAATCTTCCACGTATTTCTTCAACCGGTTACCAAAACCGCGGAAAAGATTACGTGCCTCCTGCTCCCATATTTTCTGGTGACGCAGTGGAGTGGTGATAATGGCTCTGCCCAGGTCCCCATACACGTGGAAGGCTGATTTTCCCTGCTCGGACAGTATCCCCAGCGAGAGGTCGAACTTCTGCCTGAAAGGATGCAGTTCCAGGGCGCATCCGTGTTCCGAGAACACAAGCTCCGCCACGGAGGAAAGGTACCAGCCAGGCGAAGATTTCATTACGGCGGCAGGATTTTCCCGTGGCCCGAAGAGGAAATTGCCGAGGCTGTAGCAGATGGGAACGCCTTCGTAGAACTCACTGCACAAAGGTATATGAGGGTGGTGCGCTATGACAGCATTGGCACCCGCATGGGCCATCGCTCGGCAGGCGGAAACGGTCACATCGGATGGAATCGGCAGGTATTCGTTGCCCAGGTGGAGGATGACGATGATGAGGTTGAATTTTCGGCGTGCCTCCATGATCAGGCTTGCCGACCGGAAAGGGTCGAGCCTCGCCGCCCCCGGACCATCCTCCTGCGCCTGGGCAAATCCCCCATCGGCAAAGTTGAACACCGCCAATGTCCGATCTTTTCCTGAAAATACTACCGGACGGTAAACTTCGGCCTGAGTCAGGCCGGCACCGCAACAGGAAAGCCTTTGTGCTGCCAGGGCATGCAGCGTCCTCTGCAGACCTTGGACCCCCTGATCCATGATGTGATTGTTGGCAAGGGTCAGGATGCCGAACCCCATCTGTTTCAGTGCCGCCGCAAGGGCTGGCTTGGCCATGAAGTGCGGGCTTGTGCCGAATTTACGGATGGGGCTGAAATCCTCGCACAGGGGGATTTCCAGGTTCCCGATGACCAGGTCCGCTTTGGCGAACAGAGAGGCCGCCGGGGCGATGATTCCGGTCACATCGCGGGAGAGCATGGCCTCCTGAAGCGCGCCATAAGGACAGATGTCGCCCGTGACAATTACCCTGAATTCGGGAGTCTCTGGTTTCATGGCTAAGACCCCTAGCTGTTATTAATGAAAGGATGGCACAAACTGTAATAGACCGCGTCTCATGAAAAATGTTGAAATCACCCGGAACGTCCCACGCGCATCTCGGACGGCAGGAATAATTTGTGTTGTTATTTCAATTAATAAAGAGATGTCTCGGTTTTCAGGGCGTTGAGATTTTTCCCTTGTGCTCGAAAGAACAGGATCCGATATTTTGTCCGTCCGGTTTCGACGGCGGCAACACCATCTTCGCCCACCCATTGCAAATGACCATATTTTTTTAGCCGTAAGGGTGTACGCCCTGAAGTCTATGCTAATTCGAGACAATAGTACCCATTTTCCCTTTTTTTCTCTATTTTCGTCAGAGCACTGCTGCTGCGTTCCTCCAAGATTGTGCAAACCTGGTCGAACTCTTCAGCGTGGACGAAGCGGGATTGATATTGGGTGAGCAGGTTGTCGGTTACGATAGGATAGAGACGGAGCGTATTGGCTAATTTTCCTTCGCTCTGCCTGAAATTCAGTCTGGCGATAAAACTATAAGGAGGGGCGTTGTGCATCTTGTAGCGACCGGGCGAGTTGAGCATGAAATTGCCGATACTGTAGATGATCCATTTCGAGCTGACCTTTTCGATCTCCTGGATCATATGGGCGCCATGTCCCAGGATGAGATCAGCCCCTGCCTCGAGGAAATCGTGAGCCAATTGCCGTTGGTACTCCGATCGCCATTCATAGTTATTGCCCCAGTGGGGGCTGACGATAATAAAGGAGTCCGTCCATCGCTCGCGCGCTCTTGAAATCTGCTCTCTTATTCTTTCAACAACTATGGGATTGACTCCCCCGTTATTGCTTGTCGCAAAAAGTTTGAACATATCCTGGGACATCTTTGACCACTGATATGCCGAGATAATGACCACTTCCCGGTTATGTCCCTCATGGGAAATTGAAAAACAAAGCGGTCTTACCGCTTCCTGCAGGTTTCTGCCTGCTCCGGCATAGGCGATTCCATGTTGTTCCAGGGCCTCCAGGGTCTCGATAAAGCCTTCGAGGCCAAAATCATAACTATGGTTGTTGGCCAGCATGACATGTTTGATATTGTGGCGCAGGAGACATCGAGTCGCATGAACCGGATTGCTGTGGTGGATATATCGCTTCTGGCCGGTAAAGGGGGATTTCGTAAGCGTCGTCAAAGGGGTTTCAAGATTTGCGATCACGATCTCGGCCTGGAGCAGAAAATCCTTAAAGTTCGCCAGAGGGAAGTCATACCCTTTGCTTTCCAGAAGATTTTCCCCACCTTTGGCGGCGATACGCATCTGATAGTTTTCCCCGAAGGCGGTATCGCCAAGCATGAGCAGGGAAATCCCTCTTGCGGGGTCGGCAGCGGTTTTAACCAGATACCCGTCGCGGCTTGAATTCATCGAAGGCGAATGCTGTCTTGTCCTCCTGTTTGTGTTATCGGCCTGGCACCTGGGTTTTTTGAGCCGGGTGAGAATTTCATCCATCGCCACGGAACTGCGCGCTGAGCCCTTGACGAGAACTATATCACCGGGCCTGACAGTCTTCTCCAGATCCTCGATAATGGTCTCCGCCGTGAGCGCAAATACCCCCTTGAGGTGCCGGGGCAGTCGGTCCCAGAGGGGTCTGATGCCTTCGCCCAGCATATAGACCCGGTCCAACTTAGCCTCAACGAGCGGATCCAGGAGATCCAGATGCAATTGTTCCGATGCCTCGCCAAGTTCTTTCATCTCTCCCAAAAGGGCCAGACGCCTGCCGCCGGATGCCGGTTTCTGCAAAGCCAAAAGGGTAAGCGCCGAGCGTATCGATGCCGGGTTGGCGCTGTAGGCGTCGTCGATGAGCCGGTAGGTGCCGGTGTTCAAGGGGATATCATAGAACTCCGCACGTCCTTCCATCTTGGGCACGCTCGCCAGATCATGCACCGCTTTCTGCCAGTCGGCCCCCAGCGCATACAGGGTCGCCAGGGCTGCGGTGGCGTTGAGCAACATGTGGCGGCCAGGGTGGGGAATTGCCAGGGATTTGGTTTTTCCTTCAATGGTCACCTCAGCGCGGCTTTGGGCAAGTTCAATCTGGACGTTTGCCAGACGAAAATCAGCCTCCGGGTGTTCCCCGAACGTAAAGATGGTTCGAACCCCTTTCTCGTGGAGTCTGGAACAGAGCAGGTCATACATAGAATCTTCGCGATTGACGATAACCACGCCATTTGCCTTAACTTCTTTTGCAATGTCGGTTTTGGCGTTGATGATCCCCTCGATGGTTTTATAGAATTCGATATGATCGGGCTGGATTGTGGTTATGAGCACCACGTCGGGAGAAAGCATCTTTCCACGCAGCTCGTTGGCACGGTGATCTCTTCCGATGCCGACTTCATATACCGCAAATTTGCTGTCTCGTGGTGTTCGCGCTGCCGTGAGCGGTACTCCCGGGGTACTGTTGAAATTTTTAATCGTTGAATGTGTCTTCCCCTGTTGTCCCAACAAATAAGCCAACATGGTGGTAGTGGTTGATTTGCCCACACTGCCGGTAATGGCAGCCACCTTTGCAGTCAGTCGACGGATTGCATATGTGCCCAACTGGTCGAGCGCCTTACGGGTATTACTTACCAGAAGCAGAGGGTAGGGGGAATTGAGGCTCATTTCAGGAGGGGCTTTGCTGACTATCACGGCGGAAGCCCCCCTTCTGAAAAGATCGTCGATACGTAGGTTCAAATCGTCGTATTTTTTAGGCCATTGCTCCTTGTTGGTGGAGACCATCAGGTCACCCGGTCTGATCCCCCAATCAAAATAGGTGACCCCGGATGCATACCACCCTGGCCCCGGATGATTGATCCATTCTCCTTGCACTGCGGCGGCAAGTTCGTCCGCAAACCAGATCGGTTCTCCTTGTGTAGCGCTGTATGGATTATTTTCCAGAGTACCCTCATGGACTGCCTTGCAGGAGGAGAGTGCGGAAGAATGCAGATGTTTCAGATGAATCGGTTCAGAGAGGAGATTTTTTACCTGGTTGAAACGGGATGTAAAGATCACCAATACATCAGACGGCTCAGCCAGAGAAAAACCTTTGTCTATGGCTTTAAAGATGGTGGAGGTCGGTACCGATTGAAGCGGATGAAGCAGATTGAGCTCAGTGCCGGGAACGAGGACGGCACGATCAAAACAGGCTATAAATTTCTTCTTTCTATCGTCATCTCGCCCGAGTTGCCTGAGAGCGCCGTCATCCAGTACAAGCTTTGTCTTCGAGGTGCTGCCAAGACGGGGAAGCATCTGCGTCAGTCTTACGGATACATCAGGGTTCAAGGCATCGGCGAGAAGTACCTCAAAGGGGTACCCTTCGAGGCAAACGAGCGGAAGCGGATTTTTTGTGGTGAGTACCTTGAGTCCCCGTAATAACGATTCGTGCGGCAGACCAAGGGCGAGTGCCGAGGCGATGGCAAATAATGCGGCATGGAGAACGTTAGAATTCTCCTGTTTCGAGAGATCACCCAGGATGGGCATCGATGAACCTTGAACACAGAATCGCCGGTCGCTTCCTTCGTGGTAGTTTATGCTTAAACCGGATGGTTCGTGGACGGCAAATATGGCTTGTCCGCCTTTGCCGAGATGTTCCTGGATATGCTGAGCAGGGCCTGAGTGGCTGACAAGCAAAATGGACTTCGCATTATATTCGTTCAGGAGAATTGAAGTATTGTCGCTGTCGGCATGGAGAATGACCTTTTGCCTGGTCGCCTTGAGGAGGGCTTTATAATGGGTTAAATCTGCTTTTCTTTCAATGTTGGTTATGGCGGTAACTGCGCACTGGTCATAACCCAGTCCATAACTGGCAAGATGCTGAACATTGACCTCGAAGATCGCCAGGTCAACCGTCGGGTCCTGGAGAATGATCTGGGCCGCCTCAGTCGATCTCAGGTCAGCCTTGCCAAGACTCGTCCCATTGATGAAGATTTCCGGCTTCATCGCCAACCCAACGGAAAATCCCGCGGATGACAAAAGATTGCTCAGCGTTCGGGCAACCAGTTGTTTCTGTCTGGTACCTCCGACAGCCACGATGGGGATTCGACCGTTGCCCACGGGAAACAGCATGTCAATGATAGGCATGCCCACTTCCCGAGCCTTTCCCGCATCGGGCTCGGTGTGCAACAGAAGGCCCGGGCGAGAGCCGACCTCACAGATGGCACCCGCTCCCGTCTTGTACGATTGTCTTATATCCTTGGTGATAAAATCAACCCCCGCGATATCCATGCTGAAGGCGGCAGAGGCACGAACAGCCAGGGCGATGTTGTCAGGATGGACTTCGTCAGTTACATCTATAGCCATTCCCCCTTGGGAATAGTTGTACGCAGAGCGCAAAAAAACCCGCTGATCCTTGCCGGGAACGGAATTTTGCTGAAGACCATGCTTTGCCAGCATCCGATCCGAAAACGCATCGAGTTTGATGTTGTATTTGGGCCTCCGGCCGTAGGCTTGTCTGGCCTTATTGGTTTGCTCGACCAATTCTTTGACGGTGTGTCTCCCATCACCAATAACGTGTGCGGGTATCCTCTTCACAGCCGCGACCAATTCGTTGTTGATTACCAGGAGGCGATGGTCGTCACCGGGTATGAAAGTTTCGGCAATCACCCGTTGGGAATGCTTACTCGCCTCAACGTATGCTGGTTCTATTTCGGCAATCGAGGATATCCCAGTAGTAACACCAAGGCCTGTGTAAGAGTCCTTCGGCTTAATGACCAGGGGAAAACCAATCCGTTCAGCGGCGCGCTTAGCATCATCAAGGCTGGCGCAGACTGCTTGCCTGGGCACAGGAAGTCCGAGTCGTGCCAATGAACTGACTGTCAAGGCCTTGTCTTCAGTCATGGTAAAGCCAATCATCGGTAAGAGCTCGGTAGCTGCCGAACGGACAAAACGTCGATGGATTCCCTGGCCCAGCTGTGCGATTTTACTGTCAATCCTCATGAACGGGATATCCTTCTTCATCGCAGCGTCGAGGATATAGCGGGTATTGAGGTCCATTCGCCTCTTTGGCTGCCAATAGCTTAGAGGATTTCGGTTTTTTTCAAAATCAAAGCTGATTACCGGTTTGTTCTTCTCTTGCAACGGAGGCAGCAGATGCTTTTGCAACAAAGCCACCGCAAGGAGGCCTGCTTTTTCCCCCAGCAAGGAGTCGCGATATTCGTAGACCACCTCATAGATGTGGGGGTCCCCGGTTTTCCGGGACATGCCAAAGCTCACGGGCAAGTCGATCTTTTTTTGGAGCTCGATGGCGATACGCCAGATGAGTTCAGCCAAATGCAAGCCGATCCCGTGTTTCATGCGGGAAGCGGTATCACCCGCTTTTTCCCCCATGAAGGCCCGCTTTTCCAATCCCGGCAAATACGAGACGAGTGATTCACAAAAGGGCAGTCCCGCTTGCACGGTATTTATGTCGTGGGTCACTTCAAAATTTATCAGAAGTTTAGCGACATCAAAATGGGCATATGGGTTAATGCCTTTATAGAAGGTGCTTGATAGAATTTTCATGCGTACGGTGATTTTGGGTTATTTTGATAAATGGATTTTATGCCGCTCCAGCATGGAAGGCATCTGGAGCCTCACATGACGGGGCAGCAGCATGAACGCATTGTGCCTGGCAATAAACAAAGGCTGTATATTTTCCTCAACGTACTGGTTTCCCCGCATAGACTGATTTGACATATGCTCTCCAACCGTCGTAAGCCCGGGTATATGCCACTTCTCCCGTACACGGTACCCGGTTCCATGGAAGAAACGAACCAGCGGCTTGGAGTACCAGAAAATCTGTGGATGAAAGAATCACTAAAATAGTGTGCAGGTATCGCATGTCATACTAATGCCGAAACTACTTATTTCACTTTCCTGGCGTCCAGAATTTTGTCAAAAAGCCTCCATGCCTGGTCCGATTTGACACGAATTCCCTTGTCGGTGTCCACACAATGGACGATGACGAGATTCGAATCCGGCACTACGAAAAGCAATTGTCCTCCGTTTCCAGAAGCATAATATATGCTTTTGTTGATCCACCACAGATAGCCATATCCTTTTTCTGGATTTTTTGGCTTGAAAACCATGTGTTTTTTGGTGCTTTCCCGAACCCACTCAGCGGGGATTACCTGTCGATCCCGCCACCGTCCTTGACGGAGATACAGGAGTCCGAAACGGGCCAGATCAAGGGCGCTCATTTTGAAGAGATAGGCCGGATGGGATGAGATGTTCAATTCATAATGATAGTTCGTATCCTGCATCCGAAAGTGTTCCATCTGTAGCGGTGTGGCGATTTCTTGTCGAAACTGCACGAAAAAATCCTTCTTCGTCTGTTGATTGAAAATGGTCAACAGCGCGTTAAAATCCCAGTTGTTATAATACCAGCGGGTACCGGGATCGGAACTGTAACGAGCAGGTCTTTTCCTGCGCATACCGTCAGTTTCATAGGCCGCCGCATGGTAAATGCCCGATCTCGCCGTGATCAGATCATACACCGTCGCTTGCAGTTCCTTGGTGCTCAGCCCTCCGATATCGGTAATCTTCAGTTCCTGTAAGGTACTCGCAAGGCTGATCTCTTGTTTGGCCACATGAATGCCATACATTGCACTCATGAGACTTTTTCTCACCGAATGAATTTTGTAACGAGTAGCAGCGGGTCCCCAATCGGCGACGATGACACCATTTTCTACGATAACAACAGAGCCTGAATGAATGTTTTCGGAATATCGACGCGCCTCCTCAAGTTTTGTACTTGACCAGCCTGCCAACTGCGGTGAGGCCAGTTTGCTCCACTTCTTTTCGGGTAAATATTTGATGTTCCTGTCGTAGCTGTACAGGAACTCGTATGTCTTTTCGCTATGCCCCTCACACCCACCCGAGCAGAGTACAACGGTGAGGAAAAGCAAAAGGAGGGGCAGGCTGCTCACCACCTTTTGGGGAATATCGCATATCACATGGAATATTTTGTTATTTTTCACTCGCAGTCATTATCTCGAGACCTGAGAGGATGGTTTGAAAAGTGCTGCGTGTGAAGTATTCGAATCCCCGAATCCTGAACGTCGCACCGTAAATATGCAGTTAGCAGCCTTGAATTATATCTTCAAGCCCAGTCGGAATGAATGCAGCAACGAGGAAAGGTTGTGTTGGATGTAGTCAATTCGGACTTCGTTATTGCGTCGGTCATTCCCCCCTCGGATAAATGAACCGTCGGGCAACCGAAAAGTCAATTGTTTGGCCAGATTGTATTGCACCTGCCGTACGCATCTTTCTCGTATGGTGGTGTTGTTGAACTTCTCCGGCGATTTCATCCGCAGGAATGCCAGCATACCCTCCGAGCGGCAGGCAATCGGTGTACTCCTTTCCCATGACAGGTATTGGGGATGGTCAAGAATGTGGAGGACAATCTTTTCGGCATGCTGGAAGTAGAGTGGAGATGGTTCAAACTGCGACAGGAGTTCGAGGGAGTAGAGCATCCAGTGCGATTGCTCCTGCACTCCATAATCTTCCGGTGCGAGGCCGCACTCGATATCCCGTACGGCATCAAGCCAATTCTCCTCTCTGGTTATTTTGTACAGGGCCAGCAGGGCCAGCAGGGCTTCGCCGGTATAGTACATCGATTGAAATCCGGATATCTTGCCTGACTCGAAATATCTCTTATGCACCAGTTTGCCATGTTCGATTCGCTGGTCGAGCATGAACTGGCAGAGCTGTCTGGAGACCGATAAGAGGAAACGTTCTCCGGTGATCTCGAACAGGGAAAGAAGCGCCAGTGTGGACAGGGCATTCCCGCCAAGTTTGATGGCATTGTCTTCACAGATGCAAGCATTTGTATATCTGCGATAAAACTTCAGGGACGAGGCGAGGAGATAGTGGGTTGCCCGCTTGCTGCTCTCCAGGATTTTTTCATCCGGAACATCGCGATACACATCGAGCATGGCCCAGATACTTCCGGCGTGGCGGAGGATATTGTACCCGCCGAGAAGGCCGCGGGACTGTGAATCGTATCTGTATCTGAAACGGCCGTCCTCCTGGGTAAGGTTCGCGAGACACTCGGCACTATTTAGGGCAAGCTCAAGCGAGTTCATGCAATAAGGCTCATTTTTCTGTGCAGAGAGGGCAGCCGGCCAGGTTGCTGGACGCTGTCATTCATTTACTGTGTCCGGCCTTCAAAACAGGCGCCAGTTGCTCGCCGGGGATTATTTTTTCGGTTCCATCAGGGTCAGGATAACACTTGTCCGGTTTTCCGGGTTCGGTAAGCCGGCAGGATTAAACCACCGATCAAGGAGCAAATAAGGCCCCTTATCCCCTTCAAGAATTGCCCCGACATTCTGCCATCTCGTCTTCTCATTCCCATCGCGATCTTCGTAAGTTCCCAGTGGAATCGCTACATCATAGAGTTTTTTCGACATGGATTCAGTTCTCCTCATAGCAGACGGTGAAAAGATTCAATTTGCGGTTTGCATTCCAGTATAGCTGGTCAGAGCCGGAAATATGAATGAATTTTGTAACATCCTCAACATTTGAAATCTCAATTCGTTTCCACCTGCACCTAAGCTATTCAATTCCTTGATGCTGTCAATTGCTCTTCAGGGGATGTTCTCCGGTTAGCCGAAACAGCGGCGAACCAGTCAGTTTATACAAGACTGTAGCCAGCGCAGAAAAGGTTCTGGCGGGCAGACACTTGCCCGCCAGAACCTTTTGGTTATGCCTCTACTGTGACGACGCGGAGTTACATGGGTTCTTCAGGTTGGGGGATGTCTGCTTCATTGATCTCAGCATAATCATCGCCTGCACCACCTCCGTCATCACCGAAATCGCTGGCATCACCTAAATCCCCGCCATCATCATCGCCCTGGGCATCATCATTGTCATCTGGTCCGACACCAGGTGAGTCATCACCCTGATTGCCCTTCTGGCCCTCGTCTTCATCTTCACCATCTTTGCTGTCGTCGTTCGGTCCACCGCTACCCTGGCCAGGATTGTCGTCATCCTGTCCATCAATATTGTTGCCGTGGCCTCTATTTTGTTTTTCGTCGTCGTCATCGTCGTCATCATCGTCATCGCCATCATCGTCATCATCGTCATCATCGTCGTCATCGTCATCATCGTCATCATCATCATCGTCGTCGTCATCGTCATCATCGTCGTCGTCATCATCGTCGTCATCATCGTCATCGTCATCATCGTCATCATCATCGTCATCATCATCGTCGTCATCGTCGTCATCATCGTCGTCATCATCATCGTCGTCATCGTCGTCATCATCGTCGTCATCGTCGTCATCA
>Ga0209066_10003329_pt1 | contig 18462 bp, 19 predicted proteins | sample All_14_2_FD_187198 | JGI IMG/M metagenome (GOLD analysis project Ga0209066, IMG submission 187198) | Freshwater microbial communities in response to fracking from Pennsylvania, USA - Allegheny Zone_MetaG_DW_15 (SPAdes) (version 2) ... | reverse complement strand
TCTCGAGGTCGACGCCGCGCAGGATCTCCCTGTCGCCGACGGAGACGTGCAAGTCCTCTATGGCGAGGAGTGGTGCGGTGGTCTCGGAGGTCATCGGTCACCTCATCTCTCATGGTGCGAGGTCTGATAGGTCGGTACACCCGCGCGTGCCGACTGAAGCCGGAGCGCGGGAGGGCGGGCGTTCCCACTGTAGCAGGATGTACGCCAACAATATACCCCTGGGGGGTATATCATCGCGCATCCCGCAGTATCCTCCGGACGCTCGCGGGGCAGGGGAGTTTGCGGCATCATGAGCCACATGAGCGAGGGCGCCACACATACGCGGGATGCGGGGTCCCACGGGTCAGCCGGCCCGGACGGATCCGCCGTGCGTCCGGAACTCGATGCGTTCCGGGAGCGTGTGTGGGCGCACTTCGAGGAGCATGCACGCGACGATCTGCCGTGGCGTCAGACGACCGACCCGTACCGGGTGTTGGTCTCGGAGGTCATGCTGCAGCAGACGCAGGTCTCGCGGGTGGCGCCGAAGTACGAGGCGTTCCTGCGCGCCTTCCCCACGGTGGAGGCGCTCGCGGTGGCGCCGGTCGACCGCCTGCTCGCCGTCTGGCAGGGCCTCGGCTACAACCGCCGCGCGCTGGGGCTGAAACGTGCCGCCGAGGTGATCGTGGCGCGTCACGAAGGCGCGGTCCCCTCCACGCTTGAGGAGCTCACCGCGCTTCCGGGCGTTGGGCGGGCCACCGCGGCGCAGGTCCTCGCGTTCGCGTTCGACATCGGCGTGCCGTTCATCGAGACCAACATCCGGGCGGTGTACCTGCACGAGTTCTTCCCGGGGGCGGAGGATGTGCCCGACTCGGCGCTTCTTCCACTCGTGGCCGACACGCTCGACCACGCGCGTCCACGCGAGTGGTTCTGGGCTCTGCTCGACTACGGTACGCATCTCAAGGCGACACAGCCGAATCCGTCGCGCCGGAGCAAGCACCATGTGAGGCAGTCGCGCTTCGAGGGCTCGAACCGGCAGTTGCGCGGACGCCTGCTTGCCGAGCTCACTGCGCGAGCGGGCAGCGGCCGCGTCTCGCTCGAAGAGCTCGCCGCGGCGGTCGGGTTCCCCGCCGGGGATGTCGGCCGCGCACTCGAGGCGCTTCAGTCCGAGGGGTTCGTGGCTGCCTCGAGCGAGGGCTGGCGCCTGGCCTGAACCCCCGTCATCGCGGTCGCCTCGGCCTCGAGCATCCGGGCCACCACGTCGACCGCCATGCCGTTGTCGGCCGCGATCCGCGCGGCGTCGTCACTCTCGATCGAGAGCATGCGGGCCCCGGTGGGCAGTGTCGCGACCTTGAACCGCGCCGGCCCGAGCGACGTGGGCACCTCGGTGACATCGCGGTCGGCGAGTCGCCGGTCGCACGGCAGCATGCGCACGCCGAGCGTGCCCGTCTCCGCCATCAGCCGATCGGCAAGCGCCGACGCGTGCGACGTCTCGGTGAGCACGGACACCACGATGGCGGCACGCCCCTTCTTCATGACCACCGGGGTCTGCCACACATCGAGCGCGCCCGCGTTGCGCAGCCGTTCGGCCGCGACCGCGAGCTCCTCGGGGGTCAGATGGTCGATGTTGGACTCGAGGAGGGTCACCCGATCGCGTCCCGCCGCGTCGGCCGCGGACTCGCCCAGGAGCAGCCGCGCCACGTTGGGCAGGCCGATCTCGCGCGTGCCGCACCCCGTGCCGACTCGGCGCACCACCATCGGCGGGACCGGGCCGAACCCGCTGGCGAAGGTGCGTACGGCCGCCGCACCGGTGGGGGTGGTCAACTCGCCACCCACCGGCCCCGGCAGCACTGGCATCCCCTCCAGCAGCACCGCGGTCGCGGGCGCCGGCACGGGAAGCTCTCCGTGCTCGGTCATCACGGTCCCGCCGCCGAGCGCGAGCGGCGACGCGGTGAGACCCGTCACGCCGAGGGCGTGCATCCCCATGGCGATGCCGAGGAGGTCGACGAGCGTGTCCGCGGCGCCGATCTCGTGGAAATGCACGTCGTCGATGTCGACTCCATGCACTTGCGATTCGGCCCGGGCGAGCTCGCGCAGCGCACCGAGCGCGGCCTGCCGGGGCTCGTCGGCGATGGGGGCGTGTGCGATGAGGTCCCGCAGTGCACGGAAGTCGCGCCGCGGGGCACCCGCCTCCGTCACGCGCACGCCGGTGCCGCCGATGCCTGCCGAGCCACACTTCGGGGCCTCTACCGAGATGGCCTCGAGCCCCATGGCGGCGAGCGCCTCCCGCAGCACGTCGAGGTCGAACCCTGCATCGATGAGCGCGCCGAGGAACTTGTCGCCCGAGATGCCGGTGGAGCAGTCCAGGTAGGCGATCATCCGGCGTCACCGCCCGTGGCGGCTACGACCATGTGGTTGATGCGGCTGGCGAGCGCCGCGGCGCCGAACCCGTTGTCGATGTTGACCACCGACATGCCTGAGGCGCACGAGTTGAGCATGCCGAGGAGCGCGGCCAGCCCGCCGAACGAGGCGCCGTATCCTACCGATGTGGGGACGGCGACGACCGGGCACGACACCAGTCCGGTGACGAGAGAGGGGAGCGCGCCTTCCATGCCCGCAACGGCGATGATGACGTTGGCGTCGCGCAGCACGTCGGTGTGCGCGAAGAGCCGGTGCACGCCCGCCACCCCGACGTCGTAGAGCCGCGTGACCCGGTTGCCCATCACCTCGGCGGAGATCGCCGCTTCCTCCGCGACGGCATGGTCGGCCGTTCCGCCCGTGGCCACCACCACGTGCCCTACGGCGGGCCGCTCGGCACGTCGGTCGACCACGAGCAGCCGCGGGGCCTCGAAGTAGCGCGCGTCGGCGGCCACCTGCGCCACCTTCTGGAAGTGCGAGGCGGTGGCCCGGGTGCCGAGGAACACGTCTCCGTGCTCGAGCATCTCACGCGCGATCGAGCGCACCTGGGACGGGGACTTGCCCTCGCAGAAGACCACCTCCGCGAACCCGCATCGGAGCGCTCGATGATGGTCGATCTTCGCGTCTTCGATAGCGGTGAAGGGAAGTCGCGCGAGGGACTCCATGGCCGTGTCGCTGTCGACTTCGCCCGAGGCCACCTGGTCGAGCAACTCACGCAAGCGTGCGGGGTCCATGCGTGCTCCTGTTCTCGAAGCTCTTCGGGTCACTCACTCACAAACGCTCTGCGAAGGTTATACACTGTTCAGACACGGCGCGAGGCGGGGGTCGGTCTGCGTATACCGGATTACATAGCGCACGTCGAAGCGCCCGAGCGGCTCATCGTCTTCGGTCGTGCGCTCGCGTGCGTCGTGCTCCTCGTGATGCTGGGCCTCGGCTCCTCGGCCAGCGCGCTCACCGTTCCGTGCATGGTGGGCGGCGGCATGTTCGTGGCGTGGACGATCGTGTGGGCGTTCTGGATGCGTCAGGGCGGAAGCGACCTCACCAGGAAGCTCGGCTGGACGGTCGCCGTGGACTCCGTCGCACTCGCCCTGCTCTCGGCGAACACGCCGGTCCCCGGAAACCCGTTCTACGCATGGTACGCCGCCGAGGCGGTACTCTTCGCCCTCTCGCTGAAGCGGCAGCAGGCGTGGCTCTTCGCGGCGATGCTCGCCGCCTCCCACGCTCTCGGCCAGTCCTTCCGCGGGAATGTGGTGGGCAGCGGGAGCTACGTGTTCCTGCTGGTGAGCTCCGCGTCGCTCATCGCGATCGGCTACTTCGTGGCCACGGTCCTGAGCGACGAGGAGAAGCGCCAGGCGAAGGCGGAGACCCAGCGAGCCGAGGTCGAGGCGCTCAACGCCAGACTCGAACGCAGCATGAACGAGCTCCGGGCGGTCACGCAGGTCACCGAACTCATCCACTCGACCCTCGAGCTCGAGACCATCGGTCCCACGTTGCTCGACATCCTCGAGAAGGTCATCGACATCCCCACGGCCTCCCTCACCGTCATCGACAAGGACAAGCAGGAGACGCTCTTCTCCACCAGCAGCGTCAGGCCTGGTGTGAGCCGTAGCTACTCGGGCTACGACCTCACCGGCGTGACGACGCCCGATTCGACCGGCGCGTTCGCCTGTATCGAGTTGGTGGATCACGAGACGACGTCGGTGATCTTCTGCGCCGACGAGGCCGCCATGGCCACGCTAGGCGCCGAGGACCGCGTGGTGCTGCAGGCCGTCGCCTCCGAGCTGGTCGTTGCCGTTGAGAACGCGCGTCTGTACCGGCTCACGAAGCGGCTCGCCATCACCGATGAGCTCACCGATCTCTTCAATTACCGGCACCTGCAGCAGCGTCTCGACGACGAGATCCACCGGGCCGAGCGCTACGGCAAGCGCCTGTCGTTCCTCATGCTCGACGTGGACGACTTCAAGCGGGTCAACGACGTGCATGGCCACCGGGTCGGTGACCAGGTGCTGTCCTCGGTCGGGCAGGTGTTGAAGGCCACCGTGCGTGAGGTGGACATCGTCGCCAGGTACGGTGGCGAGGAGTTCTCGGTCATCCTGCCCGAAACGGATGCTCCCGGCGCGTTCATCGCTGCCGAGAAGATCCGGGAGGCCATATCTCTATACCGGTTCCGCGACGCCGACGGTGAGCCGGTCATCCACGTCACGATCAGCATCGGCCTGGCGAGCTTCCCCGCTCACGCCACCGACAAAGAGTCGCTGCTGCGTGCGGCCGACGATGCGCTCTACCACGCGAAGGCGACCGGCAAGGACAGGGTGCGCGCCCCGCGCCTCCGGCTCCGCCGACCGGCGGCCGGCGACGCCCCGACCGAAAGGATCGCCGAGTGAGCACGATCGCCTACCTGGGACCCGCCGGGACGTTCAGCGAGGTCGCCGCACACTCGATCGGCGCGGACGAGGTCGTGCCCGTGCCATGTGTGACCATCGCCGAGGTCTTCGAGGCGGTCGAGCGCGGCAAGGCCGAGCTCGGCGTCGTGCCGATCGAGAACTCCATCGAGGGCTCGGTCGTGGCCACGCTCGATGCGCTCGTGTTCGAGTCGTCGCTCGAGATCCAGCGTGAGCTCGTGCTCGACATCCGCTTTGCGTTGGTGAGCGCTCCGGGCTCCACGCTCGCTGGCATCACCGAGGTGGTCGCGCACCCCCAGGCGAGCGGTCAGTGCCGCAGGTGGCTCGAGCGCAACCTGCCGGGCCGGCCGATCACGGCCGCCAACTCCAACGCGGAGTCGGTGCGGCTCGCGGCGGCAACACCCGGCGTGGCGGGGCTCGGCCCCGCGCTTGCGGCCGACATCTACGGCGCCGCGGTCATCGAGCACGACGTGCAGGACTACGCCGGCAACCAGACACGCTTCGTGGTGATCGGCCGGGGCATCCAGCCGCGGACGGGCTCCGACAAGACGTCGCTTGCGCTGTTCATGAAGCAGGACAAGCCCGGCGCTCTCCTGATGATCCTCTCCGAGTTCGCCTACGGCGACATCAACCTCACCAAGATCCAGAGCCGGCCTACCAAGCGGCAGCTCGGCGACTACATGTTCTTCGTGGACCTCGAGGGCCACGTGGACGACCCTCATGTGCGTCTTGCGCTTGACTGTCTGCGCCTGAAGCTCCGCGAAGTGAAGGTCCTCGGCAGCTATCCCGTAGCGCGGTAGTCGGCGATCCCCCATTCCCACTGAGGGGGTCGCTGTGCTACAAGGTATAAGCGGAACGGAACGATGTGATAAGCAATCCGAGTATCAGGGAGACGCCGATGACCGATCAGCCTGTCGACCACCATCCGATGTGGGAAGAGCTCGGCCTCGATCTGCCGATGCACGATGCACTGCTCGAAGCGGTCGGCGGGCTGTATGGCTCGACATTCCTCGCGCAGCGCGACCGTCCGGAGGGCATGGGGTATCTCGACTTCGTGATGAGCGAGGTGCACGGCCTGCGCATCAAGGAGCTGCATGACTTCCGCAAGGACGGCGGCAAGGTCGTGGGCACCTACTGCCTCTACGTCCCGGAGGAGCTCATCCGTGCCGCGGGCGCATGGAGCGTGGGTATCTGCGCTGGCGCCGAGTGGGCGTACGACCAGGTGGAGCAGGTCCTGCCCCGAAACACCTGCGCGCTGATCAAGTCCATGATGGGCTTCAAGCTGGGCAAGGTCTGCCCGTACCTCGAGGAGGCCGACCTGCTGGTCGGTGAGACGACGTGCGACGGGAAGAAGAAGGCATACGAGGAGCTCGGCAAGCTCCAGGACATGCATGTGATGGAGCTGCCCCAGATGAAGCGCGCGAAGGACGTCGCCTTCTGGCGCAGTGAGCTCGTGGACCTGATCGCCAAGCTTGAGGAGCTGACCGGCAACACGGTGACGCCCGAGAGGCTCAAGGCTTCGATCAAGGAGGTCAACGACAAGCGCCGCGCCCTCCAGCGGGTGAACGCCGCACGGGCCGCCGATCCGGCGCCTATCTCGGGCCTGGACGCGTTGCTCGCCGTCCAGGTCGCGTTCTATGACGACGTGCCCCGCTTCACCCAGATGATGAACGCGCTGGCCGATGAGCTCGAGGCGCGCATCAGCCAGGGTGTGGGCGTAGCGCCCAAGGGCGCGAAGCGCGTGCTGATCACCGGCACGCCGATGGCGCTTCCCAACTGGAAGCTGCATCAGATAGTGGAGACGGCCGGCGGTGTCGTCGTGGGCGAGGAGATGTGCACCGGGTCGCGCTACTACGAGAAGCTCGTGAGCGAGGACGCATCCACGCTCGACGAGATGCTCGACGATCTGGCCGCCAAGTACCTGGACATCAACTGCGCGTGCTTCACACCCAACGACGGCCGCCTCGATGACGTGGTCCGCATGGCACGGGAACTCAACGCCGACGGCGTGATCGACTACTCGCTGCAGTTCTGTGGAACCTATCAGATCGAGTCGACGGCCGTGCAGAAGCGCGTACGCGAGAGCGGTCTTCCGGTGCTCAGCATCGACACCGACTACTCCGCCGAGGACGTCGGCCAGCTCTCGACCCGTGTCGAGGCGTTCCTGGAGATGCTGTAGGCCATGCGGGTCCTCGGACTCGACATCGGTTCCAGGAGCATCGACGCGGTCTGGCTCGACGACGATCGGATCGTGGATTGGGCGGTGGCCGACTCGGGACATGATCCCGGGTCGGCCTCGGCCGTCTTCGTGGAGCGCGATGCACACGATGCGGTCGTCGCCACCGGCTACGGCCGACATGTCGCCAAGGAGCGCTTCGGCTGCAGCGCCGTCACCGAGATCACCGCGTATGGTCTTGGTGCGGCGGCGCTGTTCCCGAACGCCGCATCGGTACTCGACATCGGCGGGCAGGACACCAAGGTGATCTCACTGGGACACGCGGGCCGAGTGGTCGACTTCGAGATGAACGACAAGTGCGCAGCCGGCACCGGGAAGTTCCTCGAGGTGATGGCGCGCGCGCTCGGCTTCTCGCTGGAGGATATGGCCGAGCAGGCGCGCAACGCCGAAACGGGCATCGCTATCTCGAGCATGTGCACGGTGTTCGCGGAGAGCGAGGTCACCGGACTGGTGCACCGCGGTGAAGACCGCGCGCGGATCGCGCGTGGCCTTCATGAGGCGATCGCCAAGCGGACGCTCGGTTCGCTGAAGCGCGTGAACGCCACCGGTCCGCTGGTCTTCGCCGGCGGCGTGGCGAAGAACCCGGCGATGGTGGACCTGATAACCAGAGGATTCTCAGGCGAAGTGCTCGTGCCCGAAGAGGCGCAGATCGTCGGGGCATACGGCGCGGCGCTCAGCGCCGTGCGTGACGGAAAGGGGGCCACCTGATGGCGAAGCGGATACTCATCACGAACGATACGTTCGGGGGAGCCGACCCGGAACTCGGCGCGATCCTGATGCGGAGCTTCCTCGTGTCGCTCTCCCACGAGGTGCAGCGCCCGCTCGCCGTGATGCTCGTGAACGAGGGCGTCCGGCTCGCCTGCATCGGCTCCGAGGCGCTCGACGAGCTACGCCGACTCAGCGAGGCGGGCGTGATGGTGCGTGCGTGCACGACCTGCCTCAAGCACTTCGACCTGCTCGATCGGCTCGAGGTGGGAGAGGCGAGCAACATGCCGTCGCTTGTCTCGGCCGTGTGCGGCCCCGATGAGATCGTCACGATCGGCTGACGGTGGCGACGAGCGCGAAGGCGACCGGTGCGGGACCTGTGGCTGGGGCGGATCGACCTGGTACTCTTGAGGCCAGCCGATCGGAGTCCCACATGCCGCTCCTGACCGTCGACCTGCACAACCATACGCCCCTGATCCCCACCGACTATCGTGGGGACATCGCCACAACGCCGCGCCAGATCGTCGAGCGCGCGCTTGAGGTCGGCATCGACGTGTGGGGCATCGCCGACCACTGGAGCGCGGCGTACGGCCCGCTGGTGGTGCAGGCGGCCGAGGACGTCTTCGCCGAGACGGGACGACGGCTGCTCGTGCTGCCGGGCGCCGAGCTGCGCATCCGTCACGACGGTGAGGAGACGCACATGGTTGCGCTCTTCCCGCCACACGAGGTGGCGGAGCGCTTCGCGGCGCTGCTGGACGCTCTCGGCCTTGAGGATCCGGTGGCCCCGCTCGAGGAGCTGCCCTTCTTCGCCCACGACCACGACCCGCTCGATGTGGCGCGACTCGTGGATGAGGCCGGCGGCCTGTGCCACATCGGACACGTGGATCGCAGCTTCGGCGAATACTGCTTCATGGACTCCGAGTTGGTGCACCATCTGGCCGAGTGCGAGCACGTCTCGGCCGTGGAGCTCATCGATCACGCGTGCCGGAAGCGGTTCCGCGATGGGCTTGCCATCGCGCATATCTCGTCGTCGGACTCCCACTCGCTTGAGGAGATGGGTCGTCGTACCGCCACCCTCGATCTGCCGGAGCTCTCGTTCGAGGGCCTGCGCGCCGCCTTCCGTGAGGCGCGCGGCTAGTCCTGCGCGCGAAGCGGCGTGAGATCGCCCGCGGCCGGCACGCCGAGTGCCAGGTGCCCCGTCATCCTGTCGGCGAGGAAGGCCGAGCGGTCGGCCGAGTCCAGGGCGAGCGGCAGGACGTCTCCGCCTCGTACCACGCCGAGCGACCCACGCGCACACGCGGTCTCCCCGTACGCTGTCACCTCGTCAGCCCCCGCCACGCCGCCCGCGATGAGCAGTGGCACCGCGCCACCTCCGTGGTAGAGCGGACCGGCGGCTGGCGTCTGGTGGTCCGGACAGACAACGACCACGATCTCGCCACGCTCCACGAGCGGCACAAGCGGACCGAGCGCACGATCGACCGCGGCGATCACCTCCGCCTTGCGGGCGGGGTCCTTCTTGTGCCCGGCCATGTCGGTGCGCTTGGTGTGCAGATGGATGAAGTCATAGCCCTCGGCGATCAGTTCGAGCGTAGCGGCAACGCGCACGGCCACATCGGTTTCGGTGTCCGACGCCGTGCCGAACTCGCGGTGATCGAGACCCACGGCGGCCCCGAGCCCCCGGTAGAGAGGGCCCGATCCGAGCGTCACCCCGCGCATCCCGAAGCGGCGCGGGAAGGGTGTGAAGCCGGTGGCCGAGCCCGCCCACTTCACGAGCATGGTATCGAGCGGCCGCTCCGCGAGTACGGAGCGCGATCGCCTGATCCAGGCGTTCAGCACGCTGGCGGTACGTTCAGCGGCCTCCGGGTCGGGCGCCTCCTCGAGAGGCAGCACCGCGAGGACGGTGGTGCCGTCGTGCAGAGGATCGGCATCGCTCACGAAGTGCGACAGGGGGCGCTCGTCCAGCGGCCGCAGGAACAGCAGCCCCTGCAGCGCCCCGGTGTGGACGAAGCGGACTGCCACGCCATCGATCTCTGTCGCAAGGGCTGCGTCCGCCAGGTAGGGCGCGTATCCGGTGCGCGGATCAGGTCGCTCATCGATCCAGAGCACGCCGTCGCGCTCGCTCACGCTGACGGCGTTCGCACGCAGCACGATCTCGCCGGGGGCCGGGTCATGCCCCTCGCCGAGCGCTTCGAGCAGACCCCGGCCCGGGAACTGCTCCGGCGCATAGCCGAAGAGCGCGAAGTGCGCTTGATGCGAGCTGGGCGCAAGCCCGGGGCCGATCGGACAGAGCAGGCCGCAACGGCCGAGGGTGGCCAGTCGATCGAGGTTCGGTGTGTGGGCCGCCTCGATCGGCGTGCGCGGGCGCGCGACATCGGGGTCCCGCCCGGGGATCGGTCCGGCGAGCGCTCCGTACGGGCGATCGCCCGCGCCATCGGGCACAACCAGTACGATCGGTCGCAGCGTGCCGCTGACGCTCACAGCGTGGCTCCTCTCCTCGTACGATGCCCCTCAGACGTTCACCAGCTAGTATGTCATAGGGGTGTGACCGATGAGGGGAGCGCACATGGCAGACCGATCGGCACGGGATCTGACCGCGCACGCACGCGAGCGGTTCGGTCCGCGTGCGGGCGATTACCGCACCAGCGAGCTGCACGCCGGCGGCCCCGACCTCACGCTTCTGATCGACTGGCTCGCCCCGCGGCCAGGGGAGAAGGCGCTCGATGTGGCGACCGGCGGAGGCCACGTGGCCCTCGCGCTCGCGCGCGGCGGCGTGGACGTGGAGGCGTGTGACCTCACGCCCGAGATGCTCGAGGAGGCACGCGGGCTTCTCGAGGACCACGACTGCACCGCACGGTTCGCCGTGGCCGAGGCGGGCGCGCTTCCGTATCGGGACGCGGAGTTCGATATCGTCACCTGTCGCATCGCCGCACATCACTTCCCCGATGCCCAGGCGTTCTTCGACGAGGTAGCCCGTGTCCTCAAGCCCGGCGGACGGCTTGGCTTCCAGGATCAGACGCTGCCGCCGGAAGGTCCCTCGGCCGTCCTCACCGACGTGTTCGAGCGAACGCGGGACTCGAGCCACAATCAGGCGTATAACGAGAGGGGATGGATGACCCTCATCGAACGGGCGGAACTGGTCATCGAGCGGTCGCAGTTGGTCGACAAGCGGCACGATTTCCGCGATTGGACCGCCCGTCAGGGCTGTAGTGAGGCGACAGTGGTTGAGTTGACGCGACAGATGGCCGAGGCGCCCGAGGGGATGCGCCGGTGGCTCGAGCCCGAATACGAGGGCGAACGCATCGTGGCGTTCAACAACCGTCACCTGGTGGTGCTGGCCACCAAACGGCCGTGACCCGCGGGGCGGCATACACGATCGCGCTGGTCGCGGTGATGCTGCTTGCCGGATGCGGACCGGACACGGCGCCCGAGCCTCCCGTCCCGGGCCCGACGACACCGGCGGTCACCGAGCTCGGCGATGTGGAGGTCACGGAGTACGAGGGCGAGAAGCTGGACTCGTCGGACGCCTTCCGTGAGAACTCGATCGCCGGGCCGCAGTACGTGGATGTCGCAACGTACGAGCTCGATGTGTCTGGTCTCGTGGACGACCCCGCAACCTACACCTATTCCGAGGTCACGAGCGGTTTCCCGGGCTACGAGAAGGTCGTGCGACTCGACTGCGTGGAAGGCTGGGGCGCAACGATCCTGTGGCGCGGCGTGCTCGTTCGCGACATCCTCGACCGTTCGGGCGTGCGGCCAGACGCGCTGAGCGTGGTGTTCACCGCCGCCGACGGCTACACCACCTCGTTCCCGGTGACGTACTTCTACGACAACGACATCCTGCTCGCGTACTCCATGAACGGGGTCACGCTGCCGCGGGAGCGGGGTTTCCCGTTCCAGCTCGTGGCCGAGGACAAGTGGGGCTACAAGTGGTGCAAGTGGGTCGTTGGGATCGAGCTCGTAGCCGACGAGGACCCCGGCGGCTACTGGGAGGACCGGGGGTATAGCAACGACGGAGATCTCGGTGAGTCGTTCTTCGGCGACTGATGGTGAGCGGACAGCACGCCCGGTGGCGTGATGCGCGATACTGGTGCCGTGAGGTCCTACAGAACATAATAGCCCGAACAAAGGAGGGGCGATGCTCAAGGAGTTCAAGGAGTTCGCGATCAAGGGCAACATGATCGACCTGGCCATCGGCGTCATCATGGGCGGCGCCTTCGGGGCCGTGGTCACATCGCTGGTGAAAGACGTGATCATGCCGCCGATCGGCGCCCTGCTCGGTGGCGCCGACTTCTCGAACCTCATGTGGGTGATCAAGGAGGGTTCGACCGCGGCGCCGTACGCGACGCCAGCGGCCGCGGCGGAAGCCGGTGCGACCGTGATGGCGTACGGCGCCTTCATCAACACGGTCATCAACTTCGTGATCGTGGCGCTCGCGATCTTCATGGTCGTGAAGGCGATGAACAGACTGCGCAAGCAGGAGGAAGAGGCCGTCTCCACCAAGCCGTGCCCGTTCTGCAAGAGCGACATCGCCCTCGAGGCGACCAGGTGCCCCGCGTGCACGAGCGAGATCTGAGCGCCGGAATCGCGATCGTGTGACATGCGGCCCGGGCGTGGATGTCCGGGCCGCTTCGTATGCCGACGATGGCAGCCTGGCGGTGGGGTCGGCGGTCAGCCTTCGAGCACCCTGCGCACGACCGCATCGAAGTCCGCGGCGGGCGCCCCGCTGCGTTCGGCGCGCCAGGCATCGATCACGGCGCGTCCGACCGGCTCGAAGTACTCCGCCACGTAGCGGCGGTAGCCCTCTTCGTCGTAGGTGACAGTGCCGTCGAAGTTGACGTAGTTGCCGGACAACTGGCAGCTCAACTGTCCCGCACCCTGGCCCCAGTCACCACCGACGAGCTCCGAGACACGCTCGCCGTTCAGGCGACGGATCGGCTGCAGCAGTTCGACACCCGCGTACCGGAGCACGCGGGTCGCCGCATCGATGCCCTCCGGCATCTGCGAGAGCTTGATCCGGCCATCATGGGTGTCGCGCTCTCCGGCGATCACCGGGACGTCGTCATTCGACCACGCGAGCGGCACGCGCAGGAGATGCAGGTACAGATGGCAGGCGAGGCACGGGGAGCAGAGCCCGAAACGGCGCTGCACCTCGGCGCCGGAGCGTGCGTTCATCGCCGACCAGAGAGCCGGGTCTGAGAGGGCGACGGGGTCGTGGACGATCACCCGGTCGCCGATCAGTGTGCGCAGTGTGGCCACAGCACGCATGGGAGCGTCGCGATCGCCGATCTCTGTGCCGGTGAACGCCACGGTGGGGACCAGTTCCCTGAAGCCATGCTCGTTCACGGCGGCCACAGCGGCGGCGACGCTGTCCCGTCCTGCGATCTCGACGATTGCGCGATGATGTCCCATACCTGGATTGTACCCGAGCAGCCTGACAGAAGAGCATCACGGGCGTGCCCGGTCGTGCCGCGGCCTTCGTGGGCCCGTCACTACGGCCGGCGCACGCCCGTGATGTCCCATCGAGCGGTGTAGGCAGGCCTGTCCGAGGTGGCGTCGACCGACTGCACGACGCTGCCGCTGAATGTGTCGTCACCGGTGAGCGCTCCACGGAACTCGAGGCTGCCCATGAGCATCTCCCCGGTTTCGCCGGTACCCGTCACGAATCCCAGGTAGCTCCATCCTTCACCCTCGGCTTCAAGGAGTCCTTCGTAGCGCAAGGCGGGGAGGTGTGCGGTCATGCTGTCCCCAAGCACCGTGAGCTCCCAGTCGCCCGCAGGTGACGTGATCGTGGCGGCGAGTGCTGGGTCGTCGACCCCGGCAAGACTCGCGGTGACCGTCCAGACGCCCTCAAGGGACGAGAAGCTCGCCGAGTGCGCCGATGGTGCAAGTGGCATGGTAGATGGCTGTGAGGACGTGTCCTCGACAGGTGTAGAGGTCACGGGAGCGCCCCGCTCATCGCTCTGACCGCAGCCAGCGAGGCCGAGGGACAGCGTGAGGGCGACGAGGATGGCACGGGCGACTGTGGTTGTACGCATGACAACACCTCCTGTGCGGGAGTGTACAGGAGCATGCATCGGAAGAAGCGTCCGGGATAGAGGATGTGTATTATGTAGAGCGGACCGGGTGCCGATCCGGTTGGCACGGACGCACGCTCTTCGGGTACGCTGTGGCCGAGGGTCGGAATGCCGTGAGCGACACTTCCCGGGGGGTGTGGCGCTTCGGCGGTGACGGGGAGGGTCATCATGTCCGACATCCGCATTCTCGATGTGGACGAGTCGCTCACGGATGTGTTCCTGGCGTACGCCGTTGCATATGGCGGGGTGCACGACGATTCACACACCACGTCCGACGAACTCGCCCGGTTCGATCCGGCACGTGAACCCGCGGCGATCGCGGTCGACCCCGAGAACGCTGTGGTCGGCGCCGCGTCGCTGATGTTGGACGGCTACGCCGGCGAGGGGATCGCGCGGTTCCGCATCGCCCACTCACTCTGTCCCGCGTACTACCCCGCGCTCATCGATCGCGTGCTCGCCAGGCTGCCCGGCACGATCTCACGGGTCTTCCTCTTCCTGCCGGAGCGCGCGGGAGACGCAGAGGAGGCGCTGGGGGCCATCGGCTTCGGCATCTGCCGGCGGGCGTACGTTCTGCGACATACCGACCCACGCGGCGTGTCGCATCTCGAGTACCCCTCGGAGACGCACATCCAGCCCGCTACCGCCGCGATCGCCAGCGACTGGGCGCACGTGGTGAACGCGGCATTCCATGGCGAGCCGGGGCGCTACGATCTCACGTACGAGCGGGCGAGCGAGCTCCTGTCCTCACCGCGCGTCCTGAAGGGCGCGACGCTCATCGCGTACCGGGGCGGGATACCCGCCGGGGTCGTGCTCACGACGGTCGACGCGGTCGACCCGTGCGCCGCTGAGATAGAGACGCTGGCCGTGACGCCCGCGCAACAAGGCATGGGCATCGGCCGATGCCTGCTGCATGACGCCGTGGCGGCCGTCGGACGGCACGGCTGCCGCTGGGTGACGATCTCGGTCAGCACGTTCAACCGGCGGGCGGTGGCCCTGTACCTCGACTCGGGGTTCCAGGCCGATGACATCCGCGTGTGCTGGGAGCGGCGACTCGCCTAGCCGGGCGTGCCGAGGAGCGTGCGCATCTGGGCAAGCGCATCGGCACGCGCATCGCCCTCCAGCGCGTCCACGTGCTTGAGCGCGAGGACGACTCCCCGGAAGGCATCCCTGCGGGCGCGGCGGCTGAGCCTGCCCGGCTCGGCGGGGATGAACACGGCGAGATCGGCGGAGAGCCGGAACCGCGAGGCGGTGGCCAGCGCCCGGTCCATCGCATCGGCTGACGGCTCTGACCAGGGCTCACGGGTGTACATCACGAGGGCGAGCGCAGCCCCGGCCGCCTCGCCGCCCTGACGCTGCAGTCCGAGCATGGCGGCGGCCATCGTTGGGTCGATCGGTGGTGTGCGGGACATCCGGGACCCCTTGCCTCGTGGATGCGACGATTGTAGCGCGGCGACCGACATGCGCCGAAGGACGCGCGGGCGCTGGCGTCTCACGGTATGCTTGGCGACGGACGCCCAGGGTGAGGAGGGGACAGTGGACGATAATCTGCGTGCGACGGACACGGAGAAGCCCGTTGCCGGGGTCATCGAGTGGACGTATCGCGTCCCGCTGCTCACCAGCAGGTTCATGCTGTGGGACTTCACCCGCGTGATCGTGTTGTCGGTACTGCTGATGTATGTGCTGGTGGCGATCACGGGGTGGCTTGCCGAAGGGGAGCTCGTACTCCTGCCGCCGCAGGTGTTCGTCATCGTCGGCGGCACCATGATCGTGCTGCTCGCGATCGCCGCCCTGCTGCTCGGCAACCACATGACGATGACGTTCGCGGTGGGTCCCGAAGGCGTGACGTACGCGTCGGGCTCGCGCGAGCGGAAATGGAACCGGGCGGCGGTGGTTCTCGGTGTGCTGGCTGGCAGTGCGTCGACCGCCGGTGCGGGTCTGCTCGCTTCGTCGCGAGAGCAGGGCGGATGGGACTGGGCGGATATCCATGCCGCCCGCTACTTTCCGGGGCAGCATGTGATCTCTCTACGCAACTCCTGGCGGACCGTCATCCGGCTGCACTGCCCCGCCGGTGAGTATGAGGGCATCCGGGCTGTCGTCGCATCGGGACTCGAGCGTGGGACGATCCTGCGGGCGCAGAGCGCTCCGAGCGCCCCCGTCTCACGGCGCGCTCTTCGCGAGTATCTTCGGATCGTGCTGGTACCGGTGCTCGCGGCGGTGCTGGTGACGGCGTGGCCGTGGTTGCACTACGAGGACGGGATGCGGGTGTTGGTGTTCGTGCCCCTGCTGCTCATAGGAGCGTGGCTTGTGCCAGCGGGTTGCCTCAGCCGCGTCATGGCAGGGTTCTCGCTTGCGCCGATGCTGGCGGTCGTGTTCTTCACGGTCCGCGAGATGAGCGTCGCTGTGCCCGGCCTGCTGCCAGGCGAGCGCGCGTATGGATGGGAACTCGATACCGGGCTGCTTGCGGTGACGCTGCTCGCGGAGGCCGTGCTCGTTGCACTGGCACTGTGGCGTCTGTTCGCTCCCGTAGCCCGCGTGGAGGTCGACGACTGAGAATGCGTGTGACGATCACTGACGTGACACCCGAGACGCGGGACGCGTTCGTGCGCTATGCGGCCGAGCACGGGCCCGAGCACGACGAGTCCTTCACGCGCGCAGACGACCTGCTCACCTTCGATCCGCGTCACGAGCCGGCGGCGCTGGCGTACAGCACGGCAGGGGAGATCGTGGGCGCGGCGTCCATCATGTGGGAGGGCTATGTCGAGAAATCGAGCGCCCGGTTCCGCATCCTGCACGCCACCGACTACATCGCGTACCCGCTGTTGATCGAGCGGGTGCTCTCGCAGTTGTCCGGTGCCACCAAGCGTGTGTTTGTGTTCCTGCCGGCCACCGATGGCCATGTGGTACAGGCCGCGGTGACGGCTGGCTTCAAGACGACACGCCGCTCGTACGTGCTCGAGCACACCGACCCGCGGTCGGTGTGCGTCACCGAGCCGCCTTCGGGCATCTCGGTCAGCCCGGCGACGCCGCTCATGGCGGGGATGTGGGCCGAGGTCGTGAACTCGGCGTTCATGGACTTCCCGTGCCGCCACTACATGAGCCTGGAGCAGGCGCGCGTGACGCTCCCGCGCCCCAGCGTGATCGAGGCCGGCACGCTCATCGCGCGCCGCACCGGCGTGCCGGCGGGCGTCGTCCTGACCGTATCGGGCCAGGATGAGAGCGATGTCGCCGAGATCGAGGTGCTTGGCGTGGTGCCGGCCGAGCAGGGCCACGGACTCGGGCGGATGCTGCTGGGCTCGGCCCTCCGCGCGGCCGCCGATGCCGGCGCACGGGCCGTACGGCTGGCCACACTGCCGGTCGATGAGCCTCTGCTCGACCTGTATCTGGACATGGGCTTCACGGTCGTGCGGACGCGTGACTGCTGGGAGGCCGACCGCACCCGGTGACCCGTTGGCGTCTCCCGCGCGACTCGGCGGCGCTGGAGCTGCGTCGGCATCAGCCCTCCGCGTCCGCTCGGCTATACTTGTACCCGGCGTTCGCACGAGACCGCCGTATGCCGGATCGTTCATCCGCCGGGGTGACGCGCCCCCAACAACCGGAGGTTCCGATGCTCGACGGCCGCCATCTTCGCGACAACCTGGACGCCATCCGTGCAGCGATGGGCGCCCGCGCCGGAGGCTGGGACTTCGATCGCTTCGTGGCACTGGATGACGAGCGCCGGCGCCTCATCGGTGAGGTGGAGTGCCGCCAGGCGCAGCGCAACGAGGCCTCCAAGCGCATCGGGGAGCTCATGAAGGCCGGCCAGCGTGATGACGCAGAGGCCGCCAAGGAGCGGGTGCGGGTCATCAACGAGGAGGTCGCCGCACTCGATGAGCAGCGCACGGCGGTGGATGCCGAGGTGCGCGAGATGCTGCTGACGATCCCCAACATCCCTCACGAGAGCGTGCCGTCCGGAGTCGACGAGAACGACAACGTCGAGGTGCGCCGATGGGGTACACCGCCAGAGTTCGACTTCGAGCCAGCGGCGCACTGGGACCTCGGGCCGGAGCTCGGGGCGATCGATTTCGAGCGGGGCGTGAAGCTTGCCAAGAGCCGCTTCGTGGTGCTGGGCCGGGATGGTGCCCGTCTGAACCGCGCGCTCATCAACTTCATGCTCGACACCCACGGCGCCCGTGGATATCGCGAGTGGTCGGTGCCTGCGATGGCTAACAGCGACACGCTGCTCGGCACGGGGCAGCTGCCAAAGTTCGCCGACGACCTCTTCCACACGGACGAGGGACTCTACCTCATCCCCACGGCCGAGGTGCAACTCACCAACCTCCATCGTGAGGAGATGCTCGAGGCCGACGACCTGCCGCTGCAGTACGTGGCGTATACGCCGTGCTTCCGCGAAGAGGCCGGCGCGGCGGGGCGTGACACACGCGGCATGATCCGCGTGCATCAGTTCGACAAGGTCGAACTCGTGAAGTTCGCCCGGCCCGAGGAGAGCATGGACGCGCTCGAGGGCATGGTGACCGACGCCGAGTTCATCTTGCAGCAGCTCGGCCTCGCGTACCGCACGATCGTGCTGTGCACCGGCGACATGGGCTTCGGTGCCGCCAAGACCTACGACATCGAGGTGTGGCTGCCGAGCTACGGCGCCTACAAGGAGATC
>Ga0209066_10003328_pt1 | contig 18464 bp, 17 predicted proteins | sample All_14_2_FD_187198 | JGI IMG/M metagenome (GOLD analysis project Ga0209066, IMG submission 187198) | Freshwater microbial communities in response to fracking from Pennsylvania, USA - Allegheny Zone_MetaG_DW_15 (SPAdes) (version 2) ... | reverse complement strand
CGTTAACACCACCCCCCGTTGAAACTGTGGAAACAGTGGAAGTCTCCACCGGTGACGACAACGGCAGTAGCGCCAGCCTCCCGCTTGCCGGGCAGAGCGTCGCGTGTACACCCCCCCGCAGAATTTGTGGAAGTTGGGGAAGTTTCCCCGGCGACGGCTCGGGCTGCAGCGCAGGGTCAGACGGCTGCGCGCTGGTAAAACTGGAAGCACACGCCTGATGGCGCAATGAGATGAAACTCGCGCCTGCCCCACGGCTTCGTTTCAAGGGGGCCGACCCGGGCGGGGATCGTCCGATACTCCTCGTAGAGGGCCTCAAGATCTGAGACGCCGATGCTGAAGCTCGCGTTGTCCGCCCAGTTCTGGTTGTCGTTCACGACGAGGTTGAGGGACACGCCGTCACGCCCGATGCCGGCCATGCCCTCGCCCTGCCAGAGAATGGCGAAACCCAGGTGCTCCGCGTAGAAGCTCAGCGACTCCGCCAGACTGCCGCAGGTGGGGATCATGGGAGTGATGGAGTGGAAGATGGGTTTCATCGATGAGATGTATGCTGAGACAATCCTGTTAATCCTGTCCAAACAGGCACTGCGATACCCACCATTTCCAGTCTCATCTTTGCTCGAAGCTGATTTTGACAGGATTCACAAGATTCCAGAATTGCAGGATTAGGATGCAGGAAGAGGTCGTGCTCTATAGCTCATCATCATGAGAAGGCCCAAACAGAGGGCAATCACCAAGGACGGCCCCGGTCTCTGTCGCGACGAACCGTATCTGGTTTCCATGCCTTTCCAGCTTCACCGCAGTGGCTGGGTCAACGGCGGTCAAGCCCTCCACGAGCTAGCGCATGTACGTTCGTGACCCCACGCTCGGCCATGACCAGCCGCAGCTGCCAAATCTTCAGATAATGCTGTGCCGGGAGGTCATTCATGCCTTGAATGATTCTCCTCGCGGGGCGGTTTGCTCAACAATGCATACCAGGCGGCATCTGGGGAGGTCTTGCCGGTACACGCGGCGAGAAAGCTGGTAGCAAGTTGGATGTGCTCGTCTGGTGCCCATCCGAGGCTTCCGGCGTGTGCCCAGACAATGGGAGGTTCAGCTGCCGGGGCGCGCATGTCGAAGAGATAAATCCCGCCGCCGCCATCCATCGCAAAAGGCAGGGCCAGCGGCATGTATTCCGGAATATTGTACGCCAGCTGCATGGCACGCACACCGTGCATTGGGTCGGTGGCTGGAAAGAACTGAAACCAGCGGTCGCCGGTGCGGAACTCGCCTCCGTTCGACCAGGAGAGAAAATCCAAATAGTCGGCAGGCAGTGAGCCAGCGGGCAACTTCCATCGACGCGGATCAAAGGTATAATAGCTGGCATGGAGCGGATCCGAGGGCGGATATGGATTGCTCTGTGACGAATTGATCTCGCGCAACTCTTCGTCCGACAACGCCGCGCCAAAGCCTTGCACGAGCACCGAAAGCTCATGCGCTCCCGCGCTAGGCTCTGGATAGCGCTCTTCAAAAATGCCAGTCCAATCAGTCACATGCATAAAAACTCCTAACGACTAAGCCATTGAGTAAAGGTGGGTTGAATGAGCTGGTTCTGCATGCACAGCCCCACAAGCGCACACACCAGACGCTCCCGTCTCTACATGGAGCCTTGCCTGCTATCACACTTTTTGTCTGATTCATAGAGACTTGAATCCTGGAATGTCGGCGGGACGCCGATTTCTCCGGTCATAGGCAGTGTCATAAGACTCGCTTTCCGCCGACCGATCATAGCGTGAGGGACTGCATGCCCCCCATGGTCAAAAGGTATTGTGATCACACCATCCCCTCCCTCAGCGCCCCACAGCTGGCAAGGAAACTGAAGGCGAGAAGTGCGGCCAAACATCGCAGCAAGCAGCGCGGCCACTCAGCCACAAGCAGCAGGTCCGTTGTCTGTTTTTTGCTCATCTCAGCGGTACGAAGCTTGGAAGGGACCATTTTTCACCGCACCAAGAATCTTCCCCAAAATTATTCGATGGAAGGGCGGAAATACTGTTAATCCTGCATTCCTGTTAGTCCTGTCCAAACTGGCACCCTGCTGCCCACCACTTCCAGCTTCATCTTTCCTCCACGCTGATTTTGACAGGATTCACAGGATTCCAGAATTTCAGGATTAGGATGCAGGCACGGGCCACAAAAAAACGGCGGCTTGAGACAAGCCGCCGCTGGGAGGGTGTTTGATTGAAGCCTACAAAATCACACCCGGCTCATACTTCGCGGCGAGGGGGTACTCTTTCTTGATGGCGGCCACGTGTTCGCAGAAGGCGTCCACCTGCTGGGGGGCGTCGCCGGCGTTGGCTTTGCCGGCTTCGACGAGGCGCTGCATGTCCTCGGCGGTGAGGGTGAGGCGCACGTCTTCGACGAGGCGGGAGAGGAGGTCGTTCTCGCGCACTTTGCCGGTGCGCATGTCTTTGGCCACCTGCACGGCGTGCTCTTTGATGACTTCGTGCGCGGTTTCGCGGCCCGCGCCCGCTTTGACGGCTTCCATCATGACGGTGGTGGTGAGGAGGAAAGGCAGATAGCGCATGAGCTCCTGCTCCACGACGGCTTCAAAGACTTCCATCTGATTGAGCACGGTGAGCAGTGTCTCCAGCAGGCCGTCCATGGCGAGGAAGGCGTCCGGCAGCATGACGCGGCGGACGACGGAGCACGAAACGTCCCCTTCATTCCACTGATCCCCGGCCAGACCGGAGGCCATGGTGAGGTAGCCTTTGAGGATGACGTGCAGGCCGTTGATGCGCTCGCAGGAGCGGCTGTTCATCTTGTGCGGCATGGCGGAGGAGCCCACCTGCCCTTTGGCGAAGCCTTCGCTGGCGAGCTCCTGCCCGGCCATGAGGCGCAGCGTGCGCGCAAAGCTGGACGGACCGCTGGCGAGCTGGCAAAGCGAGGCGACCACCTGCAGATCGAGACTGCGCGGATACACCTGCCCGACGGCATTGAAGGCCGCCGGCATGCCGAGGTGCTTCAGGATGCTGCTTTCCAGCTCGGCCGCTTTTTTCGCGTCACCATTAAAGAGAGTGATCTGATCCAGCCGGGTGCCCACGGCACCTTTCAGCCCACGGGCCGGGTAGCTGGAGATGAGATGCTGCAGATCCCCAAAGGCCACGAGCAGCTCCTCACCAAACATCGCCAGGCGCTTGCCCAGGGTGGTCACCTGCGCGGCCACATTGTGCGTGCGGGCGGTCAGCGGGATGTCCCGCGTCTCCTTGGCGCGGCGCGCGAGGCCCACGAGAGCAGCCACGCATTTGTTGCGGACCTCTAATAGAGAGCGGAAAACCTGAAGCTGCTCCACGTTCTCCGTGAGGTCGCGGCTAGTCATGCCTTTGTGCAGGTGCTCGTGGCCAGCGAGATCGCAGAATTCCTCGATGCGCGCCTTCACGTCATGCCGCGTCACGCGCTCGCGCTCCATGATGGAGGCCACGTTCACCTGATCCTTTACCTTTTCATAGGCTTCGATCACGCCATCCGGCACCGGAATACCGAGATCGCGCTGGCCTTTCAAAACTGCGATCCAATAATCGCGCTCGAGTCTGACTTTCCCTTCAGGCGACCAGAGGGCGCGCATGGAGGCGGTGGCGTAACGTTCAGCGAGGACATTGGGAATGGAATCAGACATGGGAGGAGTGATCTAGGCCAAGGGTGGCGACTTGGCAAATGGGTTGCCTCAGGTACAACCACTGCAAAAAAGCCCTCTCCCCATGAGCTGGCGTAACGTATTGGAATACAAGAACCCATCGTAGCCACCATGAAGAAAAAAATCAGACGTGTGGACTGGCTCTATTCCGCACGTTCGATGCTCCCCATTCTGGATTGATAGCAATTGTATGATATTCTTCAGGATTTCCGAAGTTTTTTAGCTAGCACACACTTTTGGTTTGCAATTGTGGCAATAATTCGCAAATCTACCAATTATCCGGAACCACACATTTAGCCACACCCCGATAATTACCCCGTAATGATAGAAATTATTGATTAACGTTGTTAACAACTCCTCAACGAGACTCAGTTTCGATTTTTACAGTTAATCGCAGGCAACCGACACACTCCCAATTTTATGGCCGATCTAGCAGCACCCGAACTCATGACCGTGAAAGAGACCGCGGAATACCTCCGCATCCCTCTTCCAACGGTTTATTATCTCGTCCAGCGTGGTCAGTTGCCCGCTGTGCAAATCGGCGGCCGCTGGCGCATCAAGCGCAGCCTGCTTGACCGCGATGTGCTGCGCAAGGAAGACGAAGCCGGCCAGCCCACCGTCATGGTGGTGGATGATGACCCCGCCCTGCAGGCCCTCTTCAAGCAGTTCCTCAAGAAGGCTGGTTTCGGACGCCTCGTCGTCGGCACCGGCGCTGAAGCCATCACGATGGCGAAGAAGCAGAAGTTCGACTTCGTCTTCCTCGACCTCAAGCTCCCGGACGTTCCCGGAGACGAAGTGTATTCCCAGCTCAAGGCGCTGTATCCGGATCTCCCCATCGTGGTGATCACCGGCTACCCTGACAGCGAGATCCTCAGCCGCATCCTTTCCCACGGCCCGGTGACGGTGATCAAGAAGCCGATCGAGTACGATCAGCTCAATCTCGCCGTGAAGCAGCTCGGCCACAAAGGCGCCGAAGCCGCCGCCTGAGTTTAGGCAGCCAAGTCACTCTCCCCACTTCAGCCCCGTCAGCTCTGCTGGCGGGGCTTTTTCGTGCGACTGGGCAGGCTTGGAACTTCAACCCATCAGCAATCCTTGCTCATCAATCGTCAATCGCTCATGCCCACGGCGCGCAGCATCCAGAGGATTGACGATTGTCGAACAATCGATTTTTGATTGGTGAAGCATGATGCCCGGGCAAGAACCTGCCATGGCGATTAAAGCCCCTCCAGCGAAGCGCCGTTTCTACACCGCCGCCGCTGAGAAAAACACCTTCTCCGCCGTGCCGCGCAGCATCCAGGCTTTGTCCTGCTCGGTGAGGAAGTCGAGGCGATCCCGGATGATGGCGATGGCGTTGTGGTAGTTGTGCCCGTGCTCCACCTGGAAGGGGCAGTCGCTGGCCCACATCACACGCTGAGGGCCGAAGGCATCCCGCACCTGCCGGACCAGCGGGCCCATGTCGGTATAAGGAGCCTTCTTGGCACCCAGGGCATAGAAGGCGGAGGCCTTCACGTGCGTTTTGGCATGCCGCGCCAGACGCAGCAGGTTTTGCACATCCTCAGGCTTGGCAGGACCCGCCATGCCCAGACGGGCGAAGTGATCCACCACCACGCCGGTGTCCGGGTACCACTCGCACATTTTATCCAGCAGCGGCAGCGTGTCGGGATTGATCAGCGGACAGACGTTCACTTTCAGCTCCGCCGCCGTCTTCCACAGCGTGGCCATGCCCGGGGAGCCCAGCCAGTCGGAGAGATTCTTCACTTTGCCAGGAGTGATGCGAAAGCCGCGCACGCCCTGCTTCACCAGGCTGCGCATGGTTTCGGCCAGCCCTGCCGCGTGCTCGTCCACGATGGCCACGCCGCTGAAGACCCCGGGATGCGCACGCATCATGTCCAGCATGTAGCTGTTGTCCGTCTGGTAGTAGCTCATCTGGATGAGCACGATGCGGTTCACCCCTTCCGGCTTGCAGTGGGCAAACAACTGCTCCGGCGTGAAGCTCGGCGGCTGCATGTCGCTGACGGCAAACCCGCGGGCCAGCGGATACTTCTGCACATCGGGCGTCCACACATGCACATGCGCATCAATCCAGTTTCCTTTTCCTGAAGGTGAGAAAAGATTGCAGCCCGTGAGAGCGGCAGCAGCAGAGGAGGCAAGGAAGGAGCGGCGTGTCGGGTTCATCTTCACTAATCGTAGCGAAGAACTGCCCTTTTGCGCAAGCCTTTGCACCTGCGGCGAAATCATTCATCATGCCGTCATGTCCCGACTGCGCCGAATCTGTGTTTACTGTGGCTCCTCCTCTGGCAGCGATCCTGTCCATCGCGCCGCCGCGCATGATCTGGGTGCGTTTCTCGCGCAGAGCGGCATCGGACTCGTCTATGGCGGTGGGAATGTGGGCCTGATGGGAGCCATTGCGGACGGGGCGCTGTCGCAAAAGGGAGAGGTGATCGGCGTGATCCCGAAATCCCTCATGGAAAAAGAGCTCGGCCATGGCGGCGTCACGGAACTGCACGTCGTCGGCAGCATGCACGAGCGCAAGCAGCTCATGGTGGACCTCAGCGACGGCTTCATCGCCCTGCCGGGAGGCTTTGGCACGCTGGACGAGCTGTTCGAGACCCTCACCTGGCTGCAGCTCTCCTTTCACGACAAACCCGTGGGCCTGCTCAATGTGGGCGGCTTTTTCGATGGACTGATCGAATTCATCTCCCACATGAGCCAGAGCGGCTTCCTCAAGCCCGAGCACGCCGCCTGCGTCCTGGTTGAGACTCAACCTACCGCCCTGCTGGCCCGCATGGAGGCCTTCCGGCCGCCGGATCTGGGCAAATGGATCGAGAAACTGGCCGCCGAAGCACGCTAGGCTTGGGCACGCCGGGCGCGCTCCGATTCGACATGTCGCATTTGCCCCTGCGGGCACTCGATTGTTCGCAGTTTCTCCCTACGCAAAGCGGAGTTCTTGACAGGTTATTCACAAACCATTGAGATCTCTCATTTCTGTGTCGTGCAGAATCAAAAGCTAGAAAATTTCCCCAAGTGTTTGTCACGGATCCGGAAAAAAACCTTGAGCGTGGAACCCTTGTGTTTGAATCGTGGAACGTGCAGAGATCGGTCGCTGTGAAACGAATTCGACACTCACTAGGCCAGCCACCTAACTAGGCAGCTGGCTATAAGAACCCAGCCTCCACCCAGCTAATAACGTTTTTAATTCGTTGTTTATCAACGAATTGCAAACCATTAACACAGCCAAAGAGCACTCACGTCCGCCACTATTTGCAGGTACAGAACCTTCAACAGGCAGCCAGAGAAGGCAGCGTGGCCGAACTGCGAGCAAACCGCCTTTGTCCACCTATGGTTTTCATGAGACCCTTATTTCGTTTGCAACATAAATACTTTCATTTTTGACAATCGGACCTTTCTAGCTCTGCCCCGGCATTCCCATTGTGTGAATCGCAAGCAAATTGTTCACACCCCATGTGGAGAATGTTTTTCTGTCTGGGCAAAACCTCCGAAATCTTTGATTCCGAGAAGCCTTGGAAGGCGCAATTCCGCCTTGTTGACGCAGTGAGTTCCGGTAGCCTCGCCAATAAGTACACCCCTCCCCCTTATGAACGCCTATCAAATCACCGGAACCACCGGCCTCGACTCCCTGCGGGCCGTGACCCTGCCAGACCCCACGCCCGGCCCGGGGGAGGTTTTGGTCCGCATCCGCGCCACCTGCCTCAATTATCGGGACTACATGAATGTCATGGGCATCCGTGGCGTGACCGGCCCGGTGCCCCGCATCCCATGCTCCGATGGCGCGGGCGAGGTGGCGGCCGTGGGCGCAGGCGTGACCCAGTTCAAGCCCGGCGACCGCGTCGTCTGCCCCTTCATGCCCACCTGGCTGGAGGGGGAATTCAGCCAGACTCATGCCTCCGGGGCGCTCGGCGGCGCCGTGGACGGCCTTTTGCGCGAGCTGGCAGTCATCCGTGCCGAGAGCCTGCTGCCCATCCCCGACTACCTTTCCACCGAAGCCGCCGCCACCCTGCCCTGCGCCGCCGTCACCGCATGGGATGCCCTGCACTGCCGTGGTGGATTGAAGGCCGGAGAAACCGTCCTCATCCTCGGCACCGGCGGCGTCTCAGTCTTCGCCCTGCAGTTTGCCAAGCTGGCCGGTGCCCGCGTACTGGCCACCACGAGCTGCGATATCAAAGCCAAACACCTCCTCCAGCTCGGCGCTGATGCCGTGCACAACTACAAGACCGATCCCGACTGGGACACGTGGGCCGTGAAACAAACCGGCGGTCTGGGTGTGGACAAAGTCATCGAGATCGGCGGCGCGGAAACGCTCAACCGCTCCCTCAAAGCCACGCGCTTCGGCGGCCACATCGCCCTCATCGGCGTGCTCACCGGCACCAGCGCCGAGGTGCAGACCGTGCAGATCCTGCGCAAAGGCATCCGCCTGGACGGCATCTACGTCGGCTCACGCGAGATGTTTGCCCAGATGCTCGCGGAAATGGAGCGCGTGAAATTGCAGCCCGTGATTGATTCCACCTTTGAGTTCAGAGATACACCGGCGGCCTTCCAGCGCATCGCGAGTGGGAAGCACTTTGGGAAGATTGTGATCCGGGTGTGAGGGGGGAGGTCGATGACGCGACAGCGTCTTGGAGTGCGGTGGCAGAGATGCACGGCGCAAGCCTGCATCGACGACACCGCTTTCGCGGGGTGTAGCATGTTCTCTGGCCGCAGCCTGCCGTCCGGCCTGCGAAAGCGGTGCCGCGCTTAGGCTTGTCACCGCACTCCAAGACGCTTCGCGCACGCGACGCCTCACCGCCACAACAAGCCCGAAAACTTCTTCGCCACGGCCTGCCGATGCTTCGGCCATTCACGCGCAACAAAGGCTGGCCAGTCCTTCGTGGTGGCCAGCTTCTTCCCGTCCGGCGTGCAGAGAATGAGTGCCACCGGCAGCCGCCCTTCACACAGCGTCGGGTGCTCCGTGAGCGCAAAGCACTCGTGCAGCTTCACCTGCACTTCCGGTGACTCATTCGCATAGGAGACCTTCAGGCTTCCACCCGCAGGCCATGGGATGGAGAGCGGCACCAGCTCATCCAGCCAGCTCACCTGCCCCTGGGCCAGATGCTGATGGAAGGCGGCCATCAGCGGCGCAGCTTGGGCTTCCTTTACCAAGGAGAGGCCTTTGAACGCACGGGCGAGGCAAGCGGTGATGGCCTCCGCATCAAAGCGCGGAAACTCCAACTCGGGCAAGGTGGCGTGAACGAGATCCACCCGGGCGATGAACTGCTTCAGCCGATGATCCATCAGCGGCAGATCAAACGCTCCCGCACGCTGCGCCTCCGCGAGGCAGCGCCCGCTGGCGATGGGATCGAGATCGCGCTGCTGCGCCTTCTGCTCGATCACGAGGTCGCGGTAGCGCACCACCTTCATCGCGGCCACACGCTTGTTTTGCGCATCAAAGAGATGCTCCACGGTGGTGGTCAAGTGCTGGGGAAACATCTCCGCGATCCACGCCGGCTGCACGGCGGTGGCGAGGCTGAGCAGCGTCAACGGGTTGGGGCCGCGCGAGGGCGCCTCACGCAGATTCGCAGCCACGAAAAACGCAGCCTCCTGCACTACGCTCTCGCGCACGAGCTGGCCCTGGCGCTGCTCGGTGAGATCGCACTCGGGCTTGCCGGGCACGCGGCGTTTGGCCAGTTGATCCACGAATCCGGCCATGAGGCAGCGCAGCAGGGCTTCGTCACCTTTGGCCGTGGTCCAGCCGTCGCGATCATACAGCCGTTGCTGCTGCGCGGCGTGCAGGATCTGCTGGCAGGTCTGCTCCACTTGGCGGGCCACCTGCGCATTGACGCCGTGGCTGCGGCAACGCTCAAAGCTGAAGCCGTTCTCTTTGGCGAAGTCGTAGGCGCGCATCAGCGTGATGAAGTCGGAGTCTCCGCTTTCCTCAAACATCTCGCGCAAGCCCTTCATTTGCGCATCATCGCGATCCAGCCGCGCCAGCAAATCACGCCCACTGACGAGGGCGGCGCACAGGGCCGCATCCGGCACGCAGCCGCGCTGGCTGGCCTCGATGAGCATGCGCGAATAACGCGGGTGCATCGGCAGGCGCAGCATCTGGCGGCCCACCGGGGTGAGCTCCGCCCTGCCCTCGTGCAGGGCTCCCAGCATCGTCAGCAGCTTCTCCGCACGCACCACAGCCTGCGGGTCGGGTTTGTCCAGCCAGTCAAACGTGGCGGCTTCCTGAATGCCGAGCGAGTGCAGCAGCAGCACGACCTCCGCAAGATCACTGCGCTGAATCTCGGGCGTGTTGCGCTCCTCGCGGGTCTGGTGGCCGATGGAGGTCCACAATCGATGACAGGTCCCCGGCGCAGTACGACCCGCACGCCCTTTGCGCTGGTCCGCGCTGGCACGGCTGATCGGTTCCAGCAGCAGCGTACCGATGCCGCGCTCTGCATCGTAACGCGCCACACGCGCCACGCCGCTGTCTACCACGTGGCGGATGCCGTCGATGGTAATACTCGTTTCAGCCACGTTCGTGGCCACGATGACTTTGCGCAGTGAATTGGGAGCAAAGGCGCGGTCCTGCTCCTGCGGCTCGAGTTCGCCATGCAGGGGAATGCAGGCCACACGCTCCTGCGTGCGCAGGCCTCTCAAGGCATCCAGCGTGCCATTGATTTCTCCGCGTCCGGGCATGAAGACAAGGATGTCACCGGGCTCGCCTTCATAGAGGATTCTCTCCACCGCCTCCGCCGCCTGCACCGTGAACGGACGCTGATCCGGCACCGGCAGATAGCCCACCTCCACAGGAAAGCTCTGCCCTTCGGAGACAAGGATGGGGCACTGGTTCAAATACGCCGCCACCGGCTCCGCATCGAGCGTGGCGGACATCACCAGCATCACCAGATCGGGACGCTGGCTCTGCTGCAAGTCCTTCACCAACGCCAGCGCCACATCGCTGAGCAGGTTGCGCTCATGGAACTCATCAAACACCACCGCACCGATCTTCGACAATGAGCGATCATCCTGCAGCCAGCGCAGCAGAATGCCCTCCGTGACAAAGCAGATGCGCGTGCCCACGCTGGTGTGGTCATCAAAGCGGATCTGATAACCCACCTCCGCGCCCAGCTTCCCTCCGCGCTCCGAGGCCACACGTGCCGCCACGGTGCGCGCGGCCACGCGGCGCGGCTGCAGCACCACGATCATCTTGTCTCCCGCCACGCCTGCATCCAGCAGCATCTGCGGCACCTGCGTCGTCTTGCCCGAGCCCGTGGGGGCCACCAGCACCAGCCGGTTGCCGCCTTGCAGCGTGCGCAGGATGTCGGCGTGAATTTTCCAGATGGGGAGCGCGGTGGGGGCAGGCATGAAGTGGGGCGCTCGCTATAAACCAGAACTTCAACTTTTTCGACGAACGATGGTGGATTCCATCCACGGCCTGCGTTTCGTCGGTTTCACCCAACCCATCCACCATGCACCGCCTTTCCTCCCTCCTCCTCGCCGTCTCCCTCTGCATCGCACCCGTTTCTCAAGCGGAGGATTTGAAAGCGGTCGCCGCCAGCTTGGATGGTTATCGTTTCGAATTCGCCTGCAAGGACCCCATGCCGGAAAACCCCAAGCCCGGCGCTGACGGCATCTCCGCGCGTGCGACGAATGATCCCGCCACCAACGACAAGTTCACCGACGTGCGCAAGTTTGGCGGCGAGGCCGGCAAGCGCTACAAGGTCACCCTCCGTGTGCGCGGCGTGGTGGAGCCGATGATGTACAAAGACGGCCAGCAAGTGGGCGAATACTTCTACATCGGCGGCGCTCCGAACAACGCCACCTACAACATCTACCAGCTCACCGTCTCCTCCCCGGCGCAGCATTTCTTCTTCAACCGCCAGGACAAGGTGGGTCATAAAATTTTCACCATCGACTACACCGCCACCATCGAAGTCGAAGGCGGCGCCACGCTCACCCTTCACGGCAACGGCCAGAACGGCCACATGATCACCAACTTCGCCAAACTCGTCGTCCCCGAGATCTCCCCTGCCCCGCAGCCTTTCAACGGCCAGTTCATCCAGCTCAATGTGGTGGACGTGGCAGAGGTGAAGTGAGTTCAGCAGCCTTTTGTTTCCTGCCATGACCAACCGTCTTTTGCTTCCCCTCGCTTCCCTCCTGCTGGCGGCTGCATCTCTGCAAGCCGCCCCGCCCAACATCATCCTCATCATGTCGGATGACATGGGCTTCTCGGACCTCGGCTGCTACGGCGGAGAAATCCAGACGCCGAATCTAGACCGCCTCGCGAAAGGCGGCGTGCGGCTCAGCCAGTTCTACAATGCCGGGCGCTGCTGCCCCACGCGCGCGTCGTTGCTGACCGGGCTGTATCCGCATCAGGCGGGCATCGGCCACATGATGGAAGATCGCGGTCACGACGGCTATCGCGGCGATTTGAACAACCGCTGCGTGACCATCGCCGAAGTGTTGAAACCGGCGGGCTACCGCACCTACGCCGTGGGCAAATGGCACGTCACCAAGCACGCGGTGCCAGAAGGCCCCAAGCACAACTGGCCGCTGCATCGCGGCTTTGACCGCTTCTACGGCACCATCACCGGCGCAGGCAGCTTTTACGATCCCGGCACGCTGACCCGTGATGACACGATGATCTCGCCCTTCGCCGATGCGGAGTACCAGCCGAAGCAGTACTACTACACCGATGCGATCACCGACCATGCGGTGCGCTATATTGATGAACATGCCACCGCGCAGAAGGACAAGCCTTTCTTCATGTACATGGCCTACACCTCCGCCCACTGGCCCATGCACGCGCTGCCGGAAGACGTGGCCAAATACAAAGGCAAGTATGATGCAGGCTACGAATCCATGCGTCAGGCACGTCTGCTGCGCATGCAGCAGATGGGGCTCATTGCCAGGAACGCGGAGCTCTCCCCCACCTTCGGCGACTGGACCCAGGTCAAAAACAAGGAGTGGGAAACACGCTGCATGGAAACCTATGCGGCGATGATCGACCGCATGGATCAGGGCATCGGCCGCGTGGTGGGCACGCTGGAGAAGAAGGGCCTGCTGCAAAACACGCTCATCCTTTTCCTGCAGGACAATGGCGGCTGCCAGGAAGGCATCGGCCGACAGGCCACGCCGCCTGCATTCAATGACAAGACCTTCCCCGTCATCGCGCAGGACGCGATCCGCCTCGATGTCATCCCCAAACAAACCCGCGACGGCCAGCCCGTGAAGCAGGGTCAGGGCATCATGCCCGGCGGACCGAACGACTACATCGCCTATGGCGAAGCGTGGGCCAACGTGTCCAACACACCGCACCGCGAATACAAACACTTCGTGCATGAAGGCGGCATCTCCACACCGCTCATCGCCCACTGGCCCGCCGGGATTCCTGAGTCACAGCATGGCAAAATAGCAACGCACTCAGGCCATCTCATCGATCTCATGGCCACCTGCGCCGACGTGGCCGGAGCAAGCTATCCCGCCGAGTTCAACGGCCAAACCATCCGCCCCAAAGAAGGCGTGAGCTTGATGCCCGTCTTCAAAGGCCAGAGTCCGGCAACGCGTTCCATCTTCTGGGAACACGAGGGCAACCGCGCCCATCGCGCCGGTCCATGGAAGCTCGTGGCCAAGGAAAACAAACCGTGGGAGCTCTACAACATCGACCAGGACCGGGCCGAGCTGCATGACCTCGCGGCTGCCGAGCCGGAGCGCGTCAAGTCCATGGCCGAGGCATGGGAGGCATGGGCGGCACACGCACAAGTGCTGCCCGTCGGCGCATGGAAAAAGCCTGACATTGTCAAAAATGCGAAGGGCAAGCGGTCTAAATAAACGTGCAGACCACATTGATTTTGGAACGAAACATGCTCCCGTTCTTTCCTATGGACCTTTCCCAAATTGCCCTCGATGTCCCCACGCTCAAGTTGAGTTTAACCATCGTCGGCAGCCTGCTGCTGATAGCGATGGTGCGGATTGTGTTTCTGCTGCGCACCAACGCCCGCCTGCGTGAGAGCACGGCCAAAATGGAGCAGCAGGTGCTCAACCAGCATCAGGCGCTGCTCTCCGTGCGCTCGGACTCCAATGCCTGGCGTGGCGAACTGCAGCGCATGTTTGATTCATTTCGCGCGGAGTTTTCCAAACGTCTGGATGAATCCGAGCAGCGCTATCAGGACATTCAGAAGCGTGCGGAAATCATCAGCAAACCGGCCCGGCCTGCCGCAGCACCTCTGCCGCCGCCCATGCCCGCCCCCTTCGTGGTGCCAGCCCCTGAGGAGCCTGAAGAGAAGGCCGTCCTGCCAGTTCCGGCGCTGAACATTTCCTAATCATCCACGCACTTGCAGGAAAGCTTGTGGAATTGAAATTCGGCTAAAGCGAAGGACTTCACCCATGATTGAACAGGAACAACATTTGCTCCATACACGAGAATGAACAGCGCATTGTCTCAGGACATTCAGATCTGGCTTCTGGGCCTCAGCATCGTCGCCGGACTCTTTTTGATCTCCTTGATCCGCATCTACCGGCTCTCGCGCTCCAACAGCCGCCTGCGTCTTGAAAATGCAAAAATGACCAAGCAGTCGGTGCTGCAGCAGATGGAGGTTACCTCCATCCACCATGACGCCATGTCATGGCGCGCCAAAACCCAGCGTCAGTTCGATGCTCTCCGCAGCGAATTCTCGCACCGCCTGCAGCAATCGGATCAAGGAGGTCTGCATGCCCTGAAGGGACTGGATGAGGCCCATCAGAAAGCGCTCACAGAGGCGCTCGCCAAAATCTCCGAGCTTGAGGCCGCGCTTGCCGCCAAGCCGGCTGCCACCACACCGCCTCCGCCGCCCGCTCTCGCGCTGCTGCCCAAGCCTCCGCCGCCACCCGTGCCTGCGGTGCCCGTGATGGACACGCAGCGTATCCAGACCCTCGAGTCTGAACTTGCCGTGACCAAGGCGGAGCTCGCCGCCAGCAGGCAGCAGACCTCCGCGCTCCAGCGCGCCCTGCTGCTCGCCAAGCGCAGGATGCCCGCGACGGCCATGCGAAAAAGCTCCCCCAGGGGTGCGGCGCGTAGCGCCTGAGCGAAGAAATCGCCCAACTGTTTTTTCCTCTCGCCAAGGGTCAGAGACCCGTCTTTATTAGACGTCTAAAGCAAGGTTCCGGCCTCGCATGGCAATCCCCCACCCTTTCGCATTATGACTGACAATCCTACCTCAGAATCTGCCTTTGGCAGCAGTCCGCAGCATGACCCCTTTCAGGCGGCGAAAGCCAGCGCCTTGAAAGCCGCCGAGGAGCTGCGTGCCGCAGCAGCGCAGAAGGCCTCCGAATTCCGCACCGCCGCAGAGTCACGCGCCCAGCAGCTCCGCAGCACCGCCGAGCAGAAGGCGTCTGACATCAAGGAAAAGGCCGGCGAATTCGCCGACCACACTTTCACGGAAGCACGGGTGCGGTATGATGATCTGCGTGCCGAGGCGGAAAAATTTACACGTGAAAAGCCGCTTCATGCGTTGCTTGCAGCGTTCGGCATTGGTTTTGTCGTCGGGGCCATTCTGCGCCGCTGACACTCCGTTCCGCATCCCCTTTCATGAACTCAGGCACGCCGCCCGCCACCGAGGAACGCGCCAGCGCAACAGGATTGCTGCGTGCCGTGGCCCTGTACATTGAAGCCAGGGGACGCCTGCTGCACCTGGAAGCCCAGGAGGCTGGCGTCCGCGTCGTCAACCTTTCCGGCCTGTTCATCCTTGCCTTTGCCGCGTTTGTCATCGGCTGGATGCTCGCGGCTCCCGCCCTGGTCTGGATCATTGCCCAGGCTGGAGGCTGGCACTGGACGCGGGTGGCCCTCATGGGTGCCGCCGCTCATCTCTTCATCGGCCTGCTGCTGCTTCTCGTGTTAAAGACCAGGCTGCGCGGAATGCAGCTCTTTGAGGAAACGTTCAACCAATTCCGTCGCGACCGCGAATGTCTCACCAGCCACAAGAACAACTGACCCCAAAGCAGCAGGCTTTGCGTGATCTTGAGGAGGCCCGTGGGTCTCTGGCTTATCATGCCTCCCATGCAGCGGAGGATTGGAGCCCCAAGGCCATCATCACCCGCAGCGTGCACAAGCATCGCGCGCTGTGGATGGGCGGTGCCGCCGTCGCAGGACTGATGCTGATCAAAGCCGTCCTGCCGTCCCGGGGTTCCTCCCGTCATCATGAAGCTTCCCTTAGTGGCGCACAGAGAAGCGGCTTGTTTGCTCTCCTGCTCAGTCCGTTGATCGGTCTCGCCCGTAAATCCCTGATGAGTTACGGCACCCAGATGGTTCAATCTTATCTGCACCAGAAAATTTCTCCGAACGCTTCGGATTCCGAAGCAGTCTAGCGTCATCTTCCTTTCATGTCCGATCCCAACCAACCCCCACCCAATCTTCTTCCAGTTTTAGGCTCCGTGGATGACTACCTGCGGTTTTGCATGGAGTATGACGCGTCTGACCTGCATCTCGCCACCGGTGCCCAGCCTGTCTGGCGGCGCTACGGCAATCTGCAGCCCATCTGGGACAATGCGGCGATCCTCACTCCTGAAGATGCCCGCCGCCTTGCTTACGGTTTCCTGGGAGAGGCTCAGGTCAAACAGCTTGAAGCGCGCGGAGATGTCGATTTTGCCTACTCTCCGGGCTTCGGGCGCTTTCGCTCCTCCGTCGTCCAGCAGCGCCTGGGCATCGACATGGTGTTCCGCGTCATCAAGACCCAGATCAAGTCCGTGGAAGATCTCGGCCTGCCCGCCACGGCCAAGACGCTGACGCGCTTCCACAACGGCCTGATCCTCGTCACCGGCCCCGTGGGCTGCGGCAAGTCCACCACCCTGGCGGCGCTGGTCGATTCCATCAACGAGGAACGGCAGGATCACATCATCACCCTGGAAGACCCGATTGAATACATCATCGAGCCCAAGGGCTGCCATGTGAACCAGCGTGAAGTTCACACCCACACCGCCTCCTTCGCAGCCGCGCTGCGCGGAGCCCTGCGTGAAGACCCGGACGTCATCATGGTCGGTGAAATGCGCGACCTCGAAACCATCTCGCTGGCCATCACCGCTGCGGAAACGGGACATCTTGTGCTCGGCACCCTGCACACCGGCAGCGCCGCCCGCACCTTGGACCGCGTGCTCGATGTGTTCCCCATCGATCAGCGTGATCAGATCCGCATCATGGTCTCTGAATCCCTGCGTGGCATCCTCTCCCAGCAGCTCGTTCCCAAGCTCGACGGCAACGGCCGCGTGATGGCGCTCGAAGTGCTCGTCAACACTCCCGCCGTCGGCAATTGTATTCGTGAAGGCAAGACCTACATGCTCGCGGGTGTCATGCAGACCGGCAAGGGCGTCGGCATGATCACCATGGACGACTCCCTGCGCAATCTCTACTCAGCCGGAGAGATCAGCCGCGAAGAATGCGAGTTCCGCGCCGAGGACAAGATCATCATGAAGAAATTCTTTGAATCCTGAGGTCCTCAGCCACTCCAACCGACCACTGCGAACGTCTCATGCCAATCATTGATCAATATTTCCAGAAGCTCATCGAACTGGGCGGATCCGACCTCCACCTCAGCCAGAAGCAGCCGCCCAAAGTGCGCGTGCACGGCAGCATCAAACCCATCTCCGACCAGATCCTCGATGAGCGCCTCATGGAGACCATGATGCGGGAGATCTGCGAGCCCCGCGCCTGGGACCGCTACAAGGAAAAGGGCGACCTCGACTTCGCCTACGAGATGGATGCGGACAACCGCTTCCGCTGCAACTACCTCCGCCAGCAGCATGGCTACGGCGCGGTGTTTCGTATCATCCCCACCAAGATCGCCAGCCTGGAGCAGCTCGGCATCCCGCCCGTGGTCAAGGAGTTCGGCCACATGCGCAGCGGCCTCGTCCTCGTCACAGGCCCCACCGGTTCGGGCAAATCGACCACGCTGGCCGCCCTGCTGGATTACATCAACACAAACTTCCGCCGCCACATCATCACGATCGAAGAACCGATCGAGTTCGTGCACCGCAACAAGAAGAGCATCATCACCCAGCGTGAAGTGCCCATCCAGACTCCCTCATTCGCCGACGGCCTGCGCGCCGCCCTGCGTGAAGATGCGGACATCGTGCTCGTGGGTGAAATGCGCGACCTTGAGACCATCTCGCTCGCCCTCACGGCGGCAGAGACCGGCCTGCTCGTCTTTGGCACCCTGCACACCAACAACGCCCGCAAAACTGTTGACCGTATCATTGACGTCTTCCCCTCCGATCAGCAGAGCCAGGTGCGCACCATGCTCGCCGCTTCGCTCAAAGGCGTGGTGGCCCAGCTCCTCATGAAGAAGTCGGATGGCAAGGGCCGTGCCGCCGTGAATGAAATCATGGTGTCCAATCCTGCCGTCGGCGCCATCATTCGTGAAGGTGCCACGCAGAAGCTTTACGACGTCATCATCGGCGGCAAATCCCAGGGCATGCAGTTCATGGACGAAGCCATCTGGCAGAAGCTCCGTGACGGCTACGTCACCCCGATGGAAGCCTACATGAAGGCCATCGACAAGAATCGCTTCAAGGCCTTCCTTCCCCCCGAAGACGCCGGACTTGCCGTCGCCAGCGGTGGCGATGCCAACAAGTAGGCCGAAACGGGATGACAGTGCCGCAGTTGAATCTTGCCGCAGCATCTGCGGTGAATTAAACTCGTTCAAATTCAAGGATGAGCACGGCTTCCCATGATCCTTCGTCAGAGCAGCCGCAACGCACCAGCCATCAGCCTGGCCCGTTGGCCCTTCTCGCGGCCACGGCGCTTGGCGGGGTCATTGCCACTCGTCTTGGCAAAGCCCCCTTGCTC
>Ga0209066_10003327_pt1 | contig 18469 bp, 13 predicted proteins | sample All_14_2_FD_187198 | JGI IMG/M metagenome (GOLD analysis project Ga0209066, IMG submission 187198) | Freshwater microbial communities in response to fracking from Pennsylvania, USA - Allegheny Zone_MetaG_DW_15 (SPAdes) (version 2) ... | reverse complement strand
ACAATCAGTTGCTTTTTCTATAGGTAAAATCGAGAATTTCGACCATTGTTTTTTGAATTTCCATTTTCCCAAAAGTGATGAATTGTCGGAAAGTTCAAGGAGATAATTCGTTTCTGTTAAGTTTGGTAATTTCTTCCAGTTATCCTTTTCAAGTTCCAAGGTAGCATGATGGAGTTGAGCTTGAAGAAATTGCTTTCTTAATTTTATAAATCGTTTTTGTTCTTTCGAATTGGCAGTTAAAATTGCCGTATGTTTTCGTGCAATTGGATTAGAATAATTCTGACAAAGTGCTGCCGTTTTCATCGCTTCTTGAAAATCAATCCAAGTCTTTATATCAAAATGATTTTGCAAGGCTTGAAGCTCCTTGATCCATTTTTTAACTAGCGAATCCATTTGAAGAAAACTGTTTGCTTGAATACAGCCAATTGAACAGAATCCGATGGTTTCATTCAAATTATGTGAATAAATTTTCTCGACGAAAGTTCGTACAGAAATCCATTCTTCCATTGAGGGTAAATCACTTGAAAAAGGAATACGTTCTATGGTGCGATTTTTAAGAAATGCCTGAAATTCGGGATAACTGATTCCTCCAATTAAGTTAGGACGATTCAAAACATCTAACTGTTGTTGGAGTTGATCCCTGTACTGTTCAGACAGAAGTAAGTTTGTTTGTGAACGCAATAATTTTGCTTGTTCCAGGGAATTCCAATCTGCTTTTATTTCATTCAAGACGTCTTTGGTTGTCGTTTCTGATGTTGCAACAAAACAAAATCTACCTAAATCAAAGAGTTGCATTTTTTTCTCTAAAACCTCTAAAGCGACACGTTTTTCTGAAACTACCACTGCTGATGAACCTTTCAGTAAAAGTTTTGCTAGAAGATTGCTCAACACTTGAGATTTTCCTGTTCCTGGTGGACCTTGAACGACCGTGTGGTCTAGTTTGATGGATTTAAAAACTTCCAATTGATCTAAATCTGTTGGAAAAAGCAATTCGTTTCCAATGGAAAGTTCATGCACATCACGAATTTGTTCATCACCCAATAGTTGAGCCAAAGAAGGAGAAATGGTTTGATTTAGTAATTCTTCTAATTCTTTTATTATTTCAAAGCGATGATGGTGAAAATTCCCAAAGAATTGAGTGGTTGAATCAAGTTTTTTAAAATCGTTATCGCGCAAAAACTCACAAAATGATGCTACAGTCGTTAGCTCTTCAGGTAGTTGGATATTAAACTCTTTCAATAGTCGATTAACTACAAATGGATTAACGAAAACGTCCTCAACTAAAGGAATGATTTTAACCGAATTCTTGACTTTTGAAATTTCCACATGACATGGAAACAAAAACAAGGGTGACCGTACGGCAAATTGCTTGACTTCCCATTCAATATATCCTTTTGTCAAACAAAGCGGGAAAATACCCTGTTCTTTCTCCGTTTTTTTTGCAGTGTTTAAAATGGATTTAATGCTCGAATCAATTGAAAGTATGGTGGGCTGGCTATTATTTGGGTTTAACTCAATCGGAACGACGAAATTATTGTCCAAATCAACCAAAACATCATTCGCATTAAACTGACTTACATCGTTTAACAATTCTTGAATTTTATGTTTTGCATTTTCACTCACCGGTCTAAAATTAGCAAAACTTTTGGCGCGCTGAAAATTGTCAATTGCAATTGTCGATTCTCAATTTAAGAAGTACCTTTGCCAAGTAACAAAACACAATAGAAAATGAAATTCGGAACAAAAGCTATCCACGCAGGTGTACATGCTGACCCAACGACTGGAGCCATTATGACCCCTATCTATCAAACTTCAACCTATGTGCAAGAAGCACCAGGTGTAAATAAAGGTTATGGTTATGCGCGCGGTAAAAATCCAACTAGAGAAGCATTACAAGATGCATTGGCGGCATTGGAGAATGGAAAACACTGTGTTGCGTTCAGTAGTGGAGTTGCAGCAACGGATGCTGTTTTGAAATTATTGAGTCCAGGCGACGAAGTAATTACGGGTGATGATTTATATGGCGGAACTTACCGTTTGTTCACGAAAATCTATGAGAAATTTGGTATCAAGTTCCATTTCATCGATTTAACGAATGCTGAAAATTTGCATAATTATATCAATAGCAATACAAAATTAATTTGGGCTGAAACGCCAACAAATCCAACAATGCAAATTATTGATATTGAAGCTTGTGCAAAAATTGCAAAGGCAAACAATGTATTGATGGTTGCAGATAATACGTTTGCTTCACCTTATTTGCAAAATCCATTGGATTTGGGCGCTGATATCGTGATGCATTCAGTAACAAAATACTTGGGTGGTCACTCAGATGTTGTGATGGGCGCGTTGATTACCAATAATCCACAAATTCACGAACAACTGTATTTTATCTTGAATAGTTCAGGAGCTAATCCTGGTCCCATGGATTCATTCCTGGTATTGAGAGGTATTAAAACCTTGCATTTGCGTATGGAAAGACACTGTTTCAATGGACGTAAGATTGCTGAGTTTTTGAAAAATCACCCAAAAATAGAGAAAGTATATTGGCCAGGTTTCCCTGAGCATCCAAATCATGACATTGCGAAAAAACAAATGCGTGATTTTGGTGGAATGATTTCAATCGTATTGAAAGAAAAAGCAATTGAAAACACCTTTAAGGTAGCCTCATCATTCAAGGTATTCTCATTGGCAGAATCACTTGGTGGAGTTGAATCATTAATTAATCACCCAGCAACAATGACGCATGCTTCTATTCCAAAAGAAGAGCGTGAGAAAGCAGGAGTGGTTGATAATTTATTGCGTTTAAGTGTAGGTGTTGAAGACATCGAAGATTTAATTGCAGATTTAGAACAAGCATTAGCATAATTGAGCATGAAGGTAATAGTAACAGGTGTTTCCAAAGGATTAGGCAAAGCGCTTGTTCAACATTATCTTGATGCTGGTATTGAAGTGATAGGAATTGGTCGGAGTCACAACTTCGACCATTCTAATTTTAGCTTTATCCATTGTGATTTTTCGTCGGTAGAAGAAATTGAAAAACTTGTACTTCCAACACTCAATGAGGATACTATTCTGTTTAATAATGCAGGACAAATAGGCAATATTCAACGTCTATCTGATCAAGTAAAGTATGATGTCGCTGAGGTTTTAACCGTTAACACCATTGCACCAATGATACTGAGCGCTAAAGTGGCAAATGCAATTGGAGAAAATCATGATTTTACGCTAGTTAATATTAGTTCTGGTGCTGGTCGCGGACCAATACCATCATGGTCGGCCTATTGCGCATCGAAAGCGGCTCTTGATATGTTTTCCTTGACGTTTTATAAAGAAGAGAAGGAAAAAGGGAGGTCAATTAAAGTTTACGCTGTCGCGCCAGGTGTTCTTGATACATCTATGCAAGAAAAAATTCGCTCTGCAAATGAACATAGCTTCTCAAGTATTCAGCGCTTTGTTGATCTTAAAAATAACGCAGAACTTCTAAGTCCTGAGGACGTTGTAAACAAAATAGTCAAGTTACTTTCTTTACCATTCGATGAAAGTACTATTGTGCGTTCATTGCGTGACATCAATTGATGTTAGATTTCCAAGCACTTATCTATTATTTTGTCCGTTTATGTAACATTTCATTGTTTTAACCAAACCATTTTGTAATTTGGAGCGTTCTAAAACAAAATGAAAACTGTTAAACTATGAAAAAATTTACTTTAGTAGCTCTCTCCCTGCTTATACTTAATATTTCTTTTTCCCAGACAATACAGCGTGTATTGGATAAGGACAACATGCGTGAAGGTGAAAATGTGGAGTATTGTTCACAACACAAGCGTATGCAAGAATTATTGAAGGATCCTGCAATGATGCAAATCTATTTGCAAGAGCAACAAAACGAAGAATTAAACCAGAATAAAAAAGGTAGTTACGAAAAAGCGACTATTTATAAAATTCCGATTGTCTTCCATGTGTTACACAATAATGGTATCGAAAACATTTCTGATGAGCAGATAATGGATGCTTTATTCATTTTGAATAGAGACTTTAGAAAGCAAAATGCAGATACTGCAACTGTTCAAGTCGATTTTCAAGGTATGCCTGGAGATGTTGAAATAGAATTTGTTTTAGCAACTAAAGCGCCAAATGGAGCTTGTTTTAAAGGGATTACGCGTACTGCCAATGCTTTAGCTTTTGATGGTGCAGATGGCGGAGATCAGGTAAATGCAATTATTGCAGGAAATGATGTTTATAATGGTCAATGGCAAGGAAATAGATACTTGAATGTATTTATTGTTGCTGAAGCCGGTGGTGCAGCAGGATATACGATGAAGCCAGCATTTGGTGGAACAGGTATGGGCAATGGAATTTGGATTTTGCACAACTATGTTGGTTCAATTGGAACATCAGATGTTGGAAGAAGTCGTGCTTTGACGCATGAAGCTGGTCACTGGTTGAATTTAGATCACACTTGGGGGGGCAACAACAACCCAGGAAATGCATCGAGCTGTAGTACTGACGATGCTGTAACGGATACACCTAATTGTATTGGTGTTACATCTTGTGCTTTAAATGCGAATACATGTAATTCTGTAAATGCTTATTGGAATTATGATGTAAAGGATAACGTAGAAAACTATATGGACTATTCGTACTGTTCGAAAATGTTCACACCAGGTCAAGTTACACGTATGCGAAATGCGATAACATCATCATCAGGTGGTAGAAATAACCTACACACCGTTACGAATTTAAATCAAACAGGTGCAACTGGCGTTTTAACGCTGTGTAAAGCAGATTTCGATGCTGATCGTACTACAATTTGTGCTGGTGAAACGGTGAATTTCTTTGATGATACATACAATGCGGCTACTGGTTGGTCATGGACATTTACTTCTGGTTCTCCAGCAACATCAACAGCGCAGAATCCTTCAGTAACCTATACAACTCCAGGATTATACACTGTGGTTTTATCATCAACTGATGGTACAACAACAGATGTAGAAACGAAGACATCTTACATTCGTGTATTGCCTGCATCAGCTACACTTCCATTCTTGGAAAGTTTTGAAAGCTATTCTACATTGGACAATTTGACTCAATGGGAAATCTACAATCCAGGAAACAATAACAAATTCTCTTTAGAAACAACAGCAGGACACACTGGTACTAAGAGTGCCAAATTGGTGAACTTCGGTCAAGTAGCTGGTGGAACGGACGAATTAATCTCTTCCCCTGTTGATTTAACAAGTGCTACTTCTGTAACATTGAGTTTCCGTTATGCTTACAGAAAAAGAGTAACTGGAAACATTGAGTATTTGAAGGTGTTCCTTACTAAAGATTGTGGTGAAAATTGGGTACAACGTAAAACCTTAAGTGGAAATTCGTTTTCATCAATAGTTGCTGCTACAACATGGGCTCCAACATCACAAGCTGACTGGACAACCGTCCACATGACAAATGTTACTTCTGATTATTTAGTGGATGATTTCCGTTATAAATTCCGTTTTGAAAGTGATGGCGGAAATAACTTCTACTTAGATGATATCAATATTTATGCAGGTTCACCATCAGATGAGTTAGTAGCCGGAATTGCTGAAGATGGAGAAATTGCAGAATTAGCATTGTTCCCAAATCCAACAGATGGTGAAGTGAACGTACGTTTTGCAGTAAATAACAATGAGGCAGCTGTGTTAACTGTTCAAGATATTTCTGGAAAAGTGGTAAAATCTCACTTAGTAAATGCATTGGCTGGTTCAAACCTTGTTATTCTTGATACGCAAGAGTTAGCAGCTGGATCATATTTCTTAAATATTCGAGTTGCAGGTGTTCAAAAAACACTTCAATTCATCGTTAAATAATTTATTTTGACTCTTAGAAGGCCTTCCCCGTGAAGGCCTTTTTTTTTAATACCGAAAACATGAATAAAATTTTAAGTTTAGTAGCATCATTTACATTAATTATCTCTGCATCAGCGCAAAATAACTGGTGTGGAAATGATGCAATTCATAATAAACTAAAAGCTTCCAATCCTACTTATATGCAGCAACTGCATCAAGGAATGTCAACAGCGGCAAGCGGTTCAAAAGACCATCAAAAAGCAACACTAGATGTTCCGGTTGTGGTGCACATTATTCACGATAATGGAGTTGGAAATATTTCAGAAGAGCAAGTATTGAATGCTTTAAAAGTATTGAACGATGATTACAACCGCAATAATTTTGATGCAGGTTCAACAAGAAACACTGTAAATGCTCCTTTTTCTCCAATAGCCGGTGATATGGATGTGGCATTCAAATTAGCGAAATTAGATCCAAATGGTAATTGTACGAATGGAATCGTTCGTGTAAACGCGCCAGATCTTACCTACAATGCAGGAGATGATTGCAAGTACTCAGCAAATGGAGGCTCTGATCAATGGCCAATGGATAAGTACTTGAATATTTGGGTAATTAATACGATTGACAACGATGGTGGTGCTGGTATTACTTTAGGCTATGCCTACTTACCATATTGGCCAAATGGTACGAATTACGGAATTCTGATTCGACACGATTATTTCGGAACAATTGAAACTGCAGCTGGTAGTGATGGTCGAACATTGACACATGAAATGGGCCATTTACTTGGACTTCAGCACATTTTCGATGGTGGTTGGGGTGGTGATACTGGTTGTCACGCTGATGATTGCAATCAAAATGGTGATTACTGTTGTGATACTCCTCCACAAGGAGAAGCAAACTGGAGCTGTTCACAAATCTGGAATTCATGTAATGACGTTCCAGTAAATGACGCTTTTGGTTTTGACGCTTATGATCAAATTGAAAATTATATGAGCTACAACGCTTGTCAGAATATGTTTTCAATGGACCAAGTAGCGATTATGCAAAACAATTTTGTAGATATCGATTTCATGGCAAACATGGTTTCACCAGCAAACATAATTGCAACTGGAATAAATGCGGCAAATACATTGTGTAAAGCTGAATTTGATGCTTCGAAACAAGTTTTATGTGCAAATGAAATCGTTCAATTCACTGATTTAAGCTTTCACGCACCTTCATCATGGACATGGACAGTTACTCCAGGTGTGGAAGGAACAGATTGGATGTATGTTGATGCAACAACAGCTGTTAGTTCAGACCCTCATATTCAGTTTATGACACAAGGAATGTACAACGTTTCATTACAAGTTGGAGATGGTGTGTCAAATGCTTCTGAAATTAAATCAAACTTTATTACTGTTTTGCCAGATTATTCGACAATACCGTATTGGGAAGGTTTTGAAGCGTATTCAACACTTACAAACGTACCGAATTGGGTAGTTTACAATCCAGGAGAGAACAATGAATTTACGCTTGAAGCTACAACTGGTCATTCAGGAAACAAATGTGCTCGATTGACAAATTTCAACGAACTTGGTTCGAATACAGATGAATTAGTTTCTGCACCAATCGATTTGTCCGTGTTAGACCCATTAACTGAGACGGTAACCTTAAGTTTCCGCTATGCTTACCGCAAAAGAACGGCAGCAACGGATGAGTGGTTGAAAGTCTTCATTTCGGGCGATTGTGGAACGAATTGGGTTCAGCGCAAGACTTTACATGGCAACCAGTTTTCACCAGACGTTGCGAATACATCATGGATGCCAGCTTCAACAGCCGATTGGACAACCGTTCACATGACAAATGTAACAAGCAATTATTTCAGTCAAGATTTCCGCATGAAGTTTAGATTTGAGGGTAATGCTGGGAACAACTTCTTCTTGGATGATATTAATTTATACCAAGGTGCTCCTTCTGACGAATTGGTGTTAGGTCTTGCGACGGAAGGCGAAATCAATGAGTTTTCACTTTATCCAAACCCAACAGAGGCAGAACTGAATGTGCGTTTTGCAATAGGAAAAGCGGAAGAGACTTTTGTTTTTGTGCGTGACTTATCTGGAAAAGTAGTTGCTCAACACAAAATTGCAGCACAAGCTGGCTCAAATGTAGTGGTTCTAAACACGGATGCCTTGGCAGCAGGAATGTATATGTTGAGCGTTCAAGTAGGTGGAATTCAATCTACACAGCAGTTTGTAGTTAAATAAGATATAGATATTTAAGGATTTGAAAATTCGATAATTTGAATTTTCGAATCCTCAAATGCCGTAGGCGTCAAATCTTCGAATCTCTGCTCTGCTCTCGGTTCTTTATTCTCTGCCCAACACTTCTACCAACTCTTCTTCGCTAGCATAAGTTAATGTTGCGTTAACTGCATAACCAGCATTTAGTATCACTTTTTCTGTTGTTTTTCCCCAAGCGATTATAGTTTGATTTGGCTCAAGTGAGTTTTTCTGAATGAAACTCAAGAAATTCGAGGGACTTGTAAATACATTTACAGCGCACGGTTGAATTGTCAATGGTTTGGCAACTGTTCTATAGATGATTAATTCTTCGACTTGGGAGGCAGGCAAGGTTTGCGCGATACTTCTGTTGGATTGCTCCGAACTTGGAATCAAAACCTTGCGACCATTTAACCATGTTTTGAATTGTTCAGCGACAATTGCAGGTTCACCCGCCGTTTCACCGATAAACGAAACGTTAAGTCCTTTCGCTATGAGTTTTTCAGCTGTTTTGGAACCGATACAGGCTATTTCACAGTTTATTGGCAAAGTTGCTTGCGCGAGATAAAACTCGGCCGCACGAATGCTCGAAAAGAAAATTACGGATGGACTTAAATGTGATTCAAACGACAGCGCTTCAAATGAAATGAATGATTGCGCTACTAATTCAATCGAATTGTCTTGACAAAATGCGGGAAGAACTGATAAATCAGATAGGTCTTTTGATATGAACAAAGACTTAATCAAGGTCTTCATAAGGTGTTTGCAAATCCTCAACGATGATTTCAGCCATTCCTTCTAAATCGTCGGCGTTGTATTGAAACCAGTCAGAACCATCTTCCCAATTCGTTGCATGTGAAACATAAATGGTTTCGTCTTCGTCACAAAACACACCCAATGGTAATTGACATCCACCTTGCATAAGATTTAATACTTTACGTTCAACCGCGATGCGACGTTGAACATCAGGGTGATTCATTTTTTGCAATAAATCAAACAGGGTAGTATCTTCTTCACGAATTTGTAAAGCCAAAACACCTTGTGCAGGCGCTGGAACAAACTCTTTCGGATCCATTACAAAAACATGAAATTCCGACAAATCTATATTCAAACGATCAACTCCTGCTTTTGCTAAAAGAATTCCATCGTATTGTCCTTCGCGTAATTTCTGAATACGGGTTGGAACGTTTCCTCTTAAATCTTTGATTTCAACATCATCTCTAAAACGCACCACTTGAGATTTACGTCGAGCGGATGAGGTTCCAACTACGGCATTTAATTTCAGGTTCCAAGGCTGTTCCATATCTACAGAACCTTTTGCAACAAGCAATAAATCAGCAGGATCTTCTCGTTCAGAAACACAAGCAATGACCAATCCTTCTGGTTGTGAAGTCTCTAAATCTTTGTGTGAATGCACGGCTAAATCAACCGACTTGTCCAACAAGGCTTGTTCAATTTCCTTCGTGAAAAATCCTTTTCCTTCCAGTTTGTCAAAGCTTAAATGCTGAATAGCATCACCTTGTGTTTTAATGATGGTGATGTCGACAGTGCAACCCAATTCTTCAAGTTGTCTTTTAACGTGGTGCGCTTGCCAAAGTGCTAAGTCACTTCCACGCGATCCTATGCGAATGTGGGACATGTTCAATTAGTGTTTTAATAGTATTTCTTTGGCCATAATCATTGGCACACTCATGTATTTCTTTTCCATGTATTCGATAACTTTCTCTAGTACTTCACGAGAATGGTCATCCAATTCAGCAAGGTCGTTTTTGAAAACCTCGTTCATGGCAGTTGATTTAATTTCTTTTACTTTCTGAGGGACATCGCGCATGGCAATTTCTACAGAACGCATTTTTTGGATGTGTTTGAAATCAAATAATGCTTCAGAAATGATTTCTTCCACATGCTGAATTTCTTTTGAACGCTCCTTTAAGTTTTCGTTGGAAATCTTTTGAAGAACATCAATGGAGATATGTGTCACCGGATGTGATTCTACAATCGTAGGATGTAAATCTTGCGGTAATGCTAAATCAATAACCACTTTTCGATCACTATCGTCTTTCAATAATTTCGAATACGTATCTGGCGTGATGATGTGTCCTTCTGAACCAGTACAAGTGATGATGACATCAAAACCGTTAGAATGATTATCCAATTCGGTCAAGGAAAAAGCTTCACCACGTAAATCTTTGGCTAAATTTTCAGCTTTTGAAAGCGTACGATTGTAAACAGTGAATTTTTTGAATCCATGCTTGCGCAAAAATTTACTCATGTTCGTGTTTGTAACCCCAGCACCAATAATCAAAATACGCGCATCCAAAGGAATGTTCATGTCACGCAATTTGTGGTAAGCCAAAGAAACAACCGATACTGGTTTTGTAGCGATACTTGTTTCAGTATAAACACGTTTAGCCGTTTCAATCGTGTGGCGCAATACCAAACGAATGAAATCGCCCGTTATCTTCATTTTCTTTGATGCGTCAAACGAGTTGCGCACTTGTGTGATAATTTCTCGTTCGCCCACCACCATTGAATCGATGGATGAAGCAACCGAAAGCATGTGTTCAACAGCACCAATTCCTTTGAATTGATCGCCACGGTGAGCGAAATGCCCTATTTGTTCACGCGTAAATTCAGGGTAAAGTGTTTCGAAAAATTTCATAACAAAATTGAAATCGACTTCTCTTTTTGTGCAGAAAATGAATTCAACGCGGTTACAAGTAGAGAGAAACATGAGTTCATCCAATTTCAATGCAGCAGCGAGTGTTTGCAGGCGTTCTTCCTGTTTTGACTCTTCAATATGCAACTGACCGATATCGTTCAGTTCCAAATTTCTGTGTGTAAATGCAATGATGTGAAATTGATCCAACATGCTTTTTTTCAATTATAGTGCAAAGATGCGCACGATTTGCTGTTTTTGTGTCATAGAATTGTCATGATTCCTTATTTAGAAAGGGTTTAAATTATATAAGAAGGAATTTGAATATTAGACGCCTGCGGTATTTGAGGATTTATTCAAATTTTCAAATCCTTCGAATATTTCTTACTTTCATGTTCTCAATTGAATGGTGTATGAAAAAGACAATCAGTAGTTTTCTTTTATTTTGCTTAGCTACGCTAATATTCCCTTATAACCACTTGTTTGCGCAGGAAGATATTGTTGTTCCAAGTATAGAACTTTCATCCTATGTTCAAGTACTGAATTATCCTTCTGTTGAAAAGGTTTTACGCTACGAAAAACTAGAACTTGGTGTTCAACTTGAAGCAGATGTTGCTGAAAAGGTGAACAACTTTGTTACGAAAGCCAATGTTGCAAGCACGAAAAAATTAAATCCCTATTTGGATTGGGAGTTGCGGGTGTATGCCAAATTCAAGAAAAAAAACGGTGCTGATAGCGCCATTTTAGTTGATGGATTCTATACGAAGGAATTTACTTCATGGAGTGCAGAACGCTTGCCAATGCCTGCAGATAAAGACAAATATTCAACCCAAGAATATAAGAACATTGGAGGATGGAAGGAAGAAGAAAGTGCTTTCCCATTTCATATTCGTTTTGCTCCACCAGAAATTGGCGATTGGACAGTAACAGTTTATGTTTTGGAGAAGAGATTTTTGGTATACCAATCAGAAGAAATCTCTTTTCGTGTTGTTGCGAGCGATAATCCTGGAAATATTGGAGTGTCAACAAATAAACGTTTTTTAGCGCTCAATAATGAAACGTTTTTTCCAATTGGTTGCAATCACCCATGGCCAGAAACAGATTCATTGAGCGACCCAGATTTGTTTAACTACATGGCATATCGCGATCACGACCAACGCTATTTTCGATCAAATGAAGGGTACCGTGAAAATTACGCAGCACCTCGTGTATATGAAAAATACAAACAAACGATTTCAGCGTTAGCCGACAATGGCGCCAATTATATTCGCACCATCATGTACCCATCTGCGACAGATATTGAATGGGAAGAGGTTGGAAATTACACGAATCGTTTAGCCATGGCGCAAGAAATGGATGCCATCCTCGAATTGGCTGAAGCACGAGATGTGTACATCCATTTCAACATGCAAATTCACTATTCTTTTCAATTCAGTGAACGAGCATATTATCGCGGCTGGTCGTGGGATGCAAAGGTAGAGGGCGTTCCTTTTGGTTATCGTGCGTTGATGAAAACAGATAATCCAATTGACTTTCTGAAAAATGAAGAAGCGAAAAAATACTACAAGCAACGCTTGCGCTATATTTTAGCACGTTGGGGTTACTCGACCAATATTGCGGCATGGGAATTATTCAGTGAGATCACTAATGTGGGCTCGCCCTTGGCCGATAACAACGATTTTTACATGGAAGGTGAAAATTGGAAGATGTACCGAGATTGGCAAGTCGAAATGGCGGCCTACCTGAAATCGCACTACCACGGTCGAAACCATTTGGTTACCGCAAGTTTTGGTGGACCCAAAAAACCAGAGGATAATACTTTTGCTGATCCAAATTTTGATATCATGACCAGCAATATTTATGATTTTGGAGCACCAGATTTTGCGGGTTTCTGGACATCAACAGTCCAAAAACATTACTTGAACGACGAAATTAGCACACGTAATTATGCTGCTTCTTATACAGTTTCAGAAACTGAAGTGAACGGTAAACAAGTAGAACAAGCCATCATTAAACCAATGATTTATGCTGAAACTGATCCAATTGGTGCTGATTGTGATCCAACGAAAATAGAACTGCGTCGCTCCATGCATCAATCTTTGTTTGCTGGCTTGGCAGGCTCCTTAAGTTGGTATGCACGTTTGCATCCAGCAGTTTATCCTGTTTTTAACGAGATGCGACAATTCATTGAGCAAGTAGATTTAGCGGGTGAAGCTTGGCATCCAGGTGGAATGAAGCAAGATGAAAACGGTTTTTGGACCTATCAAGCAAGTTTTGCCGAAGAAATGGACGGTAATGTGAAGGTGCGTGGACAAAAAGGATTGAAGAATCGTACGACAGATTTAATTTACCTGAGATCTGGCGACAGAAATTTTGCGATTGGTGTAATTACCAATAAAACCTACAACATTAAAACGCAAAGCACCTGTTTCCCTGAAGAAGAATGGCCAAAAAATTATTCTACCTTGAACGAAGCTCAAACGATTGATTTGAGTGAAAACGATTTATTACTGCGCGGTGTAAGCAGTGCACGCTACATTATCGATTATTACTTGCCTTCCGATTTAAGCAAACCATTTTATACCTCTGATGATCGCGGTGAGAAAGTAAAAATGAACGTTGTAATTCCAGCAACTGATAAAGAATTTGTTGTGTACTTCATGGCACGTCGCAAAAACTATGATTGGAAGTTAAAACGAAAATTAAGCCGTGAAGAATTAAAAACGAAGTGATTTGAAAGCAATTATTGAAATTAGTCCTTTCATTTTCTTTACTTTTGACTAAATGAGTACGATAGAATTCGAATCAGCACAACACGTAAAGGTAGAGTACGAGTTGGCATCTACCCTTCAGCGAGTTGCTGGGTCGATGATTGATGTCGTCATGTTCATCATTTATTTTGTGATTTTGAACATCGTTTTGGGTCTCTCAAATATTTTTGCATCAACAGGTTCTGAGCTCTTTTTCACCTTGCTAGTTATTAAATTACCATGGATTTTATACAATCCAGTGATTGAATACATCACACATGGACAAAGTTTAGGCAAATACATTATGGGAATTCGTGTCGTTACGATTGAAGGTGAGCGTCCAGGTTTGCGTGAAGTCTTTACCCGTTGGCTTTTCAAAGGTGATTTTATTTGGATCAGCGCTGATATATTAATTTTGCTTTGGGCCGCTTGTGGCGTGTTGGGAGCCATTTTCTCAGCAACATCAGATCGTAAACAACGATTAGGAGACGTCATGGCGGGAACCTTGGTCATCAAAAATAAATCGAGTGTAAATTATACCTTGAGAGACATTTTATCCATCAAAAGCATCGATAACCACCAACCCACTTATCCTGATGTTATCCGCTTTACCGATGAAGATATGTTATTGATAAAGAATACCATTCAACGCGTGAAATTACATCCAAACGAAGAAATCAAACGTTTTGCAATTGAATTAGCTGATGAATCTGCTCGATTGATTGGTTTAGAGGAAACTCCAGCAAAACGTATGGAATTCTTACAAACCTTGTTGCAAGATTACGTGGTACTTACCCGTTAAAAAAATAGAAAATGTCCAAATTGTGCATCGTTCCAACACCCATTGGAAACTTAGAAGATATTACCCTGCGTTCATTGCGTATGTTCAAAGAATGCGATATGATTTTTGCGGAAGACACACGGGTAACGAAGAAATTATTGAATCACTTTGAAATTTCTAAACCTGTTTCCCCTTTTCACGCGCACAATGAGCACAAAGCGTTGAATTCAGCAATTGAACGAATCAAAGCCAATACATTAACCGTTTTGGTTTCTGATGCGGGTACACCTGGCATCTCAGATCCTGGATTTTTATTGGCGCGTGAATGTGTTGCTGCCGGAATTACCATTGAGTGCTTACCTGGTCCAACAGCATTTGTGCCTGCTTTGGTAGCAAGTGGTTTTCCATGTGATAAATTTGTATTCGAAGGTTTTCTTCCCCATAAAAAAGGTCGACAAACCCGTTTGAAAATATTGACAGAAGAAGAGCGTACGATTATTTTGTATGAATCACCGCACCGTTTGGTGAAATGCCTTGGACAAATTGAGGAATTCATGGGTGCAGAGCGCAAAGTTTGTGTTGTGCGTGAGATCAGCAAGATTTATGAAGAATACAAACGCGGTACAGCAGCAGAAGTAAAAGCATATTACGAAGCACATCCACCCAAAGGAGAAATAGTTATTTTAATTGAAGGAAAAAATGAGTAAAATCAATTCAGAAGCCATGTTTCTTGTACGCAAAGGTGCAGCTGAAACAGCTTACGAGCGCAGACCTTTTACAATTGCCGGTCCTGGAGAAGGAGAAGTGATGGTAGAAAGTGAAGCGTTTGGTTTGAATTACGCAGATGTTATGGCGCGACGTGGCTTGTATCGCGAAGCACCGCCAATGCCTTGCGTAGTTGGATATGAATTGGTTGGAAAAGTTGTTGAAGTAGGAGCGAATGTTGATCCAAGTTTATTGGGTAAAAGGGTGCTCGCTTTTTGTCGTTTTGGAGGATATGCAAAACATGTTGTAACACACGATTATGCCGTTGTACCAATTGATGATACGCCCGCTGAAATTGCGATGGCCTTGTGTACACAAGCGGTGACTGCTTACTACATGGCAGCTTATTTAACACCTATTCAAAAAGGAGATAAAGTATTGATTCATGCCGCAGCAGGTGGTGTGGGAACAATTCTTATTCAATTAGCGAAACAACGCGGTGCAACTGTATTTGCGAAAATTGGTAGTAACTCAAAAGCAGCTTTAGTAAAAGAATTGGGAGCAGACTACGTTATCAATTACAATGAAAGTGATTATGCTGATCAAATTCGAAATATCCTCCAAGGGAAACGTTTAGATGCCAGTTTTAATCCTGTTGCTGGTTCAACCTATAAAAAAGATTTTGCCCTACTCGGTTCTGGTGGACGCTTAATTCTATTCGGTGGTTCAGAAATGGGCAAAGGTAAGTGGGGTATTTTGACAACATTGAATTTTGTCTTCAAAATGGGTATGTTGTTGCCGATTGGATTAATGATGCGTTCCAAAAATGTTCTTGGCGTTAACATGCTGAAAATAGCTGATAATCGTCCCCAAATTTTGGATGAATGCCTCAATAAAGTGGTAGAAATGTTCTTAAAAGGAGATTTAAAACCACAAGTTGGAGGAACCTATAAAGTCGACGAACTAGGAAAAGCTCACGCAGCACTCGAATCTGGAAACACGACAGGAAAATTGTCTGTTTTTTGGAAATCCTAAATTCTGAATCCCGAATTTAAGGGGCTGGCGGTCCAACATATTCTAAACAAGGATTTGTTCCAACCCAACATTTAGCACGTTTACGGAATTCAATGATGGTATCATTTTCTACTGTGAATGTCAGATCTGGTGTATTCATCCATGTTTCGAAACAAGCATCTTCTTTTACCATGAACAATTTCGGTTCGTAAGGACCATTTTTCTTTTTGAATTCATCCAACGAAAGGTACTTGTCCGTGTGAACTAGGGTGTAAGTTCCATCTGGCAAGTTCAACTCAATGTTTCCACCCTCATCTAGTTTCACCTCTTGTGTTGCTTTTGAGGCATTACTAAAATCTTTACCCGAAAACAATTTGAATGTTTCAAACTTCATTGATTCATAGTAACCTGCCGCTACATCTGGTGAAGGTTTCGCACCACCGCAGTAAGGAATATGAGTTGTTCCACTGAATTTAATCTTATTCAAGCCTTTTGTTGAGTTTTTAGTAATACCGCAGCTCATAGCTGTAAAGATCAATGCAAATAGAATCAAAGTGGCTTTCATACGTCTGAATTTTAAGCAAATATACGAATTAAGATCTTTTCAAATAGATGTAGTCATCACAATCGATTTTCTTGTCGCTAGTTCCTAGTCTCTAGTCACTAATTATTCAACTTTTGTTACTTAAATACTCATTATTTTAACTTAATTTTGTCCTTTAATTAATTCTTTAACACACACATCCAGATGGCTGAAGTAATGACAGATCTTGGTATTCAAGAAATTCTTGCCCAATTGGGAATCGAAGAGATGAACAATGGTGCCTCTACAGGCGGAAAATGGTTTAAAACGAGAGGAGAACGTATCGATTCAATTTCACCAGTTGATGGTAAATTGATTGCATCTGTTAACTCAGCTACAGAAGCAGATTACGAAGCTGTAATTTTGAAAGCACAAGAAGCGTTCAAAGAATGGAGAATGGTTCCTGCTCCTAAGAGAGGTGAAGTTGTTCGTCAGTTAGCTGAACGAATTCGTTTTTACAAAGAACCACTTGGAAAATTGGTTTCGTATGAAATGGGTAAATCATTACAAGAAGGATTAGGTGAAGTACAAGAGATGATTGACATCTGTGATTTCGCAGTTGGTTTATCTCGTCAATTATATGGACTTACAATGCATTCAGAGCGTCCAGGACACAGAATGTATGAGCAATATCACCCACTTGGAATTGTAGGAATTATTTCAGCATTCAACTTTCCAGTTGCTGTTTGGAATTGGAATACTGCTCTTGCTTGGGTTTGTGGTGATGTATGTGTTTGGAAACCATCTGAGAAAACACCTATTACGGCGATTGCTTGTCAACAAATTGCAAAAGAAGTTTTTGACGCAAACGGCGTTCCTGAAGGCGTTTCTGGTTTAATTATCGGTGGTGCTGAGATTGGTAAATTAATGGCAGAAGACAAACGTGTTCCATTAATTTCCGCTACTGGATCAACTCGTATGGGTAAATCTGTTGGTGCAACAGTTGGTGCTCGTTTAGGTAGATCATTATTAGAGTTAGGAGGAAACAATGCAATCATTATTACACCAACAGCTGATTTGAAAATGGTTGTTCCAGGTGCTGTATTTGGTGCTGTTGGAACTGCTGGACAACGTTGTACTTCTACGCGTCGTTTGATTATCCACGAAGAAATTTACGATAAAGTAAAAGATGCTTTGACAAGCGCATATAAGCAATTGAAAATTGGAAATCCATTGGATCAGAATTTCCATGTTGGACCGCTTATCGATACAGATGCAGTGAACGCATACTTAGGCGCGCTTGATAAAGCTGTTGCTGAAGGAGGAAAAATTCTTGTTGAAGGTGGAGTATTAACAGGTGAAGGATATGAATCTGGATGTTACGTTAAACCAGCAATCGTTGAAGCACAAAATCACTTTGCTATTGTTCAACACGAAACATTTGCGCCAATTCTTTACATCATGAAGTATTCTGGTGGTGTTGAAAACGCTATCAAATTACAAAATGGTGTTCCACAAGGATTGTCATCAGCAATTATGACAAACAATTTGAAAGAAGCTGAAGCATTTTTGTCGCAACAAGGTTCAGATTGTGGTATCGCAAACGTAAATATCGGTACTTCAGGTGCTGAGATTGGTGGTGCATTTGGTGGTGAAAAAGAAACAGGTGGCGGACGTGAGTCTGGATCTGATGCTTGGAAAGTTTACATGCGTCGTCAAACAAATACAATTAACTATTCAGATAGCTTGCCTCTAGCGCAAGGAATCAAGTTTGAATTATAAGATAGAATTGAATTCATTGAAATTGCCGGGGGTTACTTCCCGGCTTTTTTTTTGTTTACCACTGAGAAACGGAGATCACAGAGAAAGAATTCTGTAATTTTAGGATTATTCAATACCTCAAGTTTTTATGTGAATTGTTATGAAATGAGTGCACTAGGAT
>Ga0209066_10003326_pt1 | contig 18469 bp, 14 predicted proteins | sample All_14_2_FD_187198 | JGI IMG/M metagenome (GOLD analysis project Ga0209066, IMG submission 187198) | Freshwater microbial communities in response to fracking from Pennsylvania, USA - Allegheny Zone_MetaG_DW_15 (SPAdes) (version 2) ... | reverse complement strand
ATGATGGTGCCCAGGATCACGATGATGAAGGGCTCCATCAGGCTGGACAGGGCCTTGACGGCTTCATCCACCTCTTCTTCGTAGAAGTCGGCGGCTTTGGACAGCATCTGGTCGAGCGAGCCGGACTCTTCGCCGATGGCCGACATCTGCAGCACCATCACAGGGAACAGGTTGGCCGATTGCATGGACGTGGTCAGGCTGGTGCCGGTGGACACGTCTTTCTGGATCTGCTCGGTGGCGTCGGCGAACACGGCATTGCCGGCGGCGCCGCCAACCGAGTCAAGCGCTTCAACCAGGGGCACGCCTGCGGCAAACATGGTGGACAGGGTGCGCGTCCAGCGGGCCACGGCCGACTTGAACAGCAAGTCGCCAAACACCGGCAGCTTGAGCAGCAAGCGGTCCATGCGGCGCTGCATGGGCACCGAGCGCTTCCAGGTTTGCAGGAAGAAATAAATGCCGCCACCGATGGAGCCAAAAATGGCCCACCAGTAGGACACGAAGATGTCCGACATGGCCATCACGAACAGCGTGGGCGCGGGCAGGTCGGCACCAAAGGAGGTGAAGACCTCCTTGAAGGCCGGGATCACATAGATCATGATGACCGCCACCACCACGAAGGCCACGACCAGCACGGCAATGGGGTAGGTCAGGGCAGATTTGATCTTCTGCTTGATGGCGATGGTCTTTTCCTGGTAGGTGGCCAGGCGGTCCAGCAGGGTTTCCAGGATACCGGCGGCTTCGCCAGCCTCAACCAGGTTGCAGTACAGCGCGTCGAAGTACATCGGGTGCTTGCGAAAGGCCGCAGACAGGCTGGTGCCGGTTTCCACGTCGCCCCGGATGTCGTTGAGCAGTTTGGTGACGCGCGGGTTGGTGGAGCCGCGGGCCACGATGTCGAACGATTGCAGCAAGGGCACGCCGGCCTTCATCATGGTGGCCAACTGGCGCGTGAAGATCGAGATGTCTTTGGGCTTGACCGAGCCGCCGCTGCTGATGCGGCGCTTTTTGACCTTCTGGACCAGGATGCCCTGACGACGCAAGGTGGCGCCGACCATGGCTTCACCGCCCGCGCGCATTTCGCCGCGAACGATCTTGCCGTTGCGGTCCTTGCCTTCCCATTCGAAGACATGATCTTGCGGTTTGTTGGCTGCTGCCGTGGCCATGTGTGGGAACTCCGTGACGATCCGTCGCTGCTTATTCGTTGGTCACCGCGATGACTTCTTCCAGTGAGGTCAGGCCAAGTTTCACTTTGACCAGACCCGATTCGCGCAAGTCTCGCACGCCTTCGACCTTGGCTTGCTTGGCGATATCCATGGCTGTGCCCTGCGTGAGAATGATGCGTTGTATTTCTTCACTGATGGGCATGACTTGGTAAATGCCCACGCGCCCTTTGTAACCGTTGTTACAAGCTGAGCAACCGATTGCTTTATATGGTTTCCAGTTGCCGCCCAGGTCTTCCTCTTTGAAGCCGGCTCGCAGCAGGGCTTCTCGGGGGTAGTCGGCGGGGGACTTGCAGGTGTCGCACAGGCGCCGGGCCAAGCGCTGGGCCGTGATCAGGATCACGCTGGAGGCGATGTTGAACGGGGCCACACCCATGTTCATCAGCCGGGTCAGCGTGGTGGGGGCGTCATTGGTGTGCAGGGTGGACATCACCATGTGCCCGGTCTGCGCGGCCTTGATGGCGATGTCGGCGGTCTCCAGATCGCGGATTTCGCCCACCATGATCACATCAGGATCCTGCCGCAGGAAGGCCTTGAGTGCTGTGGCGAAGTTCATGCCGGCCCGGTCGTTCACGTTGACCTGGTTGATGCCGGGCAGGTTGATTTCAGCCGGGTCCTCGACCGTGGAGATGTTCACGCCAGGCTGATTGAGGATGTTCAGGCAGGTATAGAGCGACACGGTTTTGCCTGAGCCCGTGGGCCCCGTGACCAGCACCATGCCGTAAGGGCGATGGATGCAGTTCATCAGGCGCTCTTTTTCGATGGGCTCATAGCCCAGCGCTTCGATGCCCAGTTTGGCGCTGGACGAATCCAGAATCCGGATCACGATTTTTTCGCCAAACAGCGTGGGCAGGGTGCTGACCCGGAAGTCGATGGACTTGTTGCCGAACTTCAGCTTCATGCGGCCGTCTTGCGGCACGCGTTTTTCGGCGATGTCCAGCTTGGAGATGACCTTGATGCGCGAGGCCAGCTTGTCCTTGATGGCCACGGGCGGCTGCGTGATTTCACGCAATTCGCCGTCGACCCGAAAGCGCACGCGGTAGTTGTATTCGTAGGGCTCGAAGTGCAGGTCGGACGCGCGGGCGTTGATGGCGTCGATCAGCATCTTTTGCAGGAAGCGCACCACAGGCGCGTCTTCGACCTCGACGGCGGCGGCGTCAGCTTCTTGCGAAGGCAGGCCCATGTCATCGGTGACGTCGAACTCGAAGTCAGACGAGGCGATGGCCGACAACTGGTCTTCAGCCGACGCGTTGAGCCCTTCGAGCAGCTTGCTGAGCTTGTCGTGCTCGACGATGACCCATTCCGGCGTGAGCTGGGTGGCGAACTTGATGCGTTCGATGGCTTCCTGGTCAGTCGGGTCGGCGCCAGCCACGAACAAGCGGTTGCCGCGCCTGGACAACACCAGCACCTGGTACTGGGCGGACAGCTTGTTGTCGATGATGCCCTTGGGCAGGCGCTGTACGTCGACAGCGGCCAGGTCCATGACCGGGACGGCGAGGGCCTGCGACAGCGTTTGAGCCAGATCCGTGGGCTGAATGCTGCCGCTGCTCACCAGCGCGCTGACGAAACTGCGCTTTTGTTCGCGGGCGGTGCGTGTCAGGGTTTCCGCAGCCTTGGCGTCGAGCTTGCCGGCATTGACCAGCACGCGGGCGACGCCAGATAGCTGCCCGGGGGCTTCAGCGAGGGTAGATTCGGCCATTAAGCATCAAGTCTGGAAAACTGCCACAAGGTAAGCCGATGATGCTACCGCATCACGCATGCCTCCCATGTTGGCGTAAGCATGAGGAGATGTAAATGGGGCGACTCTTGGAAAAGAGGGCGTTTGGCCGGGGTTTGGTGGCAAATGGCGCTGGAGGGGCATTTGATGGACCCCGAAGCGGTCAGGTCGTCCGTCATGCGCAAACTGGGCTTGGGTGACGTCGGTCCTCAGAACCGTCAATCGACGGGGTTGTTGAGGTCATCAGCGGTGCGATACGGGCCTTTGGGGTGCCGCTTGACACGGCCGGCTGTGCAGTTGGCAGTCCGTGTTGCCCCCGGGGGCAAGCGGTGTTCGCGCATTGACGTTGGCTGCTATCGAACAGATGTTGCCCCGATGCAGATCGTGAGTGGCCGCCCTGGACGAGAGACTGTTGACTATGAGGTGCCCCTTTGGTTTGCGCATTCACCCGTTCGAGGGCGGCAGCGGTCGCATTGGCCGTGCGATTGCCGACATGGCGCTTGCGCAAGACATGCCGTCGCCTACCCAGCTATACAGCTTGTCGCGCCAGTTGCTGGAAAGCCGAGCGACCTACTGCGATGCGCTCAACAAGGCGCAGTGTGGCCGGTGTTATCAGGCCGAGTGGGTGCAGTGGTTGGTGGCCAGCCAGCGATCAGGCTCAGCCCTTGACAAAGCCATTGAAAGGTCAGGTCGCAGTTCTGGGGTCGCAGCGCCCAAGTGAGGCTCAACGACCGGCAGCGCAAGGTGCTGCGTCGGTTTCTCGACGACGGCGATGGTGGCTTTGAAGGCGGCCTCAATGCCGAGAACACATGAAAATGCGCTGCGCATCAAAAGCCACGGCCACGCGCGACCTTGCTGGCTTGTTGGCTGAGCAGCTTGTCTGGGCGACAGGGTGAGGCACTGCGCTAGTGCATCAACGTGCTGGGGTGGCGCATTCGTTGATTGCTGGCGAAATCGCGTGCGGGATGACCCCGGGCAAGCGATTTTGTGGGTGGGTGTGATGCATGAGCCCAGCTGGCGTGGATCTTGCGCATGGAGACGGCCAAGCAATTAAGATGAGCGGCTTGAGGGCTTGGTGCCGGATGCGCGCCTCATAGTAGGGTCTTTCTCCAAAGACCAGAGCATACGCCTAAGCTGATATGGCTTCATCGTATGTATAATTGATTGTTGTATAAATTAGAGTGGGTGAGGTATGGATTATATAAAGTATAATGCTGCATTGGATCTGAGTAATTATAATAACTCCCATTCGCTTGCCTTTCATTTTATATCATGTTTGGAGCGCAGTGGCCTGCGCGTACTGGAGGTCGGGTGCTCGGCGGGTTATTTCGGGGCATCGCTAAGGGCGGTGGGGCATCATGTTGTGGGTGTGGAGCCTGACGAGGTGTCTTCTCGTCAGGCTGCAGCAATCTTGGATGAGGTGTATTGCGGGTTTATTGAAGATTTTTTTGCCGCAAACCCCGGACGCTTTTTTGATGTCATCGTGTTCGGTGATGTGCTTGAGCATTTGGTGGACCCGGGTGCAGTGCTTCGCTTGGCGCGGCAGTTTCTTGCTGTAGATGGGCGTGTCGTGGCCTCGGTGCCGAATGTTGCACATGCCAGTGTGCGTGCCATGCTGCTTGGCGGGGATTGGACTTATGCGACGTTGGGTATTCTGGATCGCACTCACTTGCGTTTTTACAATAAGCGGGCTTTGGTCGCGTTGATGCAAGATGCGGGGTTCGATGTCGAGTATATTCAGCCCGTCATTTTGTCAAGCCAGGAGGCAGCCAAAATGTGCGAAATGAAACTGACTCCGGCGGCAGTGAGACAGGTTGATGGGATCAAAGACGACGATACGCTGCACGATTTTCAGTATGTGGTCTCAGCGAAAGTCGGGGTGGCGTCACAGTCGCGTGTTGGGCTCCTGTCTCGGAAGCGGATGCTGAGGGTTGTGGTGTTGAGCGACGAACCTGAATCCAATATTACCGAAATTCGCCTGGGCTACCCATTGCGTCGATTGGCTTGGTCTGGCGGTCTATCGCTTGTGTTTCGTGCGTTTCGCGATTTCTCAATTTCTAATTTGAGTTGGGGAGATGTTTTTATCCTGCAAAGAGGCTATTGCCGCAAAGCGCTTGATGCGGCTCAGATGATCGCCTCATCAGGCAAGCCCTTTGTTTACGAGATTGACGATCTGCTCACAGGGATTCCTGATTTCATGAGTCACCACGCTGGTTTTAAGAGGAACAAGGCCAAGATTGAGTCGTGCATAAAAATGGCTTCGATGGTAACAGTTACAACTGATAGGCTTGGCAAAGCCTTGAAAGTGCCTGACCACAAGGTGTTTATATGCCCGAATTATGCTAGACCCACCGCTGACTCTGGTTTGCGCCCAGCCGTGCATGATGATGAAGGTCAGGTCACGCTGGTTGTTGCATCATCCGACAAAGTTGTCGTTGAGTTCTTACTCAATCCGATCAAAGTTGTCATGAAAAAATATGGGAACAGATTACGTTTGGTGTGTATTGGCGCGATTTCGGAAAAATTTCAGTCGGCAGGTATTGTTGGTGAGTTTCACGCTATTCTCCCGTACGATGAGTTCGGTAAGGTTGTTGGCAGATTGCCAAACCCAATTGGCATCATTCCGTTGGATGATTCTGAATTCAGCTCATGCAAGAGTGCGATCAAGTATTTTGATTACACCAAAGGCGGGCTTGCTGTAATTTGCTCCAATGTGCCGCCTTATAGTGATGTCGTGACATCAGGGGAGGATGGCGTTTTGGTGCCCAACACAGATCAGGCTTGGACTGATGGGCTAAGTGCGCTGATTGAGAGTGCGTCCTATCGGAACCATTTGAGTGGTGTGGCGATGGATCGATTGACCAAGCATCACAGTCTAGAGGTCACAATTGACGCTTGGAGCAAAGTCTTTGAGCGACTCGCGCCAGATGGCCGGGGCGTGAAGGGCGCGTGGGCCTCGGTGACGTTACCGATTCGGATCAAGAGCGAGTTGAGAGCGATCCGGCTGCGTCTGAGGGACTTGAACCGGGCGCGTAAAGCACGGCGTCAAATTGAGCGTGAGCGAGCCAACCAAGTGGCCTAACGCGCTGACACTGCGGCAGGTACCAGCGCTTGCTGATACCTGTCAAGGTACTGTGCCATACAAGTGGGCCAGCTAAAACGGCTTGCCCAAGCTTGTATCTCGTCGTGTCGATTGTCGTGCTGGTCTGATGCCATGGTCAGCTGAATAATGCGTCGCATTTCGGCCGGGGTGTAGTCGTCAAAGAATCTTGCCACTGGCCCACCGATTTCTGGCAGGCTGGTGCATCTGGACAGGAATACTGGGCGCCCGAAGTGCATCGCTTCAATGGGCGGCAGGCCAAAGCCCTCTGCGATGGAAGGGAAAAGCAGGCCTTGACAATGCGCATACAGCCACGCTTTTTGCCCTTCGGTGACATCAAAGTAAAAGCGCACGTTACTCAGCCTCCTAGCTTGGGCTTGATCCCGGTAGCCTTTGGTATAGCCAGTGTATGGGCCCGCGAACACAAAGATTTGCTCTGGCCAGGCGGCGGCCAGTTCAATCAGTACGCCGATATTCTTGTTTGGTGTCATGCGCCCGATGTTGAACAGGTAGGCTTGGTCAGCCAGTTCTATGATGGGTTCTTGCAGTGTGTCGTTTAACGGGTGTACGCCGTTGTAGATTCGAGTGGCCGGGGTGTGCAGCGATGTGTGGCTGCGCAAGTCGCCCAGCACGTGGTCGCTGATGCAGATGATTTCGTCAGCGCGGCGCAGTAGGCGGATTTGCTTGCGCAAGGCGCGCCAACGCGAGAAGCCTTGCTTGGTGTAGACCATATTGAGGTCGTGCAATGTGGTGATGCAGTGTCGGGTGCCCAGCGGTGGGCGTTGGCGGATAAGCTGGTGCAGGTTGTGCCACACGTCGAACTGGATACCCGGGTTGTGCCAATGGCGTTGGTTCTTCGTGACGGGCAGGTAGCCGATCTGGTTTCCGAACATACCGTGGAAGCGTTCGGGCAGGTGGTAATGCACACGTACTCCGAGGCGCTCGGACAGTTCTGGCGCGCGATTGGCCAGGTGCAGGCCGAACTGGCGAGAGAACTCACCCAGACCATCATGGAAGTGTTGAACATCGCCAAAGCCGATGCCCAGGTTGCGTGAGTTTGTAGCCATGAGGGGCGTTGTCTTCAGCGCACAGTCTTACGGGCGCGTTTGCGGTGCTCGTTGAGTCGGCGAAGTATTTGCTTTGCGCCTAGCAACCACTGATATTGCAAGCGCAGTTGCATGGTGCGCAGCGATGGGCGAAGCGGTGCGGGGGGGGGCAAGTCGCCCAACAAATTTTGCCAGGCCGCCGTGCAGTGGATCAGGTTGTGATGGGCTAGCACGCTCGCAGATGCTCGTGCCACCAGGCTTTGTCGCAGTTCGGTGGATGCGCCCAATGTGTGGATGGCATCGGCCCAGGCTTGGGCGTTGGGGGCAACCAGCCAGCCATCGTGTCTATGGGTGATGACGTCGCTGTAGGGTGGAAGTGCGCTGGCGACAACGGGCAGGCCGCACAGGCTGAAGTCGAAGTACTTGACGGCGGATTTGCAGGCGCTGAAGCGAGAATCGTCAAGCGGGATCAGTCCGATGGGGTTGCTCTGTGCCGCGATGAGTTTCTTGAAGGCCAGCAGCGGCATTACTGGGTAGGCGATGACGTGATCCAGATGGCTGGCCAGCGTTGAGGCCATTGCGCCCAGAGCAAGGATGCGGTAGGCCTGTCTGCTGTCTGCCTGGACCTGCTTGAGCCCTTTGATCAGCTCGTCCATGGCCATCGCGTCAGACGAGGCGATGACCAGAGTCATGGGGGTGGCCTCTGTCACGGGGCCATGGACGGCGGGGGGGCAACTTGCGGGCAAGCCGTAATTGGGGGTCACGGTGATTTTGTTGTGGGCTGCTGCGGGCAGTGCCGCCATCAGGCGTCGGGTGCTGACGCTTACCCGATCGGCCAAGCTCAACAGTTGTAATATGCGCGGTACTTGGGCCACTATGGTGTTGTAGTGCTGCAAGTGGCGTTCAGGTTCTGTCAGAAGGTCGTCGATTTCTAAGATTAGCGGACGGCCGAGTTGGCGGGTGATTTGAGCCCAGCGCAGGGCCTGTGGGGTCGCTTCGCGCTGCAGGATGACGACATCTGCTCGGTAGATATCGCTCAGGCGAGCGTCTTTGATGGCCCGTATCTGCAGGCTCAGGACACCCGTATCGGCCAAACTTTGCAGCGGCGTGCGGATTCGGATGTCGACGATGCTTAGGTTGGTTTGCGCGGCAAGCACGAGCACGTGCGGTGGCTGCTTGGTTGTCGGTGTAGGCGGACGGCGCATGAGGTTCAGGCGCAGCGCGGGCTGCTCAGTTGCTGCAGGGCGATGCGCAGGCGCAGGCGCATCGTGTCGCCGCTGGAGCCCATGCGGGCGGTGCGTTTGCGCAGGAGGGTGAGTGCAGCGTCCGGCTGTCCAACCCGCAGGAGTTGCTTGATGAGGTGTCTGGCGTCAGGGCTGCCAGTCAGTTCGATGGGCAAGGCCTGAATGAATGCGAGCATCTCGGACGGCGTAAAGATGTGTGGCAGGTTGAACAACGCGTGAAAGCCGAAGGCTGGGTGCCACGGGCCGCGCTCACAGGCAAAACGTTGCGCTGTTGACAAGTCAGCAAAGCGGATGCCGAAGTCGCGTTCCAGCGCAGCACGGTGGGTGACGGCGATGCACAAGTCTTCCGGGTTGTGGGCATCGAGGCACTCGCTTTGCATGGCCTGCAGTAATTTGCGTGAGCGCAGGGTGAAGCCACCGTTGCCAACCTGGCCGTTCAGTTCACCACTGACCCAGGGCGCACCTATGTAGTCGAAGGTCAGGAAGTCGTCTGTCCAAAGCTGTGCATCGCGTACAAAGCCATCCCACTGTATGAGCAGCATGTGGCTGGTTGTCAGCAGAGACACCATGCCCTTGAGTACGTAGCAGGAGTAGTCGTCAATGGACTGTAGCGGGTCGATGGTAACAAGCTCGATGCCGCTGAGGTCCAGCGCTCGCGCAGCTTCCGTGCTGACCAGCACGCAGCGAGCAAAAGCCAGATGGGCCATGCAGCGACGCATGGCATAGAGCGCCAGTTCTGGTGTGCGGGTGTCTACGCAGCACAGCGTGACTTGGGGCAGGTCACGACGTTGTACGGAGGGTGGCGGGGCGACTAGCATTCGTGCTGATCGCTTTCAGCGATAGGGGTCGACTTGTTGCAGGTGGCTTTGAACATAGTCGAGTACACCGGCTTCTAGGGAGGTGATCGAGTGGCTAAAGCCTGCCGCTTTAAGTTTGTCCATCCGCGCTTCGGTGAAGTACTGGTAGTTGGGGCGAATGCTCTCAGGCATGTCCACAAACTCGACGTTTACCTGCTTGCCCAGCGCGGTGCCAATGGCTTGCATCAAATCAATGAAGGAGCGTGCCTGGCCCGTGCCCAGATTGAACAAGCCGCTGACCGATGGCGTGTCCATCAGCCACATCATGACTGCGGTGCAGTCCTTGACATACACGAAATCACGCAGTTGCGCACCGTCGGCAAAACCGGCTTTGTGCGACTTGAACAGTCGGATGGTTTCGCCGCGAGCGATGAGGTCAGTGTTTTTGGCCACCAGGCTCTTCATCTCGCCTTTGTGGTACTCGTTGGGACCGTAGACATTGAAGAATTTTAGGCCAGCCCATTGAGGTGGGGCTGAGCCTTCTGCCGCTCGCTCGATGGCCCACTTGTCGAACTGGTGCTTGGACCAGCCGTAGAGGTTGAGTGGCGCGAGTTTTTCCAGTTCGGTCAGCACCTGATCGTCATCAAAACCTTGCTGGCCATCGCCATAGGTCGCGGCAGACGAGGCATAGATGAAGGGCGTGCCTGTGCGCGTGCACCATTTCCACCAGGCCATGGTGGCGTGCAGGTTGACTTCAAGGATCTCGTCGCCGTCGGTCGACGTGGTTGACGAGTTGGCGCCCATGTGGAAGACGGCGTTAGCCTTGCCCAGTGTGGGTAGCAGTGTGCCGAGCTGGCGGTAGTCGACGACATCCAGGAAGCGGCGCTTGGCGATGTTCTTCCACTTGCCTTGCGTGCCCAGGTCGTCAACGAGCAGCAGGTCGGTGCGGCCCCGCGCATTGAGGTCGGCCACGATATTGCTGCCGATGAAGCCGGTGGCGCCGGTGACGATGATCATGTCGTGACTCTTGAAATGTGTTGTGTCAGTTCGCAGACTGGATGCGGACCATGCCCGCGTACAAGCCACCAGCAGCGATCAGCTCAGCATGGGTGCCCTTTTCAACGATTTTGCCTTCAGACATGACGCAGATGACATCGGCGTTCTTGATGGTGCTGAGGCGGTGGGCAATGAGGATGAGCGTCTTGGCGTGGCGAAGCTCTTCGATGGATCGTTGCACAACGGCCTCCGACTCGGAGTCCAGGGCCGAAGTGGCTTCGTCGAAGATCCACACCGCAGCATCTCGATAAAGCGCTCGGGCGATGGCCAGACGCTGTCTTTGTCCACCCGACATCATGCTGCCATTGGTGCCGATGCCCGTGTCCATGCCTTGTGACATGGTCGAGATGTGACTCCAGAGGTTGGCAGCGCGCAAGCATTGCTCGACCTTGTCCCGGTCGATACCCAGGGGGCTGGCGTAGGCCACGTTCTGTGCCACGCTGCCGTCAAACAGCACGATGTCCTGGGAGACCACGGCGAAGTGTCGACGCAAGCTCGCCAGTTTGAGGTCGTCGATGGGCTCGCCATCAAGCCGCACTTGACCACTGCTGGGTGTGGCAAAGCGCAGCAATGTGTTGACCACCGTGGTTTTGCCCGCGCCAGATGAGCCGACCAGGGCAATGGTCTGCCCGGGTTCGATGTGCAGGTTCAGGCCGTTGAGCGAGGGGGTGGCTGCGCCCTCGTAATGCACGACCACGTCATCAAAACAGATGTCGCCCTTGCAAACAGGCATTTCTTGTGTGCCATTGTCCGGCTCTGGCGGGGCGTTGATGAGGTCGAACGCGCCACGGGCGGTAATCAGTGCACTGGTGACGGGTTGGTAGATGTCCGTGAGGTGCCGCATGGGTGAGATGGTCATCAACAGCGCGGTGATGAAGGACACGAACTCCCCCACGGTGGTCGAGCCCTGACTGGCCTGGTAGATCGCCAGCGTGATGATGGTGGATACGCCAATGGCCGCAACCACCTGGGTGGAGGGCGTGACGAGCGAGCTGGTGGCCACAGTCTTGAGCGTCATGCGGCGCAGGAAGTTGGCCTCTTTGTCGAACCGGGCGAGCTCAAATTCAGTGGCATCGAAGGTGCGCACCACGCGCCAGGCGCGGGCATTGTCGTCCACCGTGTTGACCAGCCGTTGCTGGGATTCGTATTGCGCCTGGCCAACACGGTTCAGGCGCTTTTGGACCAGCTTGATCGTGACGCCCAGGAGGGGCATGGAGACAAAGGACAGCAAGGTCAGCTGCCAGTTGAGGTAGAAGAGGTAGCCAATTAGGAAGATCAAGGACATCGCGTCCTTGATGACCGAGATCATGGAACTACCCAGAATCTGGGCCGAGATCTGCGGATCATTGATGATCTTAGTGACGGCCAAGCCTGGGCCGACGGTCGTGAACAGTTTGGCGTCGGCTTTGAGGAGACCGCGCATCAGGTCGCGGCGAAGGTTTAGCACCACGCCTGACACCGCAGAGGTCATCACGTAGGTGCCTGCAAAGTTGAAGGTGCCTCGGATCAGAAACAAGCCAATGATGACCAGAGGCACGATCCACAATGGATAATCCAGCCCGTCTTTGAAGCCGGAGTCGATCAGCTTTTTGAACAGGGCAGGGATGGCAGGTTCAGCAGCTGCGCCAAGGGTGAAGAACATGAAAGATGCCGCGAACATCCTCCAGTGAACCTTGCCGTAGGCCATGAGTTTCTGGCCGGTTTCCTTGAGTTCCATGTTGTGCTCAGTGAGAGGTGTGGGCGGCCTGGCGCGCGTTCCGCAGGATGCCCAGGACGCGCTCGACGGTGATGTCCGTCAGTTGTTCGGCGGTGACGTTGTGCATGTTGACCGGGTCCTGGTCCAGCGTAGGCCTTGAGCCGATGATGACCCAGCTGGGTGTGCCCACAGCCGCGCCCACGTTGACCATGCCTGTGTCGTTGCCCACGCAGAAGTCGGCCACCTGAAGCGCCGCGGCGCTGCCCAGGACAGGGGCGTCGGTGACTATAGTCAGGCCTTGTGTTGTTTTGGAATGGATCAGGGTTTCAATGTCGCGCGCGATCTGCACCTCGGATGGGCCGCCCAGCAGCATCACACCAGCACCCTCGGCGATGAGGGCGCAGGCCAGGTCGGCGTAATTCTGGATGCCCCATTGCTTGTGCGTCTCGCTGGTGCCAATGGCCAAGGCGTAGAGCGGACGTGGCATGTGCGCCAGGCGGGCCTGCATCTGCGCCAGCGAGGCGTCGGGCGGTGTCAGTGTTGGGATGACAGGCGCTGTGCAAAACCCGTGCGCCACCATGAAGGCGCTGGCTTCGGGGTACACGGCCAATGACGGGCCTTGATAGGCCTGGATGAAAGGCCCCTGATTCAGGAACATGCGCTGAAGCGCGCGGTAGCCAAAGCCCATGCGCGTGGGAATGCCGCTGAGCCAGGCGATCAAGCCCCTGCTGGCGCGTCCGGAGAACAGCATGATGCGGTCGAACTGGCCGGCCTTGAGTTGTTGCGCCATGCGCCACATGCCTCGCAGGCCCGCATGCTGGCCACGGCGCTTCTCGCTGCGGCGTGGCCGGTGGTCGTGGTCGATGACGGCTTCGACCCAGGGCTCTTTGCCAATGAACGCCCGTGTCAATGTAGAGGGCTGGGCCACCACCGTGACTTTGCCGCCCTGGCTTTGTGCCGCGATCATCTTGAAATACGGGATGTGCCAGACCAAGTCACCAATGCCGGCGTACTGGAGCAGCACCACGGTGCGGGGCCGGTGGTCATTTGTCTCGTGCATGAGGGGGGATCGGGGCGAAAACCAAACCGCTATTTTGCCTTGGATGAGCCGGGCCAATTCTGGCGCAAGGCAATCGGGCGCTTTTGGGCTGACAATATCCAGCTGTTTCATGCCGTTGCGTCGTATGAGTGACCTCTTTCTGCAAAACGTGGCCGAGCAAGTGTCCGTGCTCCAGTCGCTGCACCTGATTTCGGACACGGTTGACCAGGCGGGTAGCCTGGCCGCAAGTGCCATCCAGTCCGGCGGCAAGCTCATGTTCTGCGGCAATGGCGGGTCTGCAGCCGACAGCCAGCACCTGGCCGCCGAGTTGACCGGGCGCTTTATCAAGGACCGCCGCGCGCTGGCAGCCATTGCGCTGACCACCGATTCGTCGGCCCTGACCTGCATCGGGAACGATTACGCCTATGACGAGGTTTTTGCGCGGCAGCTGCAAGGCCTTGGGCGGGCGGGGGATGTGCTGGTGGCCATTTCGACCTCCGGCCACTCCCGCAATGTGATCCGCGCCGTCGAAGAGGCCAAGGCCCTGGGCGTCAAGGTCATCGGTTTCCTGGGGCGTGATGGCGGGGCTTTGCGTGACATGTGCGATGTCCCCATCGTGGTGCCTAGCCAGGTGACGGCGCGCATCCAGGAGTCCCATATTTTGATTGGCCACACCTTGTGCGGCCTCATAGAGCAGAAGTTGGGTCTGGCCTGAGGCAGGCCATGGGCTCAGGCCTGTTTCAGCGAGAGATGCAAATGAGTGTGGGTGTATTTCCTTCCCGTGAGACCGCAGCGGCGCGTCGTGTGCTGGTCGTTGGCGATGTCATGCTGGACCGCTACTGGTTTGGTGCCGTGGAGCGCATTTCACCTGAGGCCCCGGTGCCGGTGGTGCGCGTGTCCAGCGAAGAGGAGCGGGTCGGCGGGGCCGCCAACGTGGCGCTCAACGTCAAAACGGTGGGTGGTGCGGTGACGCTGTTGAGCATGGTCGGGCAGGACGAGCCCGCGCGGCGCCTGCGCGAGCTGCTGGAGGCCCATGGTGTCACGACCGTGCTGGGGCAGGATCCCTGCTTGCAGACCATCGTCAAGCTGCGCGTCATCGGCCGCAACCAGCAATTGCTGCGCGTGGATTTTGAGCGCGAGCCCGATCACGAAGTGCTGTCTCAAATGTTGGGCGACTTTGAAGCGGCGCTGGCCACCCACGACGTGGTGCTGTTCTCGGACTATGGCAAAGGCGGCCTGGCGCACATTCCGCGCATGATCGAGATGGCACGCGCGGCGGGCAAGCCGGTGCTGGTGGACCCCAAGGGCAGTGACTACGCCCGCTATGCGCGCGCCACGGTGATCACGCCCAATCGTGCCGAGCTCATGCAGGTGGTGGGGGCCTGGTCCGACGAAGCCGATTTGCACCGCAAGGCCGAGGCGCTGCGGGTGTCGCTCGGGATAGATGCCTTGTTGCTGACGCGCTCCGAAGAAGGCATGAGCCTTTTTGAAGCAGACCAGGTGTCCCATGTGAAAGCGCAGGCCCGCGAGGTGGCCGATGTGACGGGCGCGGGCGACACCGTCATCGCCACCATGGCCCTGATGATGGCCTGCGGCCTGTCCATGCCTCAGGCCATGGCCCACGCCAACCGGGCGGGCGGCCTGGTGGTGGCCAAGTTCGGGACGGCCACGGTCACCTACGAGGAGCTGTTCGCGTGAGCCAGCCGCCCCTGATGGACAAGGTATGCGCACGCGATATGCTGGCCGACAAGATCGCGGCCTTGCCCCGCCCACTGGTGTTCACCAATGGCGTGTTCGATGTGCTGCACCGTGGTCATGTCAACTACTTGCATGAAGCCGCGGCCCTGGGTGGCTCGCTGGTGGTGGCGGTGAACTCCGATGCCTCGGCCCGCATGCTGGGCAAGGGGCCTGACCGCCCCTTGAACCGCGACGAAGACCGCGCCGCCGTGCTGGCGGGCCTGGCGTCGGTGTCGCTGGTGACCTTCTTCGACGAGCGCACGCCTGTCGAGCTGATCAAGCAAGTGCGCCCCGACATCTACGTCAAAGGCGGCGACTACGACATGAGCACGCTGGAAGAAACCCGCGTGGTCGAGGGCTGGGGCGGGCACGCGCTGGCCATTCCCTTCGTGGATGGCTACTCGACGACCAGCCTGGTCAAGCGCATCCGTACAGGGGGCGCCCGCAAGGCGGTCTTCCTGGACCGCGATGGCGTGATCAACCTGGACCGTGCTTACGTGCACGACTGGTCTGAATTCGAGTTTGTGCCCGGCGCAGTGGAAGCCATGCGGCGCCTGCGTGAAGCGGGCTATGCGCTGGTCGTGGTGACCAACCAGTCCGGGCTGGCGCGCGGCAAGTACACCGAGGCGCAGTACCAGTCGCTCACCGAGCAGATGCGTGATGCGCTGGCCCAGGCCGGCGCGAGCGTGGAGGCGGTGTACCACTGCCCGCATCACCCATCCGGAGAGGTGCCCGAACTGGCCATAGAGTGTGATTGCCGCAAGCCCCAGCCAGGCATGATCCTGCGTGCGGCAAAGGACCTGGGCTTGTCATTGGCCGAGTCCTTCCTGGTGGGCGACAAGCCCTCTGACATCCAGGCTGCGCGCGCGGCGGGTCTGGGCAAGGCCTACATCGTGGATTCAGACAACGAAGAGTCCACGGGGGACCTGGCTGGCGCAGACGCACGCTACGCGGATTTGCGCGCTTGTGTGGATGCCTTGCTCGGCCCGGGTGTTCAGCGTGAGGCTGCTGCCAAGGCAGTCTGATACACCGCCAGGTTGCCCGCGACCATGGCGTCGATCGAGAAGCGCGCCTCTACCCATTTGCGCCCTGCTGCGCCGTAGCGCTGGCGCAGCTCGCTGGATGCCAGCACCTTGTTCAGCTCGCTCGCCAGGGCCGCTGTGTCGCCCGGCTCGATCAACTCACCATTGAGCCCAGGCTGCACGATCTCGGGTATGCCGCCGGCGCGCCCGCCGATCAAGGGCACACCGCATGCCGCGGCCTGCAAGAGGGACACGCCCAGCCCTTCCATGAAGGCGGGGTGCGCCAGCACATCCAGGCAGGGCAGGATCTTGTCCAGGTCGCGCCTGAAGCCGGGCAGTTGCACACACCGGGCCAGTTCGGGCGAGGCTTGTACCCGCGCGGCGATCTCGTCCCGGATCGGGCCTTGTCCGAACAGGATGACCTTGGTATGGGGGTGCTGGGCCAGCACCTGCGGCAGGGCGTCCAGCAGCGTGCTGTGCCCCTTGCGCGCGATGAACTGGGCCACCATGCCGATGCTCAGTTCGTGTTCTGCGATCCCGAAGGTTTCTCTGAACCAGGCGAGGTGGCTGCGGTCCGGGCGGTATTGCTGGGTGTCGACCGCGCTGAGCACGCAGTGCAGCTTGTGTGGCGGCACGCCCTCGCTGAGCAGCACCTGGCGGATGCCATCCGAGATGGTGACCACCTGGTCGTAGAGCCTGTACTTGATGCCCACCACGAAGCGGGACTCGGGGTTGTCCACGCGCCGGCTCAGCACCACTGGCACGCCTTCCAGGCGACCTGCCAGGGCGCCCCATATGTCGCTGCCCCGGCGGCTGTGCAGGTGGACGACATCGGGCTTGATCTCCCGGATCAACTGGCGCAGCCGGCCCAGCAGGCGAAAGTCAAGGTCGCCCTTCATGGGCATGCTGACCACCTGGGCGTGGGGCGCTGCCTCGGTGGCGATGGCGCTGCCTTCAGGGCAGGCCAGCACGCACTGCATGCCACGCGCACGCAGGCCCCGCAGCAGAAACACGACTTGCAGCGCACCGCCATACAGGTGCATGCCCGCTTCAATATGCAGGACCTTCATACGGGCGCTCCAGGCTGGTAAACGGTCATGGCCTCGGCCATCACGCGTGGCACGGTGAGTTGCTTCATGCAATCGAACCGGCCGTCGCACGTGGGGCGCCTTCGGCAAGGCGAGCAGGGCAGTGCGTCGTACATCACTTTGGTCAAAGGTGTGCCGCCGCTCAGGTAGGGGCGGGTGGACCCGAACAGGGCCACCGTCGGGATGCGCAGCGCGGTGCCCATGTGGGTCAGGCCCGTGTCTACGCCGATGAGCAACTGGCATGTGGCAATCAGGGCCACGCTGTCATCCAGCTTGAGTTGCCCGGTCAGGTTCAGCATGTCGGCGGGCGCGCTGGCAGCGATGCGCGCCGCAGCGTCCTGGTCCGCGGGGCCGCCGATCAGCACGGCCTGAAAGCCTTGATCGTGCAAGGCCCTCGCCAGTTCGCCCCAGTTCGCCTCGACCCAGTGCTTTTGTGGCCTGGTGGTGAAGGGGCAGAGCGCCACGAGTGGCTTGGCGGCGGCATCGCCCAAGGCCTGCTGCAGCACATGCGCCACCTTCTGGCGAGAGGCCTCGCCCACGGCCAGATTCAAGACGAACGCTTCTGGCGGTGCCCCCAGGTACTGGGCCAGATAGCGGTATTCCGAACCAATGCGGGCTTGTGGGTCCGGCGTCGGCACCACCACCTCGTGCACCAATCGGTGGCTGCCCTCTCTGGCGATGATGCTCACGCGCCGTGGGGCGCCGGTCATCCAGGCGCACAAGCCGGACTTGAGCAGGCCTTGCCCGTCGAGCACGAGGTCAAAACGGTGTTCGCGCAGCATGCGTCGGAAGGCGCGGATCTCGGCCCACAGCGCGCCATAGCGCTTGGCCTTGAGCAAGCTTTCCCATTGCGCGCGAGGCCAGATCAGGACTTCCGTCAGGTCGGGGTTGTGCTTGAGCAGTGGTGCACAGCCTGCCTCGCACAGCCAGCTCAATTGGGCTTGCGGGTAGCGTTGCCGCAGCGCCGGGATCAGGCCGGACGCCATCACGATGTCACCCAGGGCGGACAGCCTGACGATCAGGATGCGCTGAGGATCGGGTTGTTGCTCGGTGCGTTTCATGGGCTTACCAGGCTGCTGAGGCAACGCGCGTACAAGGCCAAGGTGTTGTCCACCATGATGGTGTCTGTCAGATGCTGCGCGTAGAAAGCGCGCCCGGCATTGGCCAGTCGCGTGGCCAGCGCTGCATCCTGACTGAGCCGGGTGATGGTCTGGGCCAGGGCGGGGGCGTCATCTGATGGCACCTGAAGGCCGGTCTGCTCATGGTGGACCAGTTCGGGTACGCCGCCCACGGTGGTGGCCACCACAGGCAGACGTGCGGCAAAGGCTTCTATCAATGAGAGCCCCAAGGCCTCACGGCGTGAAGCCAGCGCGTAAGCGTCAAAAGCGGGCAGGATGCGCTGGACGTCCTTGCGATAGCCCAGGTAGTGCACACGGTCGGCACTTTGAGGCAGCGCTTTGACCGTGCGGCCAAAATCTGTGGCCGGGTCGCCAATCAGGTACAGGCGCACCTTCGGATCGGTTTGCGCCATGGCGGCTTGCACCAGCAGGTCCTGCCCTTTGTCGCGGATGAAGCGGCCTGCATTGACGATGGCAAAGCAGTCATCGTCTATGCCCAGTTCGCGGCGCAAGGCTTGCCGATCAACAGCGGGGCCATCGGGCATGCCGTTGTAGATGACTGAGGTCTTGTCCAGGGGGTAGCCATGGCTGG